>OLGE01002065.1_pt1 | contig 18697 bp, 19 predicted proteins | sample 1605151 | NCBI WGS metagenome assembly OLGE01 (sample SAMEA3888912, study PRJEB22519) | human gut metagenome | biome: human gut; feature: human-associated habitat; material: faeces | place: Denmark | collected 2010
GCAATTTCCAAACCTCAATTTGGAACAAAATCCCTCGCTGACCACTCTTGCGATTGAATCAGAGGTTCCTTAAAAAGGCAAGCTCCCGCACGCGGTCGAGCGGGACGCAGCTCCCGTCGTCAAAGCGCAGGACGCGCGCGACCGTGTCGAGCTGTCTCAGCCGCCCGTTCTTCCGGCGGTAAGCCCCGCCCGCCTTGCGTGCGTCCGGCTCAAAATAACATACCGTGATCTCCGGTCTCTCTGGAAGCAGCTCCAGCAGGGACCGGAGCTTTTCGTCCAGCTCCTCGGCGGCGCTCTCGGAAAGCTCGGTCTGCGCTTCTGTCAGGCGCGCCTTCTCCGCTACGGCGTCCTCATAGCCGTTCAGCGCCGAAAACGGCGCAAACTGCGCCGCGCGTTCGCGGTTCGGCATTGGCGGATGCCGCCGCGAATCGGTGCGTCCGTGCTCTAAGAGCGCGCGATATTTCCGGTTCATGCCCTGTGCCCTCCGATCTGCCCGTTTCGCTCGCGCATGGTCGCGCCGTCGAGAAAGTTGCTGCCTCTCAGGATCACGTTTTTCCCGTAGCGCTGCCGAAGCGCAACGACGGTCTGCTGCCGCCGCTTTTCGCGCAGCAGCTCCGCCTCCTCCCGCTCCGACCGGCGCTGCTGCTCCTCCGGCGTGCTGAACAGCTCGAGCTGCACCGGCTCGGCTGCCTGCGCAGCGAAGCGCTCGGGCAGAACATGGTTCGCAGCGATGTTCACCCGGCGCACCAACAGCGCCGAGTCGGTGATCCGGTCGAACAGGCGCAGCATTGCCTCCGTCATGAGCCGCGCAGAGGCGGTCGGCCGCCCGAGCTTCTCCGAGCCATGGGCGTGCTTCGGCACGCAGCGGCCGTAATGATCCCGCACGACCGCCCCGCGATAGGCCGCGCGCGCAGCTGGAGCGCTCAGATTTTCGATGTCATAGCCAACCGTCAGCACGACCTGATCCGTCACGAGGCGCTTTTCCACCAGCTCGAGCGCAAGCTGCTCGGTCATTTCCCAGACGATCAGGCGCGCCTTGTCATTCGGATACGGGCGGTGCAGCACCTGCCCTGCGCCGAGGCTGCTCGCCTCCGGCCGATAGGCCTTGATGTCGGCAATGGTACACGGCTCAACGCCCCACGCGTGGTCGAGCAGCAGTCCGGCGTTGATGCCGAAGGTGCGATAGAACCACTCCTCGTCCCATTCCGCCCGCGCGGCGATGTCGCCCATCGTGTGCATTCCGGCGGCCTCGAGCCTGCGCGCGTAGCCCGGCCCGAGCCGCCAGAAATCCGTCAGCGGCCGGTGCTCCCAGAGCTGCTGCCGGTAGCTCTGCTCGTCCAGCTCGGCAATGCGCACGCCGTCCGCGTCCGGCTCGATCCGCTTGGCCATGATATCCATGGCGATCTTGCAGAGATAGAGATTCGTGCCGATCCCGGCCGTCGCCGTGACCCCGGTCTGCCGAAGCACGTCCGCGATCATCCGCCTGGCCAGCTCCCGTGCCGTCAGGCCGTAGGCCTTCAGATAGGCCGTTGCGTCAATGAACACCTCGTCGATCGAATAGACGTGAATGTCCTCCGGGGCGACATAGCCCAGATAGATCTGATAGACCCGCGCGCTGACGTCGATATACCGCGCCATCTGCGGCTTCGCGACGATATAATCCAGCTCGAGCGACGGGTCGCGCCGCAGCTCCGGCGCGAAGCAGGACTTCCCGGAGAATTGCCGTCCGGGCGCGCGCTGCCGCCGCATGGCATTGACCTCGCGCACGCGCTGCACGACCTCGAACAGCCGCGCGCGGCCGGAGATGCCATGAGCCTTGAGCGACGGCGTCACGGCGAGGCAGATGGTCTTTTTCGTCCGCGCAGCGTCCGCAACGACGAGATTCGTCGTGAGCGGATCAAGCCCGCGCTCCACGCATTCCACCGAGGCAAAAAACGATTTCAGATCGATCGCAAGATAGCGCCGCTCCCCCATTGCAATCCCCCCTTCGCGTTTCTATATGGAACGATTCGTTCTTGATAGATTTATTATACCCGATTTTGAGAAATTTGCAAGCGGAATTTTTAGATTCACGCCGCGCGCAAAGAAAAGGCTTGCGTTTGGCGAAAAGAATGGTAAAATAAAATATAGGCCAACACCGCACGCGCAGCCCCGGCTCTCGCTGCATGATGCGGAATTGCCATAGAAAATTCTCTGGGAAAAAGGAGACAAAACCATGAGCAGGAAACCAACCCGCGAAGCGCTCTATCAGTTCCACGGACGGCCGCCGCTCGGCTCTGCCGTCTCGCTTGCACTGGAGCATCTCGTCGCCATGATCGTCGGCTGCGTTACACCGGCCATCATCATCTCTCAGGCCGCCGGGCTGTCCGGCGCGGACAGCGTACTGCTGATCCAGACCTCGCTGGTCATGTCCGCCGTCTGCACACTCCTTCAGCTTTTCCCGATCGGCAAGCGCTTCGGCTCGGGGCTTCCGGTCATTCTCGGCGTCAGCTTTGCCTATCTGCCCAGTATGCAGGCGATCGCGAGCGCCGGCGAGGGCGTCGCCACGATCTCCGGCGCGGTTCTGGTGGGCGGTCTGGTCGCGGTCGTCGTCGGCCTGTTCACCAAGCAGATCCGCAAGCTCTTCCCGCCGGTCATCACCGGCACGGTGGTCTTCACGATCGGTCTGTCTCTTTATCCAACAGCCATCAATTATATGGCAGGCGGCGCGGCAAACACCGCTGTAGCCGTCGCGGAAAAGGGTCTGACCTCCGCGCTCGTCTACGGCTCCTGGCAGAACTGGCTGATCGCCGGTCTGACGCTTGTGGCCGTCATCCTGCTCAATCAATACGGCAAGGGCATCGGCAAGCTTGCCTCCATCCTGCTCGGCATGGTCTTCGGCTATCTCGTCGCACTCTGCTTCGGCATGGTCGATTTCTCCGGTGTCTCGAGCGCCGCGTGGTTCTCGCTGCCCAAGCCGCTGCATTTCGGCATCCACTTCGATCTGTCGAGCTGCATCGCGCTGGGGCTGCTCTTCGCGATCAACTCGATCCAGGCGATCGGCGATTTCACCGCCGTCACGGTCGGCGGCATGAGCCGCGAGCCGGAGGATCACGAGCTGCAGGGCGGCATTCTCGCCTACGGCGTCGGCAACATCCTCACGGCGCTGTTCGGCGGCCTGCCCACCGCAACCTATTCGCAGAACGTCGGCATCACCTCGACGAACAAGGTCGTCAACCGCGTCATTTTCACGCTGACGAGTGTCTTCCTGCTTCTGGCGGGCATCGTCCCGAAATTCTCGGCGATCCTGAGAACCATTCCGCAATGCGTTCTCGGCGGCGCGACCGTCACGGTCTTCTCGACCATCGCCATGACCGGCATGAAGCTCATCGCCTCGCAGGAGCTGACCGCCCGCAACACGACCATCGTCGGCCTCTCGGCTGCGCTGGGCGTCGGCGTTTCTCAGGCCAGCGGCGCGCTCGGCCAGCTTCCGGAGAGCGTTACCATGATCATCGGCAAGTCGCCGGTCGTAATCGCCACGCTGATGGCCGTGCTGCTGAATCTGATTCTCCCGAAGGATGGGCAGACGCGCAAGGGCATCTTCCACCGCCACGACAAATCCTGATTTTCGCGACCAACAAAATACCGCCCCGTCTCAGTCGAGACGGGGCGGTTCGTTTCACTGTCGGATCAATCGTCGAAGCCGACGCGCGGAGAATAGTGCGTATGGAGCAGCTCGTGTGCCTTATGCGAATTCGGCTCTCCGAGGAATTCGCTGTAAAGCATCTTCAGCTGGGGATTGTTGTGCGACTGGCGCAGGGTCTGGCGCTCGTCCTCGCTGTAGAGCGCGGCCGCGCGCTTCTCGATGTAGGTGTCGAGAATATCGGCATCCTCGTTGGGCAGCAGCGCCGGGCGGACATAGGGCTGACCGCCGCCGTTGATGCAGCCGCCAGGGCAGCCCATGACCTCGATGAAGGTATAGGGAGACGTGCCCTCGCGGATCTGGTCGAGCAGCACCTTGGCGCCCTTCATGCCGCTGGTGACGGCGACCTTCAGCTTCTGACCGTTGAGGTCAAACTCCGCCTCGCGGATGGATTCAAAGCCGCGTACCTCGTTGAACACGATGCCCTCGCGCTCCTTACCGGTCAGCACGAAATAGGCCGTGCGGAGCGCCGCCTCCATTACGCCGCCGGTCACGCCGAAGATGACGCCCGCGCCGGTGTAGTCGTGCACGATGTCCTCGTCGAAATCCTCGTCGGGCAGCTTGGTGAAGTTGATGCCGGAGCGGCGGATCAGGCGGCCAAGCTCGCGCGTGGTCAGCACGGCGTCGACGTCGCGGTGGCCGTCGCATTCCATCTCCGGGCGCTCCTTCTCGTATTTCTTGCAGGAGCAGGGCATGATCGAAACGACGAACATATCCTCGGGCTTGACACCGATCTTCTCTGCGTAGTAGCTCTTGAGGATCGCGCCGAACATTTCGTGCGGCGATTTGCAGGAGGACAAGTGGTCGAGCTGGTCGCCGTAGTTATACTCGGCGTAGTTGACCCAGCCGGGCGAGCAGGACGTGATCATCGGCAGCACGCCGCCGTTTTGGATGCGCCCGAGCAGCTCGGTGGCCTCCTCCATAATGGTCAGATCGGCGGCAAAGTTCGTGTCAAACACCTTTTTGAAGCCGAGACGGCGCAGCGCGGCGACCATCTTTCCGGTGACGGGCGTGCCGATCTTCATGCCGAATTCCTCGCCGAGCGCCGCGCGGACGGCCGGAGCGGTCTGCACGACAACGTATTTTCCGGCCTTCATAGCCGCGTCGACGCGGGCGATCTCGCTCTTTTCCATCAGCGCGCCGGTCGGGCAGACGTTGATGCACTGGCCGCACATGATGCACGGCGAATGGATAAAGCTGCGGTTCTCGGCCGGGGCGACAATGGTCTTGAAGCCGCGGTTTTCAAAGCCGAGGATGCCCATGCCGTGGGCGTTCTGGCAGCGCGCGACGCAGCGGCCGCAGAGGATGCACTTTGAGGTGTCACGGACGATCGTCGGCGTCAGCTCGTCGTAGGTCGTCGGGGTCTTCGCGCCTTGGAAGCGCCCCTCGAGCGCGCCGGTGATCTGCGCGACATGCAGCAGCTCGCAGTTGCCGTTCTTGTCGCACTGCTGGCAGTTTTGATTATGATTGGAGAGCAGCAGCTCAACCGAGGCGCGGCGCGCCTCGACGGCCTTCGGCGAGGAGATGGTGATCTCCATACCCTCGCTGACCGGATAGACGCAGGCAGCGACGAGGCCGCGCGCGCCGGTAGCCTCAACAAGGCAGACGCGGCACGAGCCACGCGAGCATTCGCCGTGGTTGAATGCGCAGAGAGACGGGATCTCGTAGCCGCAGGCTCTTGCGGCCTCGAGAATGGTCAGGCCTTCCTCGACCGCATAGGGGACGCCCTCGATTTTGATGTTGATTTTTGTCATGTTCCCGTCCTCCCGTTACTTCTTGTCGATGGCCTTGAACTTGCAGCTTGCCATGCAGGCGCCGCACTTGATGCACTTGCCCGCGTCGATCTCCATGGCGGCAAGCTTCTTGCCGGGGGCGACGTAATCGGTGCGCACGATCGCGCCGACCGGGCAGGTGCGGGCGCAGAGGCCGCAGCCGAAGCACTTGTCCTTCTCGATGCTGTATTGCATCAGCTTTTTGCAGACGTGCGCCGGGCAGGTCTTGTCCTGAATGTGAGCAAGGTATTCGTCGCGGAAGTGCGTCAGGGTGGAGACGACGGGGTTGGCCGAGGTCTGCCCCAGTGCGCAGAGCGAGTTGGCCTTGACGGTCTTGGCCAGCTCATCCAGCTCGTCAAGATCCTGCATCGTGCCCTTGCCCTCGGTGATGCGGGTGAGGATCTCCAGCATTCGCTTCGTGCCGATGCGGCAGGGCGTACACTTGCCGCAGGACTCGTCGCAGATGAATTCCATGTAGAACTTCGCCACGTCGACCATGCAGTTGTCCTCGTCCATGACGATCGCGCCGCCGGAGCCCATCATCGAGCCCTTTGCGACCAGGTTGTCGAAATCGATCGGCTCGTCGAGATATTCCGCCGTCAGGCAGCCGCCGGACGGGCCGCCGGTCTGAATGGCCTTGAATTTTTTGCCGTTGGGGATGCCGCCGCCGATGTCATAGATCAGCTCGCGGAGCGTCGTGCCCATGGGGATCTCCACGAGGCCGACGTTGTTGATCTTGCCGCCGAGCGCAAAGACCTTGGTGCCCTTGGAGCGTTCCGTGCCGACCTCGGCGAATTTCGCCGCGCCCTCGCGCAGAATGTACGGCACACAGGCAAGCGTCTCGACGTTGTTGACGATGGTCGGCTTCTGCCAGAGGCCCTTGACCGCCGGGAAGGGCGGACGCGGACGCGGCATACCGCGCTGACCCTCGATGGAGTTAAGCAGCGCCGTCTCCTCGCCGCAGACGAAGGCGCCCGCGCCGAGGCGGATATGGACGCGGAACGAGAAATCCGTGCCGAGGATGCGATCGCCGAGCAGGCCAAGCGCCTCAGCCTGCTTGATTGCGATGCGCAGACGGTTCACGGCCACGGGATATTCCGCGCGGACGTAGAAATAGCCGTTTTTCGCGCCGATGGCGTAGCCCGCGATCATCATGCCCTCGATCACGGCGAGGGGGTTGCCCTCGAGGATCGAGCGATCCATGAACGCGCCGGGGTCGCCCTCGTCGCCGTTGCAGACGACATATTTCTCGTCGTTCTGCTGATTATAGGCAAACTGCCACTTTCTGCCGGTCGGGAAGCCGCCGCCGCCGCGCCCGCGCAGACCCGCTGCAAGCACCTCGTCGATAACGGCCTGCTGCGGCATACTCAGCGCCCTTTCCAGCCCGCGGAACGCGCCGAAGCCGAGCGCCTCGTCGATGTTCTCGGGGTTGATCTCGCCGCAGCCATGCAGCGCGACGCGCCGCTGCTTTTTATAGAAATTGATCTCATCCTGCTTGGCGATCTTCTCCTTCGTGGCCGGATCGACGAAAAGCAGCCGCTCCACAACCTCGCCGCCAATGAGATCGGTATCAACGATCTCCTCGACGTCCTCCAGCTTGACAAGCCGATAGAGCGTATCCTCCGGATAGATTTTCACAAACGGTCCCTGCGAGCAGAAGCCGAAGCAGCCGACCTGGTTGACCGTGACCTTCTCCGAAAGGCCGCGCTCCACCACAAGCTGCTCAAAGCGGTGGCGGATCTCCGCCGAGTTGGACGACAGGCAGCCCGTGCCGCCGCAGAGGACGACCGCGCGCTTGCCGTTCGAGCCGTCGATCTTTGCGCTGAACGCTTCCGTACAGGCGCAGACCTTTTCATTCAAATCATGCGTACTGCAGATCATGCCTCCGCACCTCCCTTTGCACGGTATTCCGCGATCACATCAGCCACTGAGGCCACGCTCATTTTGGGGTAGACCTTTCCGTTGATCGAAACGGCCGGCGCAATGCCGCACGCGCCGATGCAGCGCAGGGCGTCGAGCGTAAAGAGGCCGTCCTCGGTGGTCTGGCCGGGCGCGATGCCGAGCAGCTCCGAGAATTTGTCGATCACCTGCTGCGCGCCCTTGACGTAGCACGCCGTGCCGAGGCAGCAGCCAATGATGTACTTGCCCTTCGGCCGCAGGGAAAAGAACGAATAGAACGTGACGACGCCGTAGATCTCCGCAACGGAAATGCCGGTCTTCTGCGAGACGATCTCCTGCACATCCAGCGGAATATAGCCATATTCATTCTGGATGTCGCTGAGGATCATCATGAGCGGCGTTTTCTCGTCCGTGTATCGGTCGCAGATCTCACGGATCTTCCGAGCGCCGTTTTCACTGATGTGGGACATAGAAACCTCCAAAAATCGTTTTGTTTTTGCGAAAAGCCCCCGCACGCGCGCGGGGGTTCTCTCATTCTGTTTTGGAAAACATTGTTATTATATACGAACTTTCGAGCAAATGCAAGTATTATCGATCAATTTTTTATCGATACTGCCGTTCTTGATATAATTTCAGAGTTTCCTTTTGCTTTCACCCGATTATGAGCGAATCGACCGGCTCGAACCGGTATTTTTGTTCGCAATTCGGGTATTTTTCATGGTCGACCTCGCTCAGGAACATTGCTTTCGGACGGATCCAGAGCGAGCCGTCGCCGTAGAGCTTGCGATAAACGACATATTCCTCCCCCGTCTCGCTGTGCTGCGCAACATCCTCAACGAGATAATAATTTCCCTTAAAATGGCGGTAGATCCGCTTGAGCTGCAACTCCCGCATGGCGATGCCCCTTTCGATTTTTGATACCCTGATTGTAACCGACAGAAATTCGGAATACAAGTCTGGAAAATTCCGCCGCGCTGTGCTATAATTGTTGCAGTCAAAAAATAAGGAGTCTCAACCATGGATAACAAGCAGCGCTTTTATGAAATTTACAAATGCGTCACGCGGGACGGCGCGGACGCGCTTCTGAGCTGGCTGGAAAACTCGGATTATTTCACCGCTCCGGCCTCCACCCGCTTCCACGGCAGCCATGAGGGCGGCCTGCTGGAGCATTCGCTCAACGTCTACGACTGCCTCAAGGCCGAGATCGAGCTGGAGGGGCTGACGCAGTATTCCGACGAGACGGTCGCGCTCGTCGCGCTGATGCACGACCTCTGCAAGGTGCATTTTTATCGCCGCGGTACGCGCAATGTCAAGGAAAACGGCGTCTGGACGACCAAGGCGGTCTATGAGATCGACGAGCGCTTCCCGGTCGGCCACGGCGAAAAATCCGTCATCATCCTGCAAAATTTCCTCAACCTCGAGGCCGAGGAAATCATGGCGATCCGCTGCCATATGGGCGGCTTCGACACCTCGGTCAAGGGCGGAGATTTCTTCATCAGCAAGGTCTTTGAGCGCAGCAGTCTGGCCGTGCTGCTCCACATTGCGGACATGAAGGCGAGCTATCTGCGCGGGGAATGAAGCGATGAACGTCTTTCTGGGTCTTGCGTTTCTGTTCTTCATCGGCTCGGTGCTTGGCTGGTTTCTGGAGCTGATCTTCCGTCGCTTCTTCTCCTCGGCGAACCCCGAGCGCAAATGGATCAATCCCGGCTTCCTCGTCGGGCCGTATCTGCCGATGTACGGCACGGGGCTTTGCGTGCTCTATCTTCTGGCCTCGCTGCAAAACCACGGCGTGAACCGCTGGGTGCTGCTCGTGCTGATGGCCGTCGGCATGACCGTGCTGGAATATCTGGTCGGTCTCTGGCTGCTCAAGGTCATGAAGGTCCGCCTCTGGGACTACAGCAAGCAGCCCGGCAACCTTCAGGGGCTGATTTGCCCGAAGTTCTCGCTGGCGTGGGGGCTTCTGAGCGCGGCCTATCTGTTTCTGGTGCATCCGCATGTGCTTGCGGCGCTGCAATGGCTGAAGGACAATCTGGCGTTTTCCTTCGTCGTCGGCATGTTCTTCGGCTTCATTCTCGTCGACTATGCCTATTCCTCCCACCTCATGCTCAAGATCAAGCGCTTTGCGCAGGACAACGATGTCGTCGCGCGCTACGAGAGCATCAAGAGCTATCTTTCCAACCTGCGCGCCCAGCGCGGCAAGCGTCATTTCTTCCTCTCGCTGCACACGGAGCAGCCGCTGCCCGAGCGCCTGCGGCAGTATTACGAGCACCTCAGGGAGCGCGAGGTCAGCTTTGAGCGTCTGCACAAAAACAGAAAAAAATAACGTCACGCATGATTTTTCCCGGCGGAGCGGCTCAAGCCGTTTCGCCGGGATGCTTGTTGTGCGAAAAAGTCGAAATTTGTTGAAAAAGTCATTGACTTTCCCACGGTTTGCGGTTATATTTCAAGCTAGAGTATTATGGGGAATAATGCTACGATTAATAGAAATGGGGGAGGATAAATGTCCCAGGAGCTGATCCGTTTGACAGACCTTGTGATGGAGTTTGACGGGGAGCGAATTCTTGATTCCATCAATCTTTACATCAACGACAAGGAATTTCTCACCTTGCTCGGCCCGAGCGGCTGCGGCAAGACCACCACACTTCGTGTCATCGGAGGCTTTTTATCGCCTACAAGCGGCGACGTCCTGTTCGGCGGAAAACGCATCAATGAGGTTCCCGCCTACCAACGAAAGATCAACACGGTGTTCCAGCGCTACGCTCTGTTCCCGCACCTCGATGTCTATGACAACATTGCCTTCGGCCTGCGCATTGCCAAGCTGAGCGAAAAGGAGATCGACGAGCGCGTGACGGAGATGCTGGAGATCGTGTCCCTCAAGGGCTTTCAGAACCGGAAGGTCACTTCCCTTTCCGGCGGTCAGCAGCAGCGCGTGGCCATTGCGCGCGCGCTGGTCAACCGCCCGAAGGTGCTGCTGCTTGACGAGCCGCTGGGTGCGCTCGATCTGCGTCTGCGCAAGGACATGCAGAACGAGCTGAAGCGCATTCAGCAGGCCATGGGGATCACATTCATCTATGTGACCCACGATCAGGAGGAAGCGCTGACCATGTCTGACACCATCGTGGTCATGGATAAGGGCAGGATCCAGCAGATCGGTACGCCGGAGGATATTTATAACGAGCCGAAGAACGCGTTCGTCGCGGATTTCATCGGCGAGTCGAATATCCTCGACGGCATCATGCTCCAGGACGAGCTGGTGCAGTTCTTCGGGCGCAAATTTGCCTGCGTCGACCGCGGCTTTGAGCCGAACGAACCGGTCGACGTGGTCATCCGTCCCGAGGACATTGACATTGTCGCGCCGGACGCCGGCCATCTCTGCGGCACGGTGACGTCCGTGACCTTCAAGGGCGTGCATTATGACACGATCGTCGATTTCAAGGGCTTCAAGTGGCTCATCCAGACAACGGACTACTGCCCGGTCGGCTCTTATATCGGCATCCGTCTGAATCCCGAGGATATACACATCATGCACAAGAGCGATTATTCCGGCATGTTCGGCGACTACAGCTCGTATTCCGCCGAATACGACGAGATCGCAGATGCGGAGGTCGGAGAAGATGAAGCGTAGATGGCTCTCCGGCCCGTACATCGTCTGGATGGTGCTGTTCACGCTGATCCCGCTGGGCGTGGTGTTTTATTACGCCTTCACCGACTCCGTCAGCGGCGGCTTCACCCTGTCGAATCTGGACGAAATTCTGGATTATTGGCCGATCTTCCTGCGGTCGATCTGGCTGAGCATCTTTGCCACGGTCATCTGCCTTGTCATCGGTTACCCCGTGGCCTATTTCATTGCGCACTGCAAGCCGACCACACAGCGTCTGCTGCAAATGCTCGTGATGCTGCCCATGTGCATCAGCTTCCTGCTGCGCACCCTCGCGTGGGTCGCCCTGCTTGAGGACACCGGCATCATCAACCGCTTCATCACCTCGCTGGGGCTGTCTGCCCTGCCGCTCATCCGCAACAACGGCGCCGTCATTCTCGGCATGGTCTATAACTACCTGCCGTATATGATCCTGCCGCTGTATACCGTCATTATGAAGATCGACCGCCGCCTCATCGAGGCCGCCGAGGATCTCGGCTGCAACAGCCGTCAGGTCTTCACCCGCGTGACGCTCCCGCTGTCCGTTCCGGGCATCGTCTCGGGCATCACGATGGTCTTCGTGCCCGCCGTTTCCACCTTCTATATCTCGCAGAAGCTCGGCTCGCCCGGCACGATTCTGATCGGCGACGTCATCGAGTCGCAGTTCAAGGCCGCCTATAACCCGAATCTGGGCGCGGCCATGTCTCTGGTTCTGATGGTTCTGGTCTTTGTCTGCGTCGGCATTATGAATCGCTTCACCGACGAGGACGCCGATGAAAGCATGGTGACGCTATGAGAAAAGTCAATCGTGTCATCACTGTTCTGATCTTCATCTTTCTTTATATTCCGATGATCGTGCTGGCGGTCGCGTCCTTCAACAAGGGCATGGACATTGCGGTGTTCAAGGGCTTCACGTTCAATCAATATAAAGAGCTGTTCCGCGACCGGCACCTGCTGGGGCTGCTGCTGAACTCCGTGATCGTTGCGGTGCTCTCGAGCCTGCTTGCAACGCTGCTCGGCACGGCCGCCGCCATGGGCATCCACCGGATGCGCGGCAGACTGCGCTCGGCCGTCATGACCATGACGAACATCCCCATGACCAACCCGGAGATCGTCACGGGCGTCTCGCTGGCGCTGCTGTTCGCCTTCGTCGGCACGACCCTGCGCATCCACTCGGTGCTCGGCTTCTGGACGCTGCTCATCGCGCACATCACGTTCAACCTGCCCTATGTCATTCTCAACGTCATGCCGAAGCTCTCGCAGATGGATCCCGACCTCACCGAGGCCGCGCTCGACCTCGGCTGCACGCCCGTTCAAGCCTTCTTCAAGGTCACGATCCACGAGATCCTGCCGGGCATTCTCTCCGGCGCGCTGATGGCCTTCACAATGTCGCTCGACGACTTTGTGATCTCCTATTTCGTCACCGGCTCGGGCTTCGTGACCCTGCCCGTCGAGATCTACAGCTATACGAAAAAGCCCATCCAGCCCAAGGTCTACGCGATGTTCACGCTGATGTTCCTCGCGATCCTGCTGATGATGGTCGTGATGAACCTCCTGCAGGCGCGCGACCACGGCAAGAAGACCAGAAAGGGGGCAAAGGCATGAAACGGATTCTTTCTGCGCTTTTCGCCCTCGCTCTGCTGCTGACGCTGCTGCCCGCCCCGGCTTCTGCCGCCGAGACCGTGACGATCAACGTCTATAACTGGGGGCAGTACATTGACGACGGCACGGACGATACGCTCGATGTGATCGCCGCCTTTGAGGAGGCCTATCCGAACATCAAGGTCAACTATATGACCTTTGACAGCAACGAGAGCATGTACGCCAAGCTCGAAGCGGGCGGCACATCCTTCGACGTGATCGTCCCCTCGGACTACATGGTCGAAAAAATGATCGCCGACGATATGCTCGAGCCGCTGGATTTTGAGAACATCCCGAATTTCGACGCCTATCTTGACGAGAGCTTCCGCAATCCGCCCTACGACCCCACGAACGCCTATTCCGTGCCCTATACTTGGGGCTACGTCGGCATCATCTATAACAAGAAGTTCGTCAACGAGGCCGATCTGACCGGCTGGGAGCTGCTCTGGAACAACGCCTACGCCGGCAAGATTCTGATGTTCGACAATCCCCGCGACGCCTTCGCCATCGCCGAGGCCGATCTGGGCATCAGCCTGAACTCACGCGATTTCGACGATCTGCGCGCCGCGGCCGACCTGCTCCGCGCACAGAAGAATCTCGTGCAGAGCTACGTCATGGATCAGATCTTCGACAAAATGGAGCGCGGCGAGGCATGGATCGCGCCGTACTACGCCGGCGACTACCTGACCATGGTCGAGGTCAACCCCGATCTGGGCTTCTATCTGCCCAACGAGGGCTATAACCGCTTTGTCGACGCGATCTGCATCCCCAAGGGCTGCGAGCACAAGAAGGAAGCGGAGACCTTTATCAATTTTCTGATCTCTCCGGAGATCTGCGGGCAAAATCTGGAATATCTGGGCTACTCCTCCCCATATTCTGCATCGAAGGCACATATGAGCGAGGAGGTCGCCGAAAACGAGATCGCCTATCCCTCCGAGGAGCAGCTCGCCAACGGCCAGATCTTCCAGTCCCTCGGCGAGGAGGCCACGCAGGAGATGAACCGGCTCTGGCTGGAGGTCAAGGCTTCCGACGCCTCGACCACCGTCTATCTGATCCTGACCGGCGCGGCCGTAGCATCGATCATCCCGTGGGCGCTCCTGCGGCTGCGGCGGCGGCGCAAAAAGGCACAGCGCTGCGCAAAATGGCGCAGCCCCGCCTGACCGAAGGAGGTACCTTGACATGAACCGCAAGCACATCCGAGCCCTGTTGCTGACGCTTGTGCTGCTTCTCTCGCTGACCCTGCTCATCCCGTCCGCGCGCGCGGATTTCGGCGATTTTGGCGGCGACAGCGACTATGGCGGCGATTCCGATTATGATTACGGCGGCGATTCCGACTACGGCGGCAATTCCGACTACGGCTCCAGCTATTACGACAGCGATTCCGACGGAAGCTCCAACGCCGACGGCGTCTTCTACGGCGCCGCGATCGTCGGTGTCATCCTCATCGTCTCGTGGCTCTGCGAGCGGGCCGACAAGAAGAAAAAGAAGAATTCCTCCGGCACGGCAGGAAAGAAGCCCGGCTCCGGTGGCTCCGGCGGCAACGCCATGCGGCAGGATCGCCTGACACCGATCGCAAATTACACGCAGCTCGATCCCAACTTTGATCCGGGCGAGCTGGAGACCAGGCTCTCGAACCTCTACGTGCAGATGCAGCAGGGCTGGACGGCCAAGGACATCTCGGCGCTGCGTCCCTACTTCACCGACGCCTACTTCACGCAGATGGAGCGCCAGCTTGAGTCGCACCGCAGGCTCGGCCGCACGAATTACGTCGACCGCATCGCCGTTCTCGGCGTGACCCTGCGCGGCTACTACGTCGCCGGCGGCGAGGATCACCTGATCGCCGAGGTGCGCGCGCGCATCGTCGACTACACGCTCGACGACAAGACCGGCGCGCTGATCTCCGGCAATCAGAAGGCGGAGAAGTTCATGACCTACGAATATGAGCTGACGCGCACCTCCGGCCTGAAGACCGGGCAGGCACAGGGTCTGCACACGATCAACTGCCCGAACTGCGGCGCACCGCTGGAGATCAACATGACCGCCAAGTGTCCCTATTGTGACAGCGTCGTCACCGACGAGCAGCATGACTTCGTCATCAGCCGCATCACGGGCATCTCGCAGAAGACGAAATAACCCGATCGGGAGGTGCCCTCTCCAAGCAGAGGAACCCCTTCCGGCGGGACGCCCCCCAACGGAGGTAACGACTTCCGGCGGGACGCCCCCCAAACGGAGGTAGCGACTTCCGGCGGGACGCCCCCCAACGGAGGTAGCGACTTCCGGCAGAACGCCCCCCAACGGAGGTAACGACTTCCGGCGGGACGCCCCCAAAACGGAGGTAGCGACTTCCGGCAGGACGCCCAGTCCCCCGAACGACGGGAAATCCCCCGCGGGAAGCAACGCACCCCCGCCGGAGGCAAAATGAACCCGTCAGGTGATGCAAATCCAAATCCATACAAGATCCCCGGGGCGGGGGCGGTTCTTCTCCAAGAACCGCCCCCGCCCCGGGGATTTTTGTGCCCAACCCGCAATATGCACGTTTTTCCATTTTACTTTCTTTATATTCATGCCCGCTGCATAAAAAGTGTAGCAACAAATGCAAATAATCCTGCTACTTTTTTTGCTAACGCTTTAGCATCTCGATGGCGGTCTGCGTTTTTCTTCATGCTCCGGACAGGATCGCCTGTGCGGCGGCCTTTCCACAGATGCTCTCGATCTGCTCCGTTTCGACGTCTCGGTTGACCGCTCCGTCGCGCTGCTTCGCCCCGCAGCCCGCCAAAACAAGCAGCGCCGCGACAAGCAGCATTCCGATCCATTTTTTCACATGCCTTCCCTCCCTCGCAATTGCTTCTGTCTATCAGACGCAATTCGAGCCGAACCGTTCCCACAAAAAGCGGGAGTCGATGCGGCCGCACCGACTCCCGCTTGATTATCATGCCATAGCATATCCGCCGCAGCGGCATGGAGTACGAAATCATCCGCCGCGCTCAAAAAATCCGGCCTCAGCCCTGTTCCGCCCACGAGCAGGCGCAGCGGACGGCGCGCTTCCAGCCGTCGAGACGCTCCGCGCGCTCCTGCTCGGAGATCGTCGGCAGGAAAGTGCGGTCGGCGGCATAATAGCGGCGGATCTCATCGAGATCACGCCAGAAGCCGACGGCCAGTCCGGCCAGAAAGGCCGCGCCGAGCGCCGTGCTCTCCACGCAGGTCGGCCGCACCACCGGCGCGCCGATCACGTCGGCCTGCGTCTGCATGAGGTAATTGTTCGCGCTGGCGCCGCCGTCGACCTTGAGCGCCTCGAGCGCGATGCCGGAATCGGCGCGCATGGCCGCAAGCACCTCATCGACCTGATAGCAGATGCTGTCGAGCGTGGCGCGGATGAGGTGATATTTGTTGCAGCCGCGCGTCAGCCCGACGATCGTCCCGCGCGCATACTGATTCCAATGCGGCGCACCCAAGCCCGTGAAGGCCGGGACGACGTAGCAGCCGTTCGTGTCGCGCACCTTCTGCGCCATGTATTCCGAATCCTGCGCGGATTCGATCAGCTTCATCTCGTCGCGCAGCCACTGGATCGCCGCGCCCGCGACGAAGATCGAGCCTTCGAGCGCATAGTTCACGTGCCCGTCCAGCCCCCATGCGACGGTCGTGACCAAGCCGTTTTGGGAGAAAACCGGGCGTTCGCCGGTGTTCATGAGCAGAAAGCAGCCCGTACCATAGGTATTCTTCGCCTCGCCCGGCCGGAAGCAGGTCTGGCCGAACAGCGCCGCCTGCTGATCGCCGGCCGCGCCGCAGATCGGGATCGCGCCACCGAGCAGTGTCGACTCGGTCTCGGCATAGACCGCGCTCGAGGGTCTCGGCTCAGGCAGCATACCGCGCGGAATGTTCAGCTCACGGAGGATTTCCTCGTCCCATTGGAGCGTGTTGATGTTGAAGAGCATCGTGCGCGAGGCGTTGGAATAATCCGTGATATGTACCTTCCCACCGGTCAGCTTCCAGAGCAGCCACGTCTCGACCGTGCCGAACAGCAGCTCGCCGCGCTCGGCACGCGCCCGCGCGCCGGGGATCTCCTCGAGCAGCCAGCGCAGCTTCGTCGCGGAAAAATAAGCGTCGATCACGAGGCCGGTCTTCTGCCGGAATATCTCCGTCAGACCGCGCGCCTTCAGCTCGTCGCAATAGGCACTCGTGCGGCGGCACTGCCAGACGATCGCGTTGTAGATCGGCTCTCCCGTCGCCTTATCCCAGACGACGGAGGTCTCGCGTTGGTTCGTGATGCCGATCCCGGCGATCTCGGCCGCCGTCGCGCCGATGCGCTGCATCGCCTCGACCGCAACGCCCAGCATCGACGCCCAGATCTCGTTCGCATCGTGCTCGACCCAGCCGGGCTTCGGAAAATACTGATGAAATTCACGCTGCGCCACGCTGCAAATGCGGCCGTTCCGGTCGAACAGGATGCAGCGGTTCGAGGTCGTCCCCGCGTCAAGTGCCATAATATATCGTTTCATATCTTTTGCTCCGATCCTGTTTCTGTCTCCGCAAAGGGCAAGCCCTTGAGCACGACGTTTTTCAGAAAGGCGAAGGTCTCTGCCTCGCCCTTGTCTCTCAGCATGGTCAGAACGTAATCCAGCTCGCGGCGCGTCTGCGGATGCATCATCGAGCCTTCGCGCGCCTCGGTCGAGCGCTGCAAATATTCCAGCGCGTCGCCGTCCCGGTAGCTTTTCCCGTGATAGGTCTTGCAGGCAGCGATGCGATCCATGACCATCTCGACGAAATAGCGGCGTGGCATGGGTACTGGCGCGTAGCGTTTTGTTTTCAGGTCGAGATCCGTCCAGTATTCGTAGTGATGGCGGTTGCGCCCCTTGTGGTGCATCCACGCCAGTGAATAGCCCACCAGCTCGCGCTCCCGGGAATTCGGGCTGCGCGTGCCCTGATAATATTTGACGCCGCTGTGGAATTCCGTCCACGAATATTTTGACAGATCATGCGTCAATCCCTGTCGGTACAGCCCGACCCGGAAGCAATGTCTGCAAACCAGCAGGCGGTGCTTCGTGATCGTGCAAAAATGCTTCCATGCGTTCATTGTCTCGCTTCGCTCTCCCGTTTGTTCATCAATTCGTGCGCTGTCACGCGATGCAGCGGCGGTTCGCCGAGCGGCTCGGCCGCACAGACCGACAGCCAATAGCCGTCCAGCGGCGTCGAGCGGCCGAAAAGCGCGCCCGCCTCCGTCCGGATCGGCTCGCCGCGTGTGAGCGGCAGGACGCTGAAGCCTGACGGCGGCAGCGCCAGCCCCTTGCCGACGGCCTTCATCACGCTCTCCTTGAGCGTCCAGAGGCGGAAGAAGCGCTCCGTCTGGTCGCGCTCCATCCACTCCCGCTCCTCCGGCAGCAGGACGCGGCTGGGGGGATCGTTTTCCACGTCCTCGTCAAAGCGCCCCTGCCGCTCATATTGGGCGATCTTTTCCAGGATAGCGAGGCGCTCCGGGGATTTGGCGGGCGTCATACGTTCACCACCCGCCTGATTTTCCAGCGAATCAGCATGTTCGCCGTCCGCTTTCTGGCCTGTCGTTTGCCCATGGCGATCAGATGGGTGGTCTCCTCGGCGGAGCGGGCGATGTGCCATTCGGTGTAGCCTTCCCGAACCTCGCGGATTTCCTCCAGGTAGCCGGAACGTTCCGCGTAGTCCCAGAACACGTCGCCGTAGGTTACGTCGTCCCGGTGCCAGGGCTTGAAGTCCAGATTGTAGTGGATGAGCTTGGGGGCGCTGGTGTGGACGTCGCAGGGCATGGTGTTCCACTCGAAGCCCACGTACTCTACCCGGTTCTTGCAGATAACGTTCAGGTAGTCCTGATCCTGTGCGATCTGGAAGGTGACGCTTTGCAGCAGCCGGAGGAACACGTTCAGAAAATCGCACTCCCGCATGGCGTCCATAGCGTAGCGGAAGGGCATGTAGGGGTTCAGCTTCTGGAAAATCTCCGGCAGGACCTCCACCGGATAGGTGCCGCCGGCACCGGCCACCTGCACCACCAGCAATATCACATCCAGGGCCATGCCGATGTTGTCCAGGGCATAGACCAGG
>OLGE01002067.1_pt1 | contig 18657 bp, 19 predicted proteins | sample 1605151 | NCBI WGS metagenome assembly OLGE01 (sample SAMEA3888912, study PRJEB22519) | human gut metagenome | biome: human gut; feature: human-associated habitat; material: faeces | place: Denmark | collected 2010
CGACGAGATGCTCAACATCCTCAACAAGAAGTCCGGCGTGCTCGGCGTCTCCGGCGTCAGCTCCGACTTCCGCGATCTCGATGCCGCCGCTGCCGAGGGCAACGACCGCGCGCAGCTCGCGCTCGACATGTTCCACTACTGGGTCGCCAAGGTCGTCGGCTCCTATGTCGCGGCCATGAACGGCGTCGACGCCATCATCTTCACCGCCGGCGTCGGCGAGAACAGCAAGTCCTCCCGCGCCGCCATCGCCGAGTACTTCGGCTACCTGGGCGTGACGATCGACCCGGAGGCCAACAGCAAGCGCGGCGAAGACATCATGATCTCCACCCCCGACTCCAAGGTCAAGGTGTTCGTCATCCCGACGAACGAGGAGCTCGTCATCGCCCGCGACACGAAGGCCATCTGCGGCTGAGTTTCCCGGGACGCAAAACCACGGCGCTGAGATCAGCGCCGTGGTTTTTCTATCCATAGCAGGCCGCGCACATCGGGGGCCGGCGTCCAGGCGCGCAGCACCAACTCCAGCTCTTCCAGTGCGGAAAGCCCGGCGGCGGCCGCCGCAAGCCACGCGGCCGTTCCCTGCCCCAGCAGCACCGCAAGCACCGGATAGCCAACCAGCACGACGCCTGCTGCTCTATTTAATGTTGTATACAGGGACACAAACGTGCGGAATTTATAAAACCCGGCGGCATAGGTCACACTACGGATGAGCAGCACTGCGCCCGCCGCGTACAGCAGCCAGCACGCCAACTGCCGCGCGCGCAGCAGCGCCGCCGTGAGTGCGAGCAGGAACGCAATGTCCGCCGCGCTGTCGAGTCTTGCCCCGCCGTCGCTCTGCACCCCAAAGCGCCGCGCGAGCAGACCGTCCAGCACGTCACTGACCGCGCCGAGACCATACGCCGCCCAGAACCACGCCGAACCCGGCGCCGCAAGCACCAGAATGAGCGCAAATACAAAGCGCGTGCAGGTAATGGCATTGACCAGGCGCTTCATCGCACCGCCCTCTCTCGCTGCCACTTTACCATATCCGCCGCAAAATTGCGATCCCCGCGAAAAACTTCGCCATGTCCCGGGAAAAACCGTTGACAAAACCTGTCCGGAATGATAAACTGTCAAGGCCGCATTGAGTGGGTACCAAGCGGAGGTGCGCCTCCCGCCCACAAGAGCGAGACTCTACAGAGAGGCAGGTGCAACGAGTTTGAAGCACGCTATCATCGTTACCGGCGGTAAGCAGTACCGCGTGGCTGAGGGCGACGTCATCTTCGTCGAGAAGCTGGATGTCGAGGCCGGCGAGACTGTGAAGTTTGACCGCGTTCTGGCTGTCATCGACGAGGACAAGGCTGTTTTCGGCACCCCCGTGGTGGAAAACGCCGTCGTTTCCGGCAATGTCGTCAAAAACGGCAAGAGCAAGAAGATCCGCGTCTACAAGATGAAACCGAAAAAAGGCTATCGCAGAACACAGGGCCACAGACAGCCCTACACCAAGGTCGAGATCACGAAGATCGAGGCCTGATTTCCGCAACTGATTTTGACACATGGAGGTGTAATTCGAAATGGCACATAAAAAAGGCATGGGTTCCACCAAGAATGGCCGCGACAGTGAGTCGAAGCGCCTTGGCCCCAAGAGAGCCGACGGTCAGTTTGTTCTGGCCGGCAACATCCTCGTCAGACAGCGCGGAACGAAGATCCACCCCGGCATCAACGTCGGCAAGGGTAAGGACGACACGCTCTTCGCCCTCGTGGACGGCGTCGTGAAGTTCGAGCGCAAGGACAAGGATCGCAAGCAGGTCTCTGTTTACGAAGAGATCGCACAGTAATCGCAAACGGGGTGGGCATCGCGCCCGCCCCGTTTTTCTATCCCCCGCCGGGCTGCCCGGCAACGAAAGTGAGGAATGACCATGGCTTCGCCATTTGTTGATAAAGTGACCATCACCGTGCGCGCGGGCGACGGCGGCAACGGCGCAGTGACCTTCCACCGCGAGAAATATGTGGCCGCCGGCGGCCCGGACGGCGGCGACGGCGGGCGCGGCGGCGACATCATCTTTGAAGTGGACGACAACATGTCCACGCTCATGGACTTTCGCTACAAGCGCAAATATGTGGCCGGCAACGGTGCCGATGGTCAGGGCAAGCGCTGCTCCGGCCGTGTGGGCGAGAGCCTGCACATCCGCGTGCCACGCGGCACGCTGCTGCGCGACGCGGACAGCGGCGCGATCATGCACGACATGTCCTCGGGCGAGCCGTTCGTGGCCGCGCGCGGCGGGCGCGGCGGCTGGGGCAACCAGCACTTTGCCACCCCGACGCGGCAGGTGCCGCGCTTTGCCAAACCCGGCCTGCCCGGCGAGAGCCACACGATCCTGCTCGAGCTGAAGCTGCTGGCGGACGTGGGCCTCGTCGGCTTCCCGAATGTGGGCAAGAGCACGCTGCTGTCCGTGGTGTCAAAGGCGCACCCGAAGATCGCAAACTACCACTTCACGACCCTCTTCCCCAACCTGGGCGTCGTGTACGTGTCGGAGGGTTCGTCGTTCGTCATGGCGGACATTCCGGGCATCATCGAGGGCGCGAGCGACGGTGCCGGCCTCGGCCACGACTTCCTGCGCCACATCGACCGCTGCCGCCTGCTCGTGCATCTGGTGGACGTCTCCGGCAGCGAGGGGCGCGACCCGGTCGAGGACTTTGAGGCCATCAACGCCGAGCTGCGCGCCTACAGCGACGTGCTGGCCTCGCGCACGCAGATCGTCGCCGCCAACAAATGCGACCTGCTCGGCGACGACCGCACGAACATCGACCGCCTGCGCGCACACGTCGAGGCGCAGGGCTACGAATTCTTTGAGATGAGCGCTGCCGCCCACACCGGCACGCGCGAGCTCATCCAGGCATGCGCGGCCAAGCTCGCCGAGATCCCGCCGGTGCCTCCGTACGAGGCGGACTACGTCCCGCCCGAGCCGGAAGTCGGCACGAGCGACGAGCTCCAGATCCGCCACTTTGACGATCTCTGGGTCGTCGAAGGGCCGTGGCTGCAGCGGCTCATGAGCACGATCAACTTCGGCGACTACGAATCGCGCATGTACTTTGACCGCGTGCTGCGCCAGTCCGGCCTGTTCGACCGGCTCGAGGCCATGGGCATCGAGGAAGGCGACACGGTGAGCATCTACGATCTCGATTTTGAGTTCCGGTTCTGACCCAATGCCCCAAACAAATATCCCCGCCGGACGCAGGCTGCGTCCGGCGGGGATTTCTTTTATTTTGTCGCTTCCGGCTTTTGCTCCGGTTCGCGCTCCGCCTTTGACTCCTCCGGCAGGACCACCGGCACGAACTGCTTGGCGATCTTGTTGTTGCCGGACTTGGCGCTGAAGTAGCCGATAACGCTGAACGTGAGCGCACCGACAAAGTTGACAAACAGGTCCTGCATCGTATCATACAGGCCCACATCCAGATAGCCGCCAAGACCGAGCGATTTGCCATTGATGGCCACGTCCGTGATGTTGTCCACTAGGACGGGAATATTGCTGTTCGTCGGGTCGAGCGTCACGGAGGCGAAGGAGTGGATGATCATGTCCTTCTGCATGTCCATGTGGAACAGGTAGTCCATCGAAAACTCGAAAAACTCCCACAGCACGCCGACCGTCATGGAAAAGCAGAACGCCACCAGCGCCAGAAACACCGGCGAGAGCTTGAAGTGCTGCGGCTTGTTGCGGTTGAGCAGATCCACCATGGCAAAGCCGAACGCCGCGCTGATGAAGCCCGTCGTCGTGTGCAGCATGGAGTCCCAGTGCGGGTAGGTGATGAAATAGCTCTTGAGCTCGCCGAGGATCTCTGCCGCGAAAATGAAGACCAGGATAATGATCTCCAGCGTGCTCGGCAGCTCGATGCGGAAGTTGCGCTCCACGAACCTCGGCAGCATGAACAAAATCAGCACCAGCACACACACGAACGTGCTCTCATAGTTCTTATGGATGATCGTCATGACCATGACGCCGATAACGATCAGACGCAGGATCCAGTAGACGGCCACGACTGCCGGCTTCGGTTTGTATTTCTGGTTTTCCTGCTCCATCTTTTTCAGGATCTTCGGGTCACTCATATTTCTCCTCTTTATCCTCGTCTATCTGTTTCTCTGTTTGGTTTCTCTCAGGCTGTGGCCGTCGGCTGACGCCGGTCCACGATCCGGCGCGCCGCGACATAGATGATCAGGTACAGCACCAGCGACAGCGCGAGCGCCGCAAACACGTCCAGAATGGAGTGCTGCTTGACAAACACCGTCGCCGCGCAGATCGCAGCGGCGATGATGACCGCCGGGATGCGCACCTTTTTTAAATACTTACTGTCGAACGTCACGGCCAGCACGGCCATACAGCCGACCACGTGCATACTCGGCAGGACGTTCGTCGGCGTGTCGGCCGAATAGATCGCATTGACCAGCCAGCCGCACAGCGTGCTCGTGTCCACCACGGACGGGCGCAGGAGCTGGCAGTTCGGCCAGATCATGCAGATCGTCAGCGAGATGGAAAAGCCCGCAATGATAAACGCCGCATAGCGGATGAACGCGCGGCGATCGTCTTTGAGCAGCGTCACAACGACCGGGACGATCAAAAACGGATACCAGAGCACATACGCCAGAATGAACCCCGGCAGAAAGGGGATCTTGTCGTCCAGCGGCAGATAGGATACAAAGCAGCCCTCCGTCGAAGGCACCATGCGCTCGACCAGCGCAAACCAGATCAGATAAATGGGCAAATACAGCACCAACAGAACATATTTATGTTCCTGAATATATTTCTTCATTAAACTGTCTCCTTATACATCCTGCATCGAAACACCCGCGCACACCGTTCAGGCGCTTGCCTCGATCTCCGTGATGCGCCCCAGCAGGCGGATCAGTTCGCGGGAATCCTGCTCACCCAGCTGCTCGAGAACGCGCTGCACGTGCGCACACAATGTCGTGTGCATCTGTTCCGCCGTCTGGCGGCCAAGCTCCGTCAGGTGCACAACGACGCGGCGCCGGTCATAGCTGTCGGCACAGCGGCGCAGCATCCCCTTTTCCTCCAGCGCGCGCAGCATGGCCGCCGTGCGCGGCGCGCTCACGCCCAGGACCTCCCGCAGCACGCCCGGCGTACTGCACCCGCCGTGCTCATCGAGGTAGCTCAGCAGGAAGTTTTCGCCCTTCAGGTGCTCCTGCACACTCTGCGGTATGCAGGACCGGTTCAAAGAAGTAACCGTCAGCAGCAATTCCTCAGTCAGTCGCTGCAATTGCATGAACCATCCTCCTTTTGTTAACCCCGTTAATCAGCATTTCGTAATGTTAACACTCCGCCCGGCGATTGTCAAACCTAATTTATGGGATTTCTGCGCTTTTGATCCGATGCTTTTTTTCACTCGCTGCACCACTGCCGGACACATGGCGCCGCTCTGTGAAAAAAATGCGCAAACGGGAAAAAATTTGGCACATTTGCAAAATGATGCAACATTTTCCGCGTCTCATGCATTATAGTTATTGACGAGCGTTTATCAATGTGCTATTTTATGAATAGACTGTAAACAATGCAATTTTCACCCACAGCAACCGTTCCCAACGCACTCCCTCGCGATCTCTTTTTATCGATCACCAGCTAATGTGAAAGGCGGATGTAATCAACATGAAAAAAGCAACTCATCGCAAGCAGGCACTCATGATTGCCATCTTCTTGCTGGCATTCACGCTGTCGCTGTTTTCGTTCGGCACGACCCCGGCGGCGGCCGGCGACGTGGCGGGCGTGAGCACGCACCTGTTTTTGACAGTCTTGCGCGACTATGACCACGATGCGTCCTTCTCCGTGACCTACACGGACGCGCTCGGCACGCACACGAAGCCCTATCATGCCGGCATGGAAGTGACGGCGTGGTCCCCCGTGACCATCACCTGCACCAACCACCATGTCCACGACTGGAGCATTGATGCGGATGTGCAGGAGGCCACCATCGTCGGCGTCGGCGGGATCACCTACCCCGGCGGCACGGGCATCCATGTCAAGGGCACGAATACCATCAAGGCGTTTGCCACGAACTTCGGTCTGCACTACATCAATATCGTTGTCATCCTCGGCGAGGGCAATGATAACGGCGGCGACAACGGCGGCGATAACGGCGGCGACAACGGCGGCGACAACGGCGGCAACAACGGCGGCGATAACGGCGGCGATAACGGCGGCGATAACGGCGGCAACAACGGCGGCGATAACGGCGGCGATAACGGCGGCGGCAACAACGGCGGCGGCGATAACGGCGGCGGCGATAACGGCAACGGCACCGACCCCAACAATCCGGACGGGAATGGCCCGGATGGCAACAATCCGGACGGCAACAATCCGGACGGCAATAATCCGGACGGCAACAATCCGGACGGCAACAATCCGGACGGCAACAATCCGGACGGCAATAATCCGGATGGCAGCAAGTCGAACACCCCCAAGACCGGCGACACACGTCTGATCTGGCTGGTCATTGCGCTGGCAGTGATCTTCGTGGCGACCTTCGCTGCGACCTACTACAACCGCAGGAAGAGCAAGCACCACGGCGCCTGATCTTCACTCTCATGCAGTTAAAATGGGCAGCGTCAAATGACACTGCCCATTTTCTTATCAGGAGTTTTGTATGAAAAAAACCGTTCTCATCGTGATCCGCGTCGTCTGCATCGTCGGATTCTTGGTCTGCGTTGGCGTGCTCGGCTGGTACTGGCACAGTGACCGCAGCGACCGCGCTGTCGCAGAGGCGCTCGCCGCCGCGCATGACGCAGCCAGTGCGGAGGCCATGGAGCAGGTGCGTGCAGTTGCCGCCGACAATGCGGATACGATCGGCTGGCTGCGGATCGACGGCACCAACATCAACAACGTCGTCATGTTTGCCCCCGACACGCCGGGCAAGTACCTGCACATGGACTTCTACGGCAAGTGGTCGTACCGCGGCACGCTGTATGTCGCCGAAAACTGCGATGTGCGCACGGCGGACAACATCCTCATCTACGGCCACCACATGAAGGACGGCAGCATGTTCGGCTCGCTGATCTCCTACAAGGATGCGGCATTTCGCGCTGCGCACCCGATCGTGCAGTTTGACACGCTCTACGCCTCCCATTCGTATGAGGTCGTGGCCGCGATCGAAACGGAAATCCCCGCTGAGGGCTCTGACGCCTTTCGATATTATGACTGCATCGGCACGGACCCGGAGCAGTTTGCGCAGTACTGCACGTTTATCGAACAAAACCGGTGCTATGACACCGGCATCACGATCCAGCCCGGCGACCGGCTGCTCACGCTGTCCACCTGTGCCTACCACACGGCGAACGGCCGCTTTCTGGTCGTGGCGCGGCAGGTCGACTGAAGAACATACAAAAACCCCGCCATCCGGTCGGATGGCGGGGTTTTTAACTTGGAAACTCAGTTCAGGGCAGCCTTCGCCTGCTCGCACAGAGCGGTGAACGCAGCGGGGTCATGAATCGCAGTCTCGGAGAGCATCTTGCGGTTCATGTCGATGCCGGCCAGCTTCAGGCCGTGCATAAAGGTGGAGTAGTTCATGCCGTTGGCTTTGCAGCCGGCATTGATACGGGTGATCCACAGCTGACGGAAGTCTCTCTTCTTCTGCTTGCGGCCGACGTAAGCGTAGCGGCCGGACTTCATCATCTGCTGGTTGGCCATCTTATAGTGGCGGGACTTGTTGCCCCAGTAGCCCTTGGCCAGGCCGAGGATCTTTTTTCTATGTTTGCGCGTCATCATCGCGCCCTTAACTCTTGCCATTGTTGTTTCCTCCTATTGTGCGGTCAATCCTTATTTATAAGGAATCATTTTTCTGATGGTCGCTTCGGTAGTCGCATCCGCATAAGTGGTGGAACGCAGACGACGGCAGCGCTTGGTATCCTTCTTGGTAAGAATGTGGCTCTTGAACGCATGGGCACGCTTGACCTTGCCGTTCTTGGTGAGATTGAATCTCTTCTTCGCGCCACTGTGAGATTTCAGTTTGGGCATTGTATTTTCTCCTTCCTTGGTTTGCTTACTTCTTATTATTGGTGTTCTGCGGCTTTGGCGACAGGAACATGGACATATTGCGTCCCTCCAGCTTGGGCTGCTTGTCGAGGTTGGCAATGTCCGCGCACTTGGCGGCAAAGTCACGCAGGAGCTGTTCACCGATATTGGTGTGCGCCATTTCACGGCCGCGGAAGCGGATCGTCACCTTCAGGCGGTCGCCGCCCTGCAGGAACTTCTGGCCGTTTTTCAGCTTGGTGTTGAAGTCGTTCTCGCCGATGCCGGGCGACATGCGGATCTCCTTGACTTCGATCACATGCTGATTTTTTCTGGCTTCCTTCTCGCGCTTGGCCTGCTCGAAACGGTACTTGCCGTAGTCCATGATCTTGCAGACCGGCGGGTTGGAACCCGGAGCGATCTTCACGAGGTCGAGGTCCTTCCCCTCGGCGATCTCCAGCGCAGCGGCCGAGGACATGATGCCCAGCTGAGCGCCGTCAGCGCCGATGACGCGGACTTCCTTATCGCGGATCTCTTCGTTGATCTGATAGTTTGCAGTTGCGATACGAACACACCTCCATTGGTTGCATCGGGAGCGATCGCTCCGAGAACAAAAAAGCACGGATGCAAGACACATCCGCGCGCATAAAACACACATATCTCCCGGACGGGAGCGGGTTTTATTGACCGCGGACCGCCTTCGCGGCCGGGTGAGGCTGCCCAGAGGGCGCCCACTTTGTTGTCAGCTTTTATACTATAGCAGTCCCGGCACGGTCTGTCAAGGGTTTTCTGCGCCGGGCGAGCAAAAAATGTGGACTGAATCACGCCTTCCGGGGACATACTCCTCCACGGAGGCGAAGCCATATGAAAGTACTCGAATACGGCGGTGTATTCACCGCCGGCGGACTGGGCTACGGCGGGCTGGAGCTGCTCTGGCGCGGCCGGACGCACTGGTCGATGCTGCTGTGCGGCGGCGTGTGCGCCGTGCTGATCTATCTGATCGCGGGGCGCGAGCGCACCGTGCTCTGGCGGCGCTGGACGCTGTGCGCGGCCGCCGTCACGACGGTGGAGTATTTCACCGGCGTGCTCGTCAACCTGCGCCTCGGATGGAACGTCTGGAACTACGCAGACCGGCCGCTCAACGTCCTCGGGCAGATCTGCCCGCTGTATACCCTGTTCTGGTTTGGACTTGCCATCCCCGGCGTGTGGCTGGGGCGGACCGTGCGGCAAAAACTCGCCGCCCGGCAGACTCAGTAAGTGGTGTCCTGCTGTTCCGGCGTCTCTGGCTGTGCAGCCGCTTCCGGCTGCTGCGGCGCGGCCGCTGCCTCGGCAGCCTGCTGCTCCTGCGCCATGGCGATCTTCACGATGCGGCTGGTGCCGAGCCGGTCCGCGCCGAGGCGGATAAACTCCTCCGCGTCGGCAAGGCTTGCGATGCCGCCGGCGGCTTTGACCTTCACGTGCGGCGGGCAGCAGGTGCGCAGCAGGCGCACATCGTCCGCCGTGGCGCCGCCGGTGGAAAAGCCGGTGGAGGTCTTGATATAGTCGGCTCCGCTGTCGGACACGATGCGGCAGAGCATGCGCTTTTCCTCCTCGGTCAGCAGGCAGCACTCAATGATGACCTTGAGGATGCGGCCGCGGCTGACCTCACGCACGGCGCGGATATCGGCCGCGACATCGTCCCAGCAGCCGTCCTTGACCATGGCCAGATTGATGACCATGTCCACCTCGTCGGCGCCGTTGCGGATGGCTTCCGCCGCCTCGAACGCCTTGACAGCCGGGGTGTTGTACCCATTCGGGAAGCCGATGACCGTGCAGATGCGCAGGCGGTCGCCGACATATTTCTTCGCCCCGGCGACATGGCACGGCGGGATGCACACGCTGGCGCAACCATAACGCATGCCCTGATCGCAGAGGGCGCGGATCTCCGCCGCGGTGGCATCCACGCGCAGGAGCGTGTGGTCGCAGCGGGAAAGAATCTCTCGAAGTTCCATGATCGTTCGTCCTTTCTGATGAGACACGAAAAATAGGTATTCTTATTATACCGCGTCCGGCCGCATTGCACAAGACGCATATTTTCCGCCGCCGGCACATAGGCTGTGGTACCCAACAAGAGAGGTGCAGCACATGGACGAACTGGAACAAAACAACTATGCCGAGCTCTGCGGCACGCTGGCGGCGCCGCCCGTGCTGTCGCACGAAAACCGGCAGGAGCGCTTTTTCACCTTCCCGCTCGAGACGCAGCGGCTGTCCGGCACGATCGACCGCGTGAACGTCGTCGTGCGCGAACGGCTGCTGGCCGAGATGCCGCTGGAGGAATCGGCAAGACTGTGCGTGATCGGCGATGTGCGCTCGTTCAACAACCGCCGCGGGCCGGGCGCAAAGCTGGTCATCACGGTGTTCGCGCGCGACATTTCACTCAGCGACGAGCCGTATGACCGCAACCTGATCCTGCTCAGCGGCACGCTCTGCAAACCACCGAACCTGCGCACGACGCCGATGGGCCGCGACATCTGCGACCTGATGCTGGCCGTAAACCGGCACTACGGCCGCAGCGACTACCTGCCGTGCATCACCTGGGGTGCGCGCGCGTGCGAGACCGCACTCTGGGACGTAGGCACGCGCGTGTCCCTCGAAGGGCGGCTGCAAAGCCGCAGCTACATCAAGGTGCTGGACACCGGCGCCGTCGAGCGTACGGCGTTCGAGGTGTCCGTGCTCGACATCTGCCGGCTGTCGGCGCCGGACGACTGAGCGCACATACCGGCCAACAAAGCGCGCCCCGCAGATTTTTCTGTGGGGCGCCGGTCATTGTATAGCGAAAACCACTCGCCTAGCGAGTGGTTTTCGCTATACAAAAAAACACAGGAGACGTTTTTCCGTCTCCTGCGTGGGGATTCACTTTTCCGGCACGATCTCGATCCAGTACCCGTCCGGGTCCTCGATGAAGTAGATGCCCATGCCGGGGTTTTCAAAGCAGATGCAGCCCATGGCTGCGTGCTTCGCGTGCGCGGCGTCCATGTCCGGCACGGAAAACGCGAGGTGAAACTCCCCCTCCCCGAGGTCATACGGCTGCGTGCGGCCGCGCAGACCGGTCAGCTCGAGCTGAAACGGCGAGTGCCCGTCGCCCAGAAACACAAGTCGGAACGAGCCGTCGGCCGCATCCTTCGTGCGCACGGGCTCCAGCCCGAGGGCGTCATGATAAAAGCGCACGCTGCGCTCGAGATCGAGGACATTGAAATTAAAGTGATTGAAGGTAAACATACCGCGCCTCCCAAATACATTCTATCTGTCCCAAGTATAGCGGCTGCGGCGCGCATTGTCAAAGCAAGGCCGCAAAAAACTGTTGGAATTTCATGCCGGGCACGGTATAATGATCGTGCTAGACTGGGATATTGGAGGCGCGCCATGGACAAGACAGGACGCGCGCCCGGCTCTGTCATGGAGCCGGAGCTGCAGGAATTTCATACCGGCGCGGCCGTGCACGCTTACCGCACGTTCGGCTGCCACGCGCTCCCCGGCGCGTCTGGGCACCGCTTCGCCGTCTGGGCGCCGCACGCGCAGCGCGTCGCGCTCGTGGGCGACTTCAACGGCTGGGACGCGGCGGCAACGCCGATGGACCGGCTGCCGGACGGCACATGGGTGCAGACCGTAGCCGGTCTGCGCGACGGGGCGCTCTATAAATACGCCGTCACCGGACCGGACGGGCAGACGGTGCTCAAGGCCGACCCCTTCGCCGCGCACTGCGAGACCGGGCCCGCGACCGCATCCAAGGTCTGGGCGCTCGAGGGCTACGTCTGGCACGACCGGAGCTATCTGCGCCGCCGCGCCGCGCGCGATGTGTACCGCGCGCCGATGAGCATTTACGAGGTGCACCTCGGCTCCTGGCGCCGGCCGGAGACCGGCCTGCCGTGGTACCGCTCGGTCGCAGACGAGCTGGCGGACTACTGCCGGACGATGCACTACACACACGTGGAGCTTCTGCCCGTGACGGAATACCCCTACGAGGGCTCCTGGGGCTATCAGGTGACCGGGTACTACGCCCCCACCAGCCGCTATGGTACGCCGCAGGACTTCATGTACTTTGTCGATACGCTCCACCGCGCCGGCATCGGCGTGCTCATGGACTGGGTCCCGGCGCACTTTCCGAAGGACGCGCACGGGCTCGCGCGCTTTGACGGCACGCGGCTCTACGAGTGCAAGGATGCGCGCATGGCCGAGCATCCGGAGTGGGGCACGCTCATTTTCGACTATGAAATGCCGGAGGTGCAGAGCTTTCTCATTTCGTCGGCCATGTCGTTTTTCGACCGCTATCACATCGACGGCATCCGCGTGGACGCAGTGTCCTCGATGCTGTATCTCAACTACGCCCGGCGCGACGGCGAATGGACGCCGAACCGCGACGGTGGCAACATCAACCTCGGCGCGGTCGCCTTTCTGCAAAAGCTCAACACGACCGTGCTCACGGCGTGGCCCGGCTGCGTGACGGTCGCGGAGGAGTCCTCCGCCTACCCCGGTGTGACGAAGCCGCCCTATGACGGCGGCCTCGGCTTCAGCTTCAAGTGGGATATGGGCTTCATGCACGATACGCTCGACTATCTGGAGCTCGACCCCTACTTCCGCAAATACCATCACGACAAGCTGACGTTCTCGATGATGTACGCCTTCTCCGAGAACTTCATCCTCGCGTTTTCGCACGACGAGGTCGTGCACGGCAAGAAGTCGATGCTCGACAAGATGTACGGCACCTATGAGCAGAAGTTTGCCACCCTGCGCGCGCTCTACGGCTATCAGTTCGCGCACCCGGGCAAGAAGCTCACGTTCATGGGTTCGGAATTCGGCCAGTTCATCGAGTGGAACTACAAGCAGGGACTTGACTGGCTGCTGCTCGACTACCCAATGCACAAGGCCATGCAGCGCTGGTGCAGCGCGCTCAACGCCTGCTACCGCAGCATCCGCGCGCTCTGGGACATCGACGACGGCTGGGACGGCTTCACGTGGCTGAACGTGGACGACGCCGAGCGCAGCGCCATCGCCTTCCTGCGTACGGCGCGCAACGGCCGCCGGCTCGTGTGCGTGTGCAACTTCACGCCCGTGCGCTATGATGATTTTGTCATCGGCCTGCCCAGGCGCGGCGTGCTGCGCGAGCTGCTGTCGAGCGACAGCGAGGAATTCGGCGGCTCCGGCGTGCACAACGCGCCCGAGATCCGCAGCGAGAACGTGCCGTTCGGCGCGCTCCCCTACTCCGCGCGCGTGACGCTGCCGGAGCTTGCCGCCGTATACTTCACCTTCACGAACCGGTAAAGGAGGGAACGCCATGAAACCCGAACTGCGCGCAGCGCTGGCCGAAAAGGGCCGCTGCGACCTGCCCGGCGTGCTGCTGGCAGCCGCCGAGTGCGCGCCGCTGGCCAAGACCGGCGGCCTTGCGGACGTCGTCGGCACGCTGCCGAAGAGTCTGGCCGCGCTCGGCTTTGACGCGCGCATCATCACGCCGTACCACCGCGTGATCAAGGAAAAATACGCATCCCAGGTCACGCACCTGACGGATTTTTATATCGATCTCGGCTGGCGGCATCAGTACGTCGGCATCGAGCGGCTGCTGCTCGACGGCATCGTCATCTACCTCGTGGACAACGAGTTTTATTTCGGCGACCGCATTTATCTCGGCGGCGAGGCCGAGGGCGAGCAGTATGCGTTTTTCGCCCGCGCGATCCTGGAGGCGCTGCCACGGCTGGACTTCACGCCCGAGATCCTGCACTGCAACGACTGGCACACGGCCGTACTGCCCATGCTGATGAAAACGCAGTACGCCGGCAGGATGCAGTCGCGCATGCAGACGCTGCTGACGATCCACAACATCGCCTATCAGGGCAAGTTCTCGTTCGAATTTGTGCAGGACCTGCTCGGCATCGACGCGCGCTATTACACGCCGGAGTTCATGGAGCTCAACGGCTGCGCGAACCTGCTCAAGGCCGGCTGCGTCTTTGCCGACCACATCAACACCGTCAGCCCGAGCTACGCCGGCGAGATTCGCACGGTGGCTTACGGCGAGGGACTCGAGGGCATTCTCAACGCCCGGCAGCACCAGCTGTCCGGCATTCTCAACGGCATCGACACCGCCGTCTTTGACCCCGCGCACGACGGCGGCATCGCCGCGCCCTACTCCGCCGACGACCTGAGCGGCAAGGCCGCCTGCCGCGCCGCGCTGTGCCGGGAGCTCGGTCTCGAGATCGGCGCGCACACGCCCATCGTCGCCATGGTCACGCGCATGACGCCGCAAAAGGGCTTCGACCTGGTGCAGTGCGTGCTCGACGAGCTCATGGACAGCGAGGACATGGCGTTCGTGCTCCTCGGCACGGGCAACGCCGAATATGAGGACTTTATGCGCAGCGCCGAGTGGCGGCACAAGGGCCGCCTGTGCGCCTACATCGGCTACGACGAGGCGCTGTCGCACCGCGTGTACGCGGGCAGCGATTTTCTGCTCATGCCGTCGAGCTTCGAGCCATGCGGCCTGTCGCAGATGATCGCCATGCGTTACGGCACGCTGCCGATCGTGCGCGAGACCGGCGGCCTGCGCGACAGCGTGCAGCCGTATAACCGGTTCACCGGCGAGGGCACCGGCTTCTCGTTTGCCAACTTCAACGCCTACGAGCTGGCGGACACGATCCGCCGCGCGCTCGCGCTCTATCACGACGATCATGACGCCTACTGCCGCGTGCAGCGGCAGGCCATGTCGCAGGACTTCAGCTTCACGCGCTCGGCCGAGGACTACGCGCACCTGTATCTGCTCCTGCTGCCGGAGGACACCACGCCGAAGCACGACGCGGCCGACGAGGCCTTCCGCAGCCCGATCGGCGCGCTCGAGACCGGTGCGGCCGTGCGCCTCGCTTTCGCGGACACGGAGGCGCTCGTGTTCGACGCCGCCGTGGAACTCTACGGCGATGCGTACAGCGACACCGTCGCCATGACGCAGACGGCCGCCGGCTTTGAAGCGGCCGTGACCATGCCCGCCGCGCCGCAGGCGCTGCGCTACCGCTTCCGGCTCGCGTGCAACGACGGCGGCATCCGCTGGCTGTGCGCCGCGCCGGACGGCCGGCACGCCCGGCTGTGCGACGCACCGGGTGACGGCTGGCGCCTGACGGTCTATCGCGCCGGATTCACGACCCCGGCGTGGTTTCGCACCGGCGTGATGTATCAGATCTTCCCCGACCGCTTCGCGCGCGACAGCTCTGCCACCGCGCAGCGCGGCATGGAGCACCACCGCCGCATGGGCCAGACCGTGCACTGCCACGCCGGCTGGGACGAACCCGTCGAGTGGCAGGCCAACACGCCGGAGGGCGAATACGCACCGGTGGATTTCTACGGCGGCACTCTGCGCGGCATCGCCGACCGGCTGCACTACCTGCAGAAGCTCGGCGTGACGGTGCTGTACCTCAACCCGATCTTCGAGAGCGCTTCCAACCACCGGTACGACACCGGCGATTACCGGAAGGTCGACCCCATCCTCGGCACGAACGCGGACTTCAAGAAGCTCTGCGCGGCCGCGGCGGACTGCGGCATCCGCATCGTGCTCGACGGCGTGTTCGCTCACACGGGCGCTGACAGCCGGTACTTCAACCGCTTCCGGCACTACCCCGGCTGCGGCGCGTACAACAGCCACAGCTCCGTCTATGCGCGCTGGTACAGCTTCGCGCACTACCCCGACGACTATAAGTGCTGGTGGGATTTCAAAGACCTGCCCGCCGTCAATGCCGCCAATCCCGACTGGCGCAAATATATGATCACCGGCGAGCGCAGCATCGTCAAGACCTGGCTGCGCGACGGCGCGTCCGGCTGGCGGCTGGACGTGGCCGACGAACTGCCGGACGATGTGCTGCGCGGCATGCGCAGCGCTGCCAAAGAAACTGACCCCGACAGCGTGCTCCTAGGTGAGGTCTGGGAGGACGCCGTGACGAAGGTCAGCTACGGCGAGCGGCGGCAGTACGCGCTCGGCGACGCGCTCGACAGCGTCATGAACTATCCCCTGCGCGACGGACTGGTGACGTTCCTGACCGGGCGCAGCACGGCGCGCGCGCTTGCCGACCTGCTGCTGAGCCAGCGGCTGAACTATCCGCGGCCGCTGTACTACGCGCTCATGAACCTGACGGCAAGCCATGACGTGGCGCGCACGCGCTCGGCGCTGGCGCTGGACTTTGACCCCCGCAGCCGCACGCGCGCGGAGCTTGCGGCGCTCGAGATCACGGACGCCATGGCCGCACGCGGCGCGCAGCTGCAGGTTCTGGCGGCAGCCGTGCAGTTCTGGCTGCCGGGCATCCCGTCGATCTACTACGGCGACGAGGCCGGTATGCAGGGCCTGTGCGACCCGTTCAACCGCGCGCCGCTGCAGATGTGCGACACGCAGATGCTGCAGTGGTACGCGCAGCTGACAGCCCTGCGCCATGCGCACCCGGCGCTCACGCGCGGCGAGGTCGCCGTGTTCGCCCCGGCGGGCGACGTGCTGTGTGTTCTGCGCGTCATCGCGGACGGTCGGGACGCCTTCGGCGAGGAAGCAGAGGACGAGGCGCTGCTGCTGATCGTCAACCGCGCGGCGCACCCGGTGCGCTGCCACGTGGAGCTCACCTGCCCCGGCGCCGGCCTGTGCGAAGAGACAAGGCTGGCCTTCGTGCGCAGCGAATACGACTGCGCCGCCGACTGCACCGACGATACCCACATTGCCATCCACGACGGCGTGGGCGCATTTGACCTGCCGCCCTATGCCGCAAAAATCTACAGATTGGAGAACCGACATGGAACTGAAACTGGATCGTAACAAAACCTATGGTCTGGCGCTCGAGGGCGGCGGCGCGAAGGGCGCTTACCAGATCGGCGCGTGGAAAGCCCTGCGCGAGGCGGGCATCCGCTTTTCCGCCGTGTCCGGCACGTCCGTCGGTGCGCTCAACGGCGCCATGATCGTCATGGACGACCTGGAAAAGGCCGAAAACGTCTGGAACAACATCCACTTTTCCCAGGTCATGGACGTGGACGACGAGGAAATGCGCCGGCTCATGAACCGCGACATCCCGCTCTCCGAGCTCAAGAGCACGCTGCGCAGCGTGGCCGACATCGTGCGCAACCGCGGCTTTGACGTGACGCCGCTGCGCAACTGGGTCGCTGAGGTCGTGGACGCGGACAAAATCTGCCATTCCGACACGGACTTTTTCATCGTCACCTACTCGCTGTCCGACCATCAGGAGCTGGAGCTCAAAGCCTCCGACCTTGACGAGGACGAACTGTGCGATATGCTGCTCGCAAGCGCGTACCTGCCGGCATTCCGGTTGGAAAAGCTTGGCGGCAAATATTACGCCGACGGCGGCGTACAGGACGTGGTACCAATCCACGCGCTGGTGGAAAACGGCTGCAAGGACATCATTGCCCTGCGCATCTTCGGCTTCGGCATCGAAAAGCGCTTCCGCATTCCGGACGACGTGCATGTGACGACGATCGGGCCGACGGTCGATCTCGGCAACATTCTGAACTTCGACGCCGAGCAGAGCCGCAAGAACATGCGCCTCGGCTACTTTGACGCCCAGCGCGTGCTCTACGGTCTCTACGGCAGCACGTATTATATCGACCGCACCATGTCCGAGGACGCGGCGCGCCAGCAGCTGCTCGAATACCTCGGGACGGATGATGGCTCGCTGCGGACGTTCCACGAAAAGACGCTGCCGCAGATCGCCAGGGCGCTCAAATGCGATGGTGATTACTACGACCTGCTCATCGCCGTGCTCGAGCACGACGCAAAGGAGCTTGGCATCGCGTCCGAGCGCATCATGACGGACATGGAGCTGCTACAGGCGATCCTCAGCCAGCCGGAACCGCCGGAGGCCATTCTGCCCGCGCAGGGATCTGACACCCCGGCGGAAACGGAGCCGGAGGCCGCCGATGACACGCAGGCCGCCGCGCCCAAAGCCGCCGAAGAAGTCGCGGCCAAGGCCGCCGAGCTGTCGCAGGACATTGAAAAGCACATCAACCGTCTCCTCGGCAAGATACGGCCGCGCCGCAACCGGCCCGGCACGGCGGAAAACGCTGCGCCGGAAGCCGACGCAGACGTGCCGGAAAAAGAATGAACGCACCGGGGCGGCCGCACGGCCGCCCCATTTTTGAGCTGCGGAGCGCCCGAAACCGGTTGGAAATCATGGATTTTCACGGGCCGCGGGTTTCCGCTTGCAAATGTTGATGATCTCTGGTATGATGCTTATTAGTTAGAGCTATCTAACTTACGAAAACAACCTAATCCATAGCAAAAAGGAAGCTGTCTTATGCAAACATTTTGGGGGATCCTGATCCCGTTTCTCGGCACCGCGCTGGGCGCGGCGTGCGTGTTCTTTATGAAGAAAGCGCTCAGTGACGCCGTGCAGCGCTCGCTGACCGGTTTCGCCGCCGGTGTGATGGTGGCGGCTTCGGTCTGGAGCTTGCTGATCCCGGCGATCGAGCAGTCGGCAGGTATGGGGAAGCTCTCGTTCCTCCCCGCCTTTCTGGGCTTCTGGCTCGGCATCCTGTTTCTGCTCGCGCTGGATCACATCATCCCGCACCTGCACGCGAACAGCGCCCAGGCCGAAGGGCCGAAGAGCCGCCTGCAGCGCACGACGATGATGGTGCTGGCCGTGACGCTGCACAACATCCCGGAGGGCATGGC
>OLGE01002072.1_pt1 | contig 18599 bp, 12 predicted proteins | sample 1605151 | NCBI WGS metagenome assembly OLGE01 (sample SAMEA3888912, study PRJEB22519) | human gut metagenome | biome: human gut; feature: human-associated habitat; material: faeces | place: Denmark | collected 2010
GCTTGGCGACCGCTTGCATACCACGTTAGTCAACTGCTATATAGTTACCTAATTTTACGGCCGATTTATGGCCGAAGGATCGGCACGATTCCATAAATTGATGAATATCAAAGGATGGCGCCCCACTGATTAAGCAGCAGTGAGTTACGGAACGCTGCCCTCTGAATTTGACTGGCAGGATTTGCGAATATATTCAAAGACATGTAGTTATGATTTACAGAAATATTCGGTAACTTTACGGGGAAAATGAAAATGATTGTTGTTATGAATATTCGGAGAATGTTTTTGGGCATGGCGGTGCTGTGTGGGTTTTCAGTTTCGGCGGCCGCGGAAGGGCGCTTCGACAAGCTCAGCGACCGCGTTAAGGAGGTCCCTGAGCCTGTCGTCGAAGGAACCGTGGTTCGACAGGAAGGATCCGGCAAAGGGCGACTGATCGATGACGTGAATGTTTTCGTGGGCACGGACGGGTTCGGGAACGTGTACCCGGGGCCGCAGGTGCCGTTCGGAGGGATCCAGATCAGCCCGGACTGCGACGACAAGGACTATGACTGCGCGGCGGGGTACAAGTACTCCAAGCCGTTCATCCAGGGTTTCAGCCTCACGCATCTGAGCGGAACCGGAATCCCGGACATGGGCGATTTCCTCTTCCTGCCGGGAACCGGATCGAAGATGGAGCCGTCAACCTACGACCACAACCAGGAATGGGGCGAGCCGGGTTACTACGGAGTGATCCTGAAGGACTACGGAGTCAAGGCCGAGATGACGGCAGCCCCGCGAAGCGGAATATTCAAGTTCACATTCCCGCAGTCGGACAGTTCGTTTGTGATGATCGACCTTGACCACACCCTCAAATGGGATTGCCTCTGGTCCACGGTACGCCTGCTGGACGAGCGCACGGTCATCGGCAGCAAGGTCGTCAACGGCTGGAACCCGGGACGTTATGTCTATTTCGTGGCCAGATTCTCAAGGCCGATCGAGGAGTTCAACATATTCCAGGATGACAAGCCTGTGATCTACAACACCAAGCGGTTCCGCAGCTCGCTTGAAGCGTGGGGGCAAAAGCTTAAGGCTGTCGCAAGGTTCAAGACCGGAGCCGACGAGAGCATATTCATAGACGTCGCCGTGTCGGCTGTAGGCACTGATGGTGCTCTGAACAACCTCAAGGAGCTGGAAGGCAAGGACTTCGCCGCCGTAAGGGCCGAGGCCGAGGATCTCTGGGAAAAGGAACTCGGGAAGTACGAGCTGGATTCCGACGACAAGACGCTCCGGGAGACATTCTACACCAGCGTCTATCGCACAGCCCTCCATCCGTTCCTATTCGAGGACGCGGACGGACGCTTCCGCGAGCACGACGGCACGATCGGGAATGCGGAAGACTTCACCAACGTCACGACATTCTCGCTATGGGACACTTACAGGGCTTTCCACCCGCTTCTCAACCTCGTCAACAAGCCGCTTCAGGCAGACATCGCCAACTCGATGCTAGCCCATTTCGACAAAAGTACCGAGAAGATGCTCCCGATCTGGTCGTTCTACGGCGGCGAGACCTGGTGCATGATCGGCTATCACGCCTGCTCTGTACTGGCAGACATGATGCTCAAAGGCGTGCGTGGATTCGACTACGAGCGCGCCTTCCAGGCGATGAAGACCACCGCCACCAACCCTCACTACGACTGCATTCCTGAATATACCTCCCTCGGCTACGTGCCTTTCGACAAGGAGAAGGAATCGGTCTCCAAGACTCTTGAATATGCCTACGACGATTGGTGCATTGCCCAGGCGGCCAAGCTTCTGGGTCACCGGGAGGACTACGAGTTCTTCCTCAACCGGTCGATGAACTACCGGAATCTCATCGATCCCGAGACCGGCTACATGCGCGGAAAGGATTCCGCCGGCGACTGGCGCGACCCGTTCGCCCCTGTCGCCTATCAGGGTCCGAACTCGGTCCACGGCTGGGGCGACATCACGGAAGGGTTCACGATGCAGTACACGTGGACAGTGCCGCACGATTTCGGCGGATATGTCGAGAAAGCCGGCAGGAAGTTGCTGCTGAGCCGCCTGGACAGCCTCTTCACTATCGAGCTGCCCGAGGATATTCCCGGAGCGCACGACATCTGGGGCCGCATCGGCGGCTACTGGCACGGCAACGAGCCTTGCCACCACGTCACCTATCTGTACGACTGGTTCGGCCAGCCGTGGAAGTGCCAGAAATGGGTGCGCTACATCGCCGACAACTTCTACGGCAACGAACCCGGCTCGCTGAGCGGCAACGACGACTGTGGCCAGATGTCCGCCTGGTACATTTTCAACTGCCTTGGATTCTATCCGTTCTGCCCCGGATCCGATGAGTACTACATTGGTTCTCCGTGCGCCAAGGGGCTGAAGGTCAGGCTGTCAGACGGAGGTCTGCTGGAAATGACAACGGAAGGTTGGAGCAAGGATGCGGTTTATATCAAGGCCGCGTACCTCAACGGAAAACGTCTTGACTCCCCTGTCATCCGCTACTCCGACATCAAAGACGGAGCCCGGCTTCATTTCGTGATGTCCTGCAGGCCGGTGAAGAATGGTTTTCGGCTGCGACCAAATTGATTGGCGAAGGATTACTTGGTAAGCGATAAACAATAAGTTGGTTATTATTTAAGGATTACTTAGGGGGTATCATCCGAAAATATTTCTGTTTTTTATAATCCGCATACGTTTCTTTTCATTATTTACGTTTTTAGTGCATATTATTGCGGTTCAAATATTCATTTAAAATTTGAACTATGTATTTCAATGAAAAGAGACAAGGACTCGCTCCGTTCGTGAATCTGCGGAGCGATGTGGGATTCAAGGCCGTGTTCGCGGACAGGAACAACAAGGACATCCTCATCGGGGTGCTGAACCAGATCCTGCCTCCGGAGGCGAGGATCGAGGACATCAAGGAGTACTCCGACAGGGAGCAGCGGAGGGATGTCCCCTACGGGAAGAAGACGGTGCTGGATCTGGTCTGCGTGGACAGGGACGACAGGACGTTCGTCGTGGAGATGCAGGCCTCGGAGGAGGACTTCTTCTTCGAGAGGTGCGTCTACTACGCGTCGGGACTCTACCATCTCGAGCTCTCGGACGGAGTGCGGTACAAGGGACTGCGGCCGGTCTACGTGGTGTCGTTCCTGAACTACCGCCTGAGGCACGACGACGAGTCCCTCTGGGACACAGACCACTTCATCTCCCACTGGAGGTTCACCGAAAAACGCACCGGAATGGTTGCGGATCAGACAATTAGTGTTATCTTTGTGGAGATGACGCTGTTCACCAAGACGCTGGAGGAGTGCGTGACGGAGTTCGACAGGCTGTTCTACATATTCAAGAACAGTGATGGCTTCCAAAGGATCCCCGAATGGATTGAGGAGGCAGGCGGGATCTCAAGACGGCTCGCCGAGGCGTGTGAGGTGGCGGCGTTCGACAAGGAGAAGAAACTTAAATACGAGATTGACAAGATGAACGAGTGGGACATTCAAGCGCAGAAGGAATATGCTGTGCGCAAGGGCTTGGAGGAAGGGTTGCAGAAGGGGCTGCGGGAAGGCCGTGAGGAGGGTCTGGAGCAAGGACGTGAGGAGACAAGACTTTCTATCGCAAGAAAGCTTTTCGAGGCCGGGACACCGGTTGATGTGATTGTCAACTGCACTGGAGTTGATGATGGAACAATCGCATCGTTCGCTCATCCCGAGTAGCATAATGGATGGCGATCCGCAAGTCCGGGAAGGAGCTTGCGGATGCTTTCTTTGAAGTTGCCTGACACATTTTGAAGGCGTTATTAAACGAGTCTGCGCAGCGGGGCAAAACGTGTCCTCCACTCTCTGGCCATGTTCCTTTTAATTCTTATTGATGTGGCAGTCGCCAATCTCAAGAGTCCTTGTCTTCTTTTTACTGTTCCTGGTATAGGAGCGTCTGCTTTTTCTTGGCCTTTTTCTTTTTGGCCAGTGGATGTAAATTTCTGTTATGATACAACAATTAGTTAATTGTATGCTGAAGGAGCTGCAGAGGCTCTGCAAGTTGATGAATATTCCCGTGCCGCGGGATGATGCGCCTGACTGTCAGGCGGCAGTGAGCGTTTACCCATTCCGTCAAACATCACTGCCATGGGGGGACTGTCTAAAAGTATAATCACCCCCAGTTAGGATTGAATATTCGTTGTTACTCTGCATGCGGGCAATACTTTTCCAATTTCGTCGATACCTTTCAGACAGTCTGGGGGAGCTACCCCTCACTGCCCGGTGCCCGCTTCACTGCCAGGTGGGAATGTCACTCTTCGGAATTGCACGAAAAAGGGCCTGGGGGCAGTTAAGTCGCAATTCTGTGTTGAAAATTAGGCTTTTCGGGCGAAAAGGCCGCCAGAATTGCAGCGGAAGAGTGGTTGAAGGGCTTTGCAGACGTGTCCGCTATGCAATTCTGTCAATGCCAGCGGAACGATACGTCGCTGAGGTCGAGCTTCAGACCTTGACTCAGTACGGTTCCACGATAAATCAGATCTGCGGTTTCGGCATTGTCGCAAAACAGCAAAACAGCAAGACAACATAACGACAAAACGGCAAAACAGCAAAACGGCAAAACAGCAGCAAAATAGTTGAAGATCCAAGTTTGGATGAGCAACATCCGCGTGGCGGCGGAGAAGTTCGTTGGGATATTCATTGATAATGTGTTAAATTTGTTGCCGCAAGCTTTTGCGTCGGTGTCGGCCTGGAAGGGTGGGCCGGTCGCCGGAGGTTATGGCTATTCGTAAAATGAGAAATGGTATGAAATTCATAAGTTGGAACGTGAACGGGCTTCGCGCCTGTGCCGGGAAAGGGTTTGATGAGGTGTTCAACACGCTGGACGCGGATTTTTTCTGTCTGCAGGAGACGAAGATGCAGCCGGGGCAGCTGGATCTGGAGTTCCTGGGCTACTCGTCGTACTGGAACTCGGCGGAGAAGAAAGGCTACTCCGGCACGGCGATATATTCAAGGCACACGCCATTGTCGGTGACGTACGGCATCGGCGTTGAGGAGCACGACCACGAAGGACGCGTAATCACTCTGGAGATGCCTGAGTTCTACCTCGTCTGCGTCTATGTGCCGAACTCGCAGGACGGTCTCCGGAGGCTCGACTACCGGATGCGGTGGGAGGATGATTTCCGGGAATATCTTGCCGGCCTCTCCGCCCGGAAGGGTGTGGTGGTCTGCGGTGACATGAACGTGGCCCACAATGAGATAGACATCAAGAATCCGGATACGAACCGCCGCAATGCCGGGTTCACCGATGAGGAACGCGGCAAGTTCTCCGGGCTTCTGGACTCTGGTTTCACTGACTCCTGGCGCTTACAGCACCCGGACGAGGTGAAATATTCCTGGTGGTCGTACCGCTTCCACGCCCGCGAGAAGAATGTCGGGTGGCGGCTGGACTATTTCCTCGTCTCCGACTCCCTCAGGGACAAGATCGCAGCCACCGAGATCCACACCGAGATCCTCGGCTCAGACCACTGCCCCGTTGAGCTCGACCTCGATCTGTAAGACAAGGCCGTGCGCGGGAACAGGCCATCTGCTCACGAGGGCGCTATATTCAATGGTCTCGTGTACAGAAATGGTTTTTTCGCTCACGAGGGATCTCTTTCCCTGCCTTTCGTGAGCGGAAATGGGCATTTCACTCACATTCAAAGGCTGTTAGGGAAGAATGAATATTATTGCGTATATTTCGCTGCGTAAAGTACGCAATGACATTGGCGGAGCCCCGTGGCGTATAACGCACTGAATGACAGTCAACTCTGAAATACCGCCATCCCATTTGTCCCGGTGGCTATTTGGAAACCTTTGAAAGTAAGTAAATAACATGTTGCGATAGTTCTCGCAGTCCGGGCATATTTTTTAATTGAATATTTAGTCGTAACTTAGCGGACTGCTTGACAGGCAAAGAATTTGTGGGGAAGAATAGCCGGTCGCTTGGATGCGACAGCTGAGTTTGCGGGGGGTGGATGGTGTCGAAGTATCGATAGAAGTGCCGGTAAAGGAAGGACTGGAGCGGGGAAGAGGCGGAGCGGCATAATGAGTGGAACATTTATTAACACTAATGAATATGAAAACAAATAGATTTTTAGGCTTCATCATGTCTGTGGCGGCGCTTGCTTTCGCGGCCACGGCTTGTGATGACAAGAAAGAGGACTTGGGCGCTCCGTCGGTGGAGGTCGAAAAGTCCGAGATTTCATTTGAGAAGACCGGCGGAACCGAGACCGTTCAGGTGACGGCCACCAGGGACTGGAAGGCCACCACCGAGCAGGACTGGATCTCCATTGGACCGAGGGAGGGGAAAGGCTCCTCGAAGGCTGTGACAGTCGAGATCAAGGTGATGGAGAACTCTGGTTTGGATCGTGAAGGATCTGTGAAGTTCGACATCGGCTTTGACTCCAAGACTTTGACCGTTAAGCAGAAAGGTCAAGGAACAGGTTCTGTGGCTGACATGACCGTCTACAAGAACGACTTTGACAAGGCGGAAGCAACAAAGACCTATGGAACAGGCACAAGCTGGCCATATCTCGATCAGTTTGACGGTTGGAAGAACGCGACTGGAACGGGAGCGGGAAGTGAGGAATATTCGTTTAAGGCGATGTCGGCCAGGGCGAACTCCACTTCCAACAGCAACTATTCCGACTATGCCGGATCCGGAAGCAACAACCTGTTCTTTGGTTCGAACGCCTATTTCTCCGTGACCGGCATCAAACTTCAGTCAGCCACTGACTATTCTTTGACTTTCGGAGCGGAGAAATATAGCCAGGATAATGGTAGCCTGTTCAAGCATAACGAGTTCCATGTCTATGTCAGCAATGACGGAGCTAAGTGGGTCGAGCTTGAGTATTCATTTCCTAATGGCGACAAGGAAGGTCGCTGGGATCTTGCGACCTCTAATTTCACGGTTCCGTCAGGAACAACGACGCTTGGCATCTATGTAAAGGTCGATGTGGCTAGCTCTTATCGCCTTGATGACCTTTGCCTTGCCGTCGCTTCCTCAGCCGGCACCGTCATCGACTTCTCCAAGGGCGTTGACCTCGGCACCGGCGGTGGCGGTGGTGGAACGACCACTCCGACCGAGGGTACCGTGGCTTCTATCGTTTCGGGCAAAACCGATGCGTCCGTGACTCTGAAGGATGTCCTTGTCACAGGCGTGACGAATAAGAGTGCTGTTGTCACCGACGCTACTGGTAGCATCCTTGTCTTTGCCAACGCTACTCCGGGAGTAAAGGTTGGAGACAAAGTCACTGTGACCGGTACCACGGGCAAGCACAACGGACTTATGCAGATTACTGAGCCGAAATTCCAGATCGCATCGTCAGGCAACACCGTGACCTATCCTGATCCTAAGACTATTGACGAAAGCAATGTGTCTTCCTATAAGAGTGATGTGATTGAATTCGTCACATTCAAGGGTAAGGTGAAAAAGAACGATGTTTACTACAACATATTCATAGGAGGGGTTACGGACAAGGATTTGTCGTTGTCTTACTTCCCTGGTGACATGGAATCTTTTGTGGACAAGGAAATTACCGTCAAGGGCTACTTCGTGGGAGGTGGAACCCACTACCAGATTGTGGCGGTCAATGTTGACGGTAAGGACATCACCGAGGCCGTAGAAAACGGCGGAGGCAATCCTGGCGGCGGCGACAATCCTGGCGGAGAGACTCCGGACGAAGGGAAATTTGCCAGCAATGTAAAATGGACATTGGGAGAGAATGCCTATGATGGTACTTCTCCAGACAAAACAAGGCAGACAGCCACGATTAATGGTGTAAAGGTGGTGACCATCCTCAAACTTGGAACATCGAAAAAACCGGGAAAGGCCACATTGACAATCCCTGCGAACACCTCCAAGTTGTCCTTCTATGCGGTTGCGTGGAAAGGTAAGACAGCCACTTTGGTCGCTTCTTCTGCTGGAACCGAAGTCGGAACGCAGGCGGTGGCAGGTAATGTCGGTGCTACGGGAAATCCAGAGTATACAATCTCGGTTTCTGACTCCGATCATTACACTATGTCCCTGTCGCCTCAGGCTTCAGAATCAAATATAGAGATCACCACTAAGGAGAACGTGCGTGTGATTCTGTTTGGAATAGTGGCGGAATGATGGTGTAGTCATAGAATCTTGATTAACAAAGACTAAGGGATGCCCGGAAAAGCGGGCAGCCCTTTTGCTCTCTAATAATACGAACACATGAAGATAACGTTGAGCAGGTTTTGGATGATTTGCGCCGGGGTTGTAATGCTGGCGCTATCATCTTGTGGCTCAGGTGGTAAGGAGGATGTGCTTCCGCCGATAGTCGAGGTGAAGACCGCGGTGGTAGAGGCGGGAGGATATTCACAGTTCATTTATGTGAAGGCCTCGTCATCCTGGAGGATCACTATAACTTCGGTGGACGGCGGCGAGCCTGTGGATTGGATTATTGCTGATCCGAGCTCTGGCAGCGGCGACATGGATGTCACCCTGAAGGTGGAGGAGAACAAATCGGAGAAGGAGCGCTCGGCTGTACTCACTGTGGAGAACAGTGCGGGAAAGGCCTCGAAGACTATCAGTCAGAAGGCTAAAGGGTCAGAAGTGAAGCCTGATCCGACACCATCCGGCGGCAATCTCTCTCCGAAGACAGGGTGGATGGAACTTCCGGCTATTCCGGAGGGGATGGATGCGTTCACGCATTCGATGACTGTCGGGTCGGTGAGCACGCGAAATTATTCATTCCTTTGGGATTACGACAATCTGGTGGCGCCGTGGGTGGCTTATCCGCTATGCGTTTGGAATATGAGCGGAAAAACCGGAAGGACTGACGCCTGGGCTTTGGATCCCCTGTTGCCGGCGAACAAGCAGCCGGTTCTTACAAGAGGCTTTTCAGAGGGTAACGCCGGCTGGTTCGCAAGAGGTCACCAGATTGCCTCGGCTGATCGGCAGACATCCTACTCCTCGAATGCGATGACTTTCTACGGCACGAACATGACACCTCAGATCAATAAGGGCTTCAACGCTGACATCTGGGCGAATCTGGAAGGTAAGGTCCGTGGATGGGCAAGAGATTCCGACACCCTCTATGTTGTGACCGGTTGCGTGATAGACTACAAAGACGGAGAGACCGTCAAGTACGCCGTGGACAACTACGGCAAGAAGGTTACCGTTCCGACAGCCTACTACAAGGTCGTCCTCCGCTACATGAAGAATTCCACGGTTGGCTATTCGGGCTATTCCGCCTGCGCCGTCTGGCTGGACCACAAGGTCTACAGCACCAAGACCATAGACTCTTCCTATTCAATGTCAGTCGATGACCTTGAGGAAAAATTGGGTATCGATTTCTTCGTGAATCTGCCGGCGAAAGTCGGTGAGGACGTGGCCGCCAGGATCGAGGCCGAGGAACCGAAGAGTGTCACCTGGTGGTGGAGGTAGCGCCCCGGCGGAACCGACATATTCATGAATAATAATACAAAACTGATATGCGTTTGAGAAAAATACTTTATTCCGCTCTGCTGCTTCTGGTTGTGGCCGCCACGGCCTGTGCCAAGGGGGACAAGGGCGCGAGGGGGTATGTCATCGGCTTCTACAATGTCGAGAACCTCTTCGACACCTACCACGACGAGGGCAAGAATGACTATGAATATCTCCCCGACGGGGCAAACCGCTGGACTGACGCGCGGTACAACCGCAAGCTCCGCAACATCGCCACGGTGATCAAGGCGATGGCTGACGAGAACAAGGCTTTCCACACGGTTCTGGGCCTGAGCGAGGTTGAGAACCGCCATGTGCTTGAGGATCTTGTGAGCCAGAAGGAGATCGCCGACGCGAACTACCAGATCGTGCACTATGACGGTCCGGACCGCCGAGGCGTCGATGTGGCCCTGCTTTACAGGCCGGAGCAGTTCAAACTGATTGAAAGCAAATCCATTCCGTTTGATTTCAACAGTAAGGACATAAAGTTCGACATGGACGAGGAGTCTCAGGGACACTTCCGCACCCGTGATGTGCTGATGGTCAGGGGCGAGATCAAGGGCGAGATGTTCGCGTTCTTCGTCGCCCACCTTCCATCCAGGATCGGAGGCAAGGGGAGCGACCTTAGGAGCCGTGGCGCGGAAATCATCTACGAGAACTCCGCCAAACTGATGAATGAATATCCCGGGATCAAGATCGTGGTGATGGGTGACATGAACGACAACCCTACGGACGAGAGCATGGCCGTCTATATGCACGGCAAGGAGAATGTCTCCGAAGTCGGCAAGATGGACTTCTTCTCTCCGTTTACCTCAATGTTGAAAGCCGGTTACGGCTCTTTGGCCTATCGTGGCGAGTGGAACATCTACGACATCATCCTTGCGAACGAGGCGCTTGTGAACGCTCCGAAGGGGACGCTCAGGATTGTTCCGATCGTGAAGGGCAAGTACTACGGACGCGTCTTCAACCAGCCGTTCATGGTTCAGCAGACAGGACAGTACAAGGGTACGCCGTTCCGGACATATTCATCCGGCTCCTACGTCGGCGGCTACAGCGACCACTACCCGACCTATATTGTCATTAGTAACAAGTAGTTACTTCAGTCGCTTCGGCACTTAGACAAGCTCGGTGACTGAAAGTGCAGTGACCGCAGAGGCTCGGTCACTGAGCTTGTCGAAGTGACCCTCCAAATGGATAAATAGTTAATATTCAATAAATATGAACAAAAGAATATTCCTTGCCGCATCGGCTCTGTTTCTGGCTCTGACTTTATCGGCCCAGAACTACACCGGTGGCGTGAAAGGTACGGTCGTCAGCCGCTTGAGCAAGGCGACCATTGACGGAGCGGATCTGATCCTGTATTCAGAAGGAAAGGAAGTCGCCCGTGTGAAGGCCGGACAGGACGGAACATTCCAGATCGGGAACCTGAAGGACGGAATGTACGACCTTGTCATCGAAAGCCCGGACTATCTCCAGTCCAGAGTGAACGTGACCGTCAACGACGGCTATGTCAAGAATATGTTCAACCTCTCCCTGACCCCGGTGGCGAAGGTCGCCGAGGTGGATGACGCCAGCTTCTCCGAGTTCGACATGGATGACTCCGGCTATCAGGACAGCCCGACAATCCTTTTCGGCCAGAACGATGTGTTCAACAATATGGCCGGCTACAATTTCAGTTCCGTGCGCTTCCGTGTCCGCGGCTATTCCAGTGAGTCACAGGATGTCTATCTTGCTGGCGTGAGGATGAACGACGCTATCACGGGCTACACGCCGTACTCCCTCTGGAGCGGTCTCAACGAGGCCACCAGAAGCAAGGAGTCCGTGAACGGAGCCGAGGTCTCCGATTTCGGATTCGGCGGATACAACGGCCTCACGAACATCATGCCGATGGCCTCTTCCGTCCGCACAGGCTGGAGAGGAAGCGTGCTGACCAACAGCGCTCTGTACAGGCTCCGCCTGATGCTGACCTACGCTTCCGGACAGTTGGACAACGGCTGGTCCTACGCTTTCAGCGCATCGGCGAGGCTTGGCGGAAATGACTGGATAAAGGGTGTTTTCTACCGCTCGTTCGGCTACTACGGAGCCGTGGAGAAGAGGTTCGGCGAGGAGCATAAGCTGGGATTCACATTCATGGCCGCCCCTGGCGAGCGTGGGGCGCAGAACGGTTCCACCCAGGAGGTCTACGATCTGATGGGCGACAACATGTACAACTCCAACTGGGGCTACTATAACGGCAAGGTGCGCAACGCCCGCGTCCGCAAGACCCACGAGCCGATCGCCATCCTTAAGTACGACTTCACACCTGAGTCCCAGAAGTTCTCGGCCTCGGCCACAGTGCTTTACAGATTCGGCAAGAACGGCTACACGGCTCTTGACTGGTATGATGCCCCGGATCCTCGTCCTGACTACTACAGGAACCTTCCGAGCTATTTCTACATGGACAACACGGACTACAACCGTCGTAACTTCGCCAAGTACGCATGGGCGAAGGAGGCTTGGGAGACCGACCTCCCATCGACCACCCACATCAACTGGGATCGTCTCTATGCCGTGAACTCCTTGAACTCCACCGCCTCAGGCAACCGCTCGAAGTACGTGATCGAGGAGAGGCGTGTGGACCAGAACGACCTCAACTTCGCTGTCAACGCCAAGTGGAATCCTGTCAAGTTCCTGACAGTCAACGGAGGACTCTCCTACAAGTGGAACCGCACGGAGTACTACAAGATTCTGGACGACCTGCTCGGAGGAGACTACTATGTCAACATCGACCAGTTCGCCGAGAGGGATTTCGCCGCCTATCCGACGATGATCCAGAACGATCTGGACTACTATCTCAGGAACGGAGCCGCCCAGACCCTTGCCCAGGGCGACAAGTACGGCTACGACTACTATGCCCACGTCCGCCGCGCGGAGGCCTGGGCCTCAGGACGTTTCACGTTCGGCGGCTTCGAGGCGACGGTGGCCGGAAGGCTGGGATATTCGAAATTCTGGAGGGAAGGTCTTTTGAGGAAGGGTCTTTTCCCGGGACTTGACGACAACGGCAACCCGTTCACCTACAATGGGGAAGTCATCACCAAGTACGACCAGATCGACGGCAGGCCGATTACCTCGAAGGGTGAGTCCGACAAGAAGGACTTCCTGACGGGATCCGGAAAGATCAACCTCGGCTACTTCATCAGCGGAGGCCACAGGATCTACGCCGACGCAGCCTACATCACCGAGGCCCCGACATTCAACCAGGCGTTCATCTCCCCGAGGACGAGGAACACCGTGATGCCTGACCTCAAGACCATCAAGACATTGACGGCGGACATCAACTACGCCTACAGCAATTCCGGCTACGATGTTCGCGTAACCGGATTCTACACCTCCATCAAGGATCAGACGGACGTGATGAGCTTCTACGATGACTCGCAGAACTCGTTCACCAACTTCGCGATGTCCGGAATCGACGAGAGGCACGTCGGAGTCGAGCTCGGCTTCAAGGTGCCGACCCCGGTGCCGAACCTTTCCCTTCAGGGAGTGTTCACCTACGGCCAGTACATCTATACCTCCAACCCTACGATGTACCAGACCTTCGACAACAGCGCTGAATATGTCGCCGGAACCTACGGAGTGACGATTCCTTACTGGAAGAGCCATCCTACCGTGGGCGGAAAGACCGTGCAGCACTATGTGCCTAGTACCCCGCAGCTTGCGACCAGCCTTGGTCTCGCGTGGAACAAGAACTACTGGTTCATCGACGCGGATGTGGATTTCTTCGGGAACTCCTATCTGGACATGAACCCTCTCTACAGGACGGACATGGCCACAGCCGGGCCTGACGGTCAGGTGACCGCCCAGGAGATCGAGTACATGGCCGCGCAGGAGAAGTTCAAGAACTTCATGCTCGTGAACGCCAGCGTGGGCAAGTCCTGGTATATTCAGAGAAAGTACCAGCTCGGCTTCTCGATGCAGGTGAAGAACCTCCTGAACAACAGGGATGTACGCACCGGCGGCTACGAGCAGACCCGCCTTGTGGACAACACCGTCAGCAAGGAGAGATTCTACAGGTTTGATTCCAAGTACTTCTACATGAGCGGAATCAACTACATGTTGAACATTTATTTCAGATTCTAAGGATTCCAAGGTATGAAAAGAATATATTTCGCGCTGATCGCCGCCATTTTCGTCCTCGCTTCCTGCGAGGAATGGGACCAGGTCTTCACCACGGACTACGGCAAGGCTGATGTCTACGAGCCTGTGACGATGACCCCCAACACGACCATCGCCCAGCTCAAGGCTCTGTACAAGTCCGGTCCGGTGAAGATCGAGAAGGACATCGTCATCGGAGGACAGGTGGTCTCCGAGGACCGCAGCGGCAATGTTTACAAGAGCATCTACATCCAGGACGCCACGGGCGGCATAGAGTTGAAGATCGGCAAGAACGCCCTCTACAACGACTACAAGCTCGGCCAGTGGGTCTATGTCAAGTGCGGCGGCCTCACGCTCGGCGCCTACAACGGAATGATCCAGCTGGGCTACGCCGATCCTACCGGTGAATATGAGACCTCCTACATCGAGGTTCAGTACATCATTGACACTCACATATTCAGAGGTAAGATTGACACTCCGCTGCAGCCTAAGAAAGTCTCCGCCGCCGATCTTCTGAAAGAGGAGAACATCGGCTGCTATGTCGAGCTTGACGGCCTGACCTACGCCAACGAGATCTTCTGCCTGATCTACATAGACTCCTACAAGGACAAGAAGTCCTCGTCCAACAGGATATTCCTATCCGGCACAGGCAAGGACTACAAGCCGGTTGCGGATCCGACGTGGGGCATAACGACCTGGGCGATGTCCAAGCAGGGTTTCATCGGCTACCTGAATTCCGGAAAGTTCGATGACGCCTATTCCGCTGATTATGCCAGACAGGTTTCGGATCCGGAACTCAAGGCCACGCTGCTGAAGAACGCGTCGGCATATTCCGTCAGCCAGTACTTCAATATGGGCAGTCAGTCCGTCCAGATCCGCACCAGCGGCTATTCCCGCTTCGCAGACACCCAGATTGACGAGGCCATCCTCGGTGGCGCCCCGATCAACGTCAAAGGAATCCTCACTATCTATCAGGGTAAGGCACAGTTCACCCTCATTGATCTCGATGGAGTTGAAAAGGTAATATAATATATCGCAAATAGAGAAAGCCTCCGCACAGTCATTCGCTGTGTGGAGGCTTTTTTAAAATGGATGTCAAATGCCTGTGGGAGCCAAAGCATTGTTCCTTTGGAAAAAAACGTTAACTTTGGGATTGGACATTAATGCTAAAGGCTATGGAGGCGAAGAGAATAAAGTATCCTATCGGGATACAAACATTTGACAAGATCATCGAAGGTGGTTATCTGTATGTCGACAAGACAGGATATGTGGATGATCTTGCCAACAAGTATCAGTACGTGTTCCTGAGCCGTCCGCGTCGTTTCGGTAAATCCCTGCTGTCCTCGACTTTCCGTAGTTACTTCGAAGGAAAGAAAGAACTTTTCGAAGGGCTCAAGGCCGGAGATATGAAGAAAGAATGGACGCGGCATCCGGTCTTCCATTTCGATATGTCCACGGCCAAGCACGTGAACGAGGATCAACTGTTGCGCCAGCTCGACTATAAACTTGCTGAATATGAAAGAGTTTATGGCAAAGGTGAGAATCTGGACAAGATGGATGTCAACGCAAGGTTGGAGTTTCTGGTAAAAGAGGCGTTTGCCAAGACCGGGGAACCAGCAGTGCTGATCGTTGATGAATATGACGCACCGCTGCTGGATGTGATGAACGACAAGGTCAGGCTTCCGTCCCTGAGGCAGATAATGAGGAATTTCTACAGCCCGATAAAGAGTCTTGACCCTTATCTGCGGTTCGTCTTCATTACCGGAATCAACAAGTTCGCCCAGCTCAGCATATTCAGTGAGCTGAACAATTTGAAGAATATTTCGATGGAGACTAAATACTCGGCGATTTGCGGTATTTCTCAGAAGGAGCTGGAGGACAATATTCAATATGGTGTGCAGGCGCTTGCCGACAGGCAGAAGATTTCCTACGAAGAAGCTCTGAAATTGTTGAAATATAACTACGACGGCTATCATTTCTGTGATGAGTCTGAGGATATTTACAATCCTTTCAGCTTGCTTAATGCCTTGAGTGACCGTCGTGTCGGCAGCTACTGGTTTGATTCCGGCACGCCGACCTACCTTGTAGAAAGGCTGAGGCGTAACCCGATTGACGAAACCACATTGGACAACATCCCGCTGGTTCCCCAGTCCGATTTTGACGTGTCTCCGGAACTCTCCGACAACTCCTTGCCGATGCTCTATCAGACTGGTTACCTGACCATCAAGTCCTACGATGAGCGGATGCAGCTCTACACCCTCGGCTACCCGAACAGGGAAGTCAAGATAGGCTTCACCCGAGGACTTCTCGGTGAATATCCGAGCAAGACAGGAACAGCCTCCGGATTCGTGGCGCATTTCTATGCCGCGATGGACTCCCAAGACATCGACCTTGCGATGGAGAAGCTTCAGGCCTACCTTGCCGGAATCCCGAACGATTTGGAGAACAAGACCGAAAAGCACTATCAGACAATCATATACCTGATTTTCTCGCTGTTGGGATTCTATATCCGTACCGAGGTCAAGTCCGCCATCGGACGTGCCGATGCCGTCTGCTACACCGACAACAGCATCTACGTCTTCGAGTTCAAGGTTGACGGTTCCGCCGAGGACGCGCTGAAACAAATCGACGAGAAAGGCTACATACTCCCGTACAAACTGGAGGACGGCAAGACCCTCGTCAAAGTCGGCGTCAACATCTCCTCCCGGACCCGCACCGTCGAGAAATGGGTTGTGGGATAATCCGTATTCCCGTGTTCGGGCATATTCATTGATCTGATGGAATATAATGGATATTAACATATTAAAATTTAAATCAAACTAAGATGAAAAAAACAATCTTAGCATTAGGAGCGATCGCTATGATGGCAGCCTGCACACAGACAAAGAACAATCCGTTCCTGGAGGAATGGAACACACCTTACGGCATTCCGCCGTTCGAGAAGATTCAGCTTACCGATTACATTCCTGCCGTCAAGGCCGGGATTGAGGAGCAGAACAAGGAACTTGAGGCCATCCTGGGCAATCAGGAGGCTCCTACCTTCGAGAACACCGTGGCGGCTTACGAGCTGTCCGGCAAGACTTTGACCAAGACGACGGCCGTGCTGTTCAACCTTCAGGAGACAGAAGGCAGCGATGAGATGAACAAAGTTGTCGAGGAGGCCACCGCGCTGATGACCGAGCACGAGGACAACATCTCGATGAACAAGGCGTTTTTCGAGCGTGTCAAGGCTGTCTATGACGCTGACCAGAGCGGACTTACGAGAGAGCAGCAGATAGTTCTCAAGAAACTTTACCAGAGTTTCACCCGCAACGGTGTGGATCTGGAGGAGGCCGCCCAAGCAAGGCTTAGGGAGATCAACCAGAAGATCGCCGCCGCGCAGCAGAAGTTCGGCACGAACCTTCTGGCCGAGAACAACGCGTTCAAGGAGCAATTCGGACTCCCTGTCTCATCCTACACCTCCGAGATGACATCCTGCGAGGACAGGAACCGCCGCGAGGCGATGTTCAAGGCATATTCCTCAAGAGGAAACAATGGCAATGAATATGACAACAAGGCTCTCTGCCTTGAGATCCTGAAACTCCGCGCCGAGAAGGCCAGACTCCTTGGCTTCGACAATTTCGCAGCCTATCAGCTGGACAACAAGATGGCTCACGACCCTGCTACCGTGGACGCTTTCCTTGACAGGATCATCGGCCCGGCAGTGGCCAAGGCTAAGGAAGAGGTGGCTGACATGCAGGTGATTATGGATGAGGACATCCAGGCCGGTAAGGTGGCCGCAGGTTCGAGGATCGAACCTTGGGACTGGTTCTACTACGCCGAGAAGGTACGTCAGCGGAAATATTCATTGGACGAGAATCTGACGAAGCCATATTTCCGGATGGAGAATGTCCGCAACGGCATATTCTTCGCCGCCAACAAGCTTTACGGCATCTCCGTCGAGCCGCTGAAGGACGTTCCGCTCTACAACCCTGCCGTCGAGGCCTTCAAGGTCATTGACGCGGACGGAAGCCTTCTTGGAATATTCTCGACCGACTATTTTCCTCGCTCTTCGAAGAGAGGCGGCGCGTGGATGACGAACTTCCGTGAGCAGTATGTTGACGCCCAGGGCAATGACGTTCGCCCTATCGTCATCAATGTCTGCAACATGACGGCTCCGACCGACTCTCTCCCGGCCCTCTTCACCATTGATGAGGTGGAGACGGTGTTCCACGAGTTCGGCCATGCCCTTCACGGACTTCTCACAAAGTGCCACTATCCTTCCGTCAGCGGCACCAATGTCGCCCGTGACTTCGTGGAGACATTCTCTCAGTTTAATGAGAACTGGGCTTTCCAGCCGGAGATTCTCGCTGAATATGCCAAGCATTACCAGACCGGTGAGGTCATTCCTGACTCCCTCGTGGCCAAGATTAACAATGCCAGGAAGTTCAACCAGGGCTTTATGACCTCAGAGCTTTGCGCCGCGTCCATCCTCGACATGAAGTGGCACGAGCTTGACGAGGAGGATCTCGCGAAGCTTTCCGAGGGAGACCAGGCTGCCAATGTGGCTGATTTCGAGAAGAAGGTCTGCCGTGAGATGGGTCTTATCGACGAGATCATCCCGCGCTACCGCACCACATACTTCAACCACATCTTCAACAGCGGTTACAGTGCCGGCTACTACAGCTACCTTTGGGCCGAGGTTCTGGACAAGGATGCCTTCGAGTACTTCGAACAGCAGGGCATCTACAATCCTGAGGTGGCTCTGAAGTTCCGCCAGGCCTTCCTTGAGAAGGGGGGCAGCGAGGAGCCGATGACCCTCTACCTTTCTTTCCGTGGCGCGCAGCCGGACCCGGGTGCTCTTCTCCGTGCCAGGGGACTGACTGAATAGTATGTGCTCTGGTCGCTGAGCTTGTCGGAGCGACCGGATGTTAAAAACGCATAATCTCCGCTGACAGTGGGGGCAGAAAAAAGGCAAATGGCAAATTTTGCACGTTACCAAAATTTGCCATTTGATTTTT
>OLGE01002075.1_pt1 | contig 18582 bp, 12 predicted proteins | sample 1605151 | NCBI WGS metagenome assembly OLGE01 (sample SAMEA3888912, study PRJEB22519) | human gut metagenome | biome: human gut; feature: human-associated habitat; material: faeces | place: Denmark | collected 2010
CTGATATAGTTGCTTGATAAATCTTGTTCAATTTGCACTTGCAATCTACCAAAAAAGTATTTTCACATATTTTTCGTAAAAAAAGTACTTGTCATTATCTTGATTTTGTTATATAATGGCATCTGTAAACAATTTAACACAACTCATCAAGAGCGATGGAGGGAATGGCCCTGTGAAGTCGCAGCAACCATTGCAGCGTGACAGCTGTAAAACGGTGCTAAGTCCTGCAGTTTATCTGTAAGATGAGAATGCTAAGAGTAATAATTTAAGGCGTTCTCATAATGAGAACGCCTTTTCTTATACCATCTAAACACTCTCAACAACGTTTTTTATTTATGAAAGGAGCTACCAATGAGAAAATTATTTACTTCCGAATCCGTTACCGAAGGTCATCCCGATAAAATAGCAGACCAAATTTCCGATGCTGTGCTTGATGCCATCCTGGCTCAAGATCCTAAAGGCCGTGTTGCTTGCGAAACTATCGTTACTACCGGTCAGGTTCACATTTTCGGTGAAATTTCTACCCAATGCTATGTTGATATCGCACACATTGCCCGCGAAACCATCAACAATATCGGCTACAACCGTGCAAAATTCGGTTTTGACGGCAACACCTGCGGTGTGCTGATTTCCATCGACGAGCAGTCCCCTGATATCGCTATGGGCGTTGACAAAGCGCTGGAAGCTAAGGAAGGCCAGGCTGCTGAGGAAGAAACCGGTGCCGGCGACCAAGGCATGATGTTCGGTTATGCAACCAACGAAACCGAAAGCTACATGCCGATGCCTGCATATCTGGCTAACAAGCTGGCTCTGCAACTGACCAAGGTTCGTAAGGAAGGCGTGCTGCCTTACCTGCGTCCGGACGGCAAAACTCAGGTTACCGTTGAATATGATGACGGCAAACCTGTTCGTGTAGATACTATCGTTATTTCTTCCCAACATGCACCGGAAGTTTCCAACGAGCAGATTCGCAAAGATATTATCGAAAAGGTTATTGCCCCGATTGTTCCCGCAGAAATGTTGGATGCGGAAACCAAATACTACATCAACCCGACCGGCCGCTTCGTCGTGGGCGGCCCGCAGGGCGACTCCGGCCTGACCGGCCGTAAGATCATCGTCCTATGGCGGTATGGCTCGTCATGGCGGCGGTGCTTTCAGCGGCAAGGACCCCTCTAAGGTTGACCGCAGTGCTGCTTATGCTGCACGTCACGTTGCTAAAAACATTGTTGCCGCAGGTTTGGCAGATAAATGCGAAATCCAGCTGGCATACGCTATCGGCGTAGCACATCCGGTTTCCGTTCTGGTTGAAACCTTCGGCACCGGCAAAATCAGCGAAGACAAGATTGCTGAGCTGGTTCGCAAAAACTTCTCCCTGAGCCCGACCGGCATTATCCGTGAGCTGGATCTGCTGCGTCCTATCTACAAGCAAACTGCTGCTTATGGTCATTTCGGCCGTACCGATGTTGACCTGCCGTGGGAGCATACTGAAAAGGCTGCTGCACTGCGCGAGCAGGCAGGCCTGTAAGCTAAATTAAAACTGTCGAAAGCACGCTGTCCGCAGCGTGCTTTTTCTATGCCTGCCATTGGCTTTGCACTTGCTAACTTCTCTTGATAAGAGGTATAATATTATTATCTATAACTATAATTTGTCCACGATAAACTCAGCTGAATTTAAACTTACCCCATTATAATTAACCCCAAGGGCATGGTGCAGGGAGGAAAGAAAGTGAATTTACAGAATCGCAAGGTTAAGATAGCATTTGGCCTGATGCTGGCGGTATGCGTAATTATCGGCTACCGTATTTACAGCAATATTCAGGCTGATAAGGCGCGTGCTGCTAAGCTGTCGCAGGTACGCAATGTGGCGGTTGTTACCGCTCACCCCGTAAGGCAGACAATCGTTCCCAGTCTGAGCTTTTCCGGTAGCCTGGACCCGGAATGGCAGGCAGAGGTTGCCGCTAAGGTGGACGGACGCTTGGAAAAGGTTTATGTCCGTGAGGGTGACCATGTGAGCCGAGGACAGGTGCTGGCAATTTTGGAGCAGGCTGATACAGATGCCAATCTGTTAAGTGCCAAGGGCAGCTTTTTGGATGCACAGACAAGCCTGCGTAAGGCGGAAACGGATTTGCAGCGTTATGAAAAGCTATATGCTACGGGTGCGGTTTCGCAGCAAGTGGTAGATGATTACCGCTTTGCGCGTGATAATGCTGCTGCCAAGCTGGAGGCTGCCAGAGGCAGCATGCGGGCGATGGAGTCTAAATCCGAGGGCACGGTGCTGACAGCTCCTGCTGATGGCATTATTGCCAAGCGTTATTATCAGGAGGGCTACTATGCAAAGGCAGGTACGCCTATTTTTGCCGTTGCTGATATCTCTATGCTGAAAACTACGATTCATATTCCCGAAGGCCAGATTGCCGGTGTACATGTCGGCAATGAAGCAAGCATTACTCTACCTGCTTATCCCGGTAAAAAGCTAATAGGTAAAATTACCCGCATCGCTCCGGTTGCGGATTTGCCGGCGCATACCTTTGCAGCAGAGGTGAGTGTGGATAACAGCGAAGGTCTTTTAGCTGGCGTCTATGCCAACGTTACGCTTACAGCTTCACCTAAAGCTGATGTGCTGACTATTCCGGTGCAGGCTATTGTGATGCGTGATGACCAGCAGACGGTATTTGTTGTTGATGATAAAGGCGTTGTACAGCGCCGTGTGCTGAATGTCGGTTATACGAATGATAAGCTGGCTGAAATAGTGAGCGGACTGGATGAAAAGGATACTATTGTTATCGAAGGACATAACAAGCTGCGTGAAGGCAGCAAGATAGATTTGAAAAAGGCTGGTAAATAACGATGATTGGAACATTTATCAAGCGGCCGGTCTTTACTACCATGTTTATTTTGCTGTTGGTAGTGTTCGGTATCCGCTGCTATCCGGAAATCGGCGTTGATCTGAATCCTGATGTTGATTTGCCTATTGTCAGCGTGCGTGTTACCTACAGCGGTGCTTCGCCGCAGGAAATGGAAACGCTGGTTACTAAGCCGATTGAGAACCGCGTCAGCCAGGTTTCGGGTATCAAGACGTTGTCTTCCACTGTGCTTGAAGGCTACAGTGAAACGGTTCTGGAATTTAATATCGGTGTAGACCCGCAGGTGAAGGCCAGTGAGGTGCGTGAAAAGGTTGCCAGTGTGCGCAAGGCTCTGCCGGATGATATCGACGAGCCTGTAACGCAGACAGTTGACATCAACTCCCGCGCGATTGTGGCCTATACCTTTGCTTCGCCCTCGCGCAGCCGTGGCGAAATCCGCCGCATTGTGGAGGATAATATCAAGGACGAGCTGCAGATGGTGGAGGGTGTTTCCGAGGTTACCGTTGTCGGTGCCAGCCAGCGTGCTATCCGCATTGTGCTGAAGCCTGAAAAGCTGGCGGAATACGGTATTGCCTATCAGACAGTGCGCAGTAAGCTGAACGCCAACAACTATAATACTCCCGGCGGCAAGGCGAAAAATGACGCTATGGAAATCACTGTGCGTACCTTGGGCAAGTATAACAATATCAATGATATTAAGCAGGTGGTAGTTGCTAATCATAACGGCCGTCCTGTTTATATCAGCGAAATTGCCGATGTGCTTGACTCCTGGGAGGATGAGGATACCTTTGCCAGCGCTAACGGCGTTCCCTGTGTTATGACCTTTGTGCGTAAGCAGTCCAAAACTAATACTGTTGATGTTACCGATAATGTCAATGCCAAGATGGAGGAGCTGAAGCATAGCAATCTGCCGCCCGATATCATTGTTGATAAGGTGCGCGACCAATCTAATTATATTCGCGATAATATTGCGGATGTCTGGAATGCGATTCTTTTCGGCGGTTTTCTGGCGCTTTTGATAACATATCTGTTCCTGCGCAATTTCCGTGCGACTATTATCGGCGGCCTGTGTATCCCTACGTCTATTATCGCCACCTTCTTTATGATGAAGGTTATGGGCTTTACGCTGAATAATATGTCGCTGATGGCTTTGAGCCTGGCAGTCGGCATTTTGATTGATGATGCGATTGTAGTAATTGAAAATATTTTCCGCCATATCGAGATGGGGCAGACGCCGTTTACGGCGGCCAAGGAAGCGACGGAGGAGCTGACGCTGGCAATTTTGGCAACGTCCCTGAGCTTAATGGCTGTATTTGTGCCTATCGGCAATATGGGTGAAACCATCGGCCAGTTCTTCAAGCAGTTCGGTCTGACGGTTGCTTTTGCGGTAGCGTTCTCTACTATCGTAGCCTTTTCGCTCACGCCAATGGTTTCGGCGTATTGGATTAAGGCAGAAACCGAGGAGCAGAGCAGCAAGGAGCGCACGCATTTTGTGCAGAGGGCTCTCGATAAATTTGAAGCAGGCTTCCAGTCCGTGCGTGAAATGTATGACAGCTTAATGGCCTGGGCTTTGGAAAGACCTAAGAAGGTTGTCGCCGTGGGTATCATTTCGCTGTTGCTGAATTTGCTGCTGCTTCCATTTGTGGGCACGGAATTCCAGCCTACATATGATTCGGGTGAATTCAGCGTCAATGTTAAAGCGCCCATCGGCACCAGTCTGCAGAAAACTGTAGAGCTGGCTAAGCCGTTGCAGCAGGAGATTTCGCAGCTGCCGGAGGTCAAAATCGTGGCGCTTAATATAGGCAACGGCCGTAATCCTGTTAACCAGGGTTCTCTGGATATCCGCCTGAAGCCAAGCAATGAGCGTGAACGCAGCATGCAGCAGATTATGGATGATTTGCGCGGACGCTTCCAAAATGTTGAAGGCCTGAAGGTTACCGTTGTATCCAACCAGGGCGGCGGCCGTGGCGACAGCCGTCCGGTGCAGATTGGTCTGCGCGGCAGCAACATCAAGGAGCTGAAAAATTACGCTCAACAGCTGGCAGATATGATACGCCGGACTGAGGGTGCGACCGACGTTGATATATCCGATTCGGAAGAGCAGCCGGAAATTGTGGTCAAGCTGGACCACGCCAAGGCCAGTGAATTCGGTCTTGATGCAACGGAGGTCGGCAAGGTTATCGAAATGGCTATCATGGGCAAAAGCACCAGCAACAGCTATACCATCGGTGACAATGACTATGATATTATTCTGCAGCTGGAGCAAAGTCAGCGCACTAATATCAATGATGTTATGAACTTGCGCATTTCTTCCTCCGCAGGTCAGTTTATCCGCTTGGGGGATATCGCAGATGTGCGCTACGGCAGCGGTCCTACACGCATTGAGCGTGAGGATAAGCAGCGTCAGATCGTTGTGTATGCCAACACAGTAGGTATTTCGCCCGGTGATTTAATCAGCAAGGTGCGCAACGAATATATTCCTGAGCTGAATTTGCCGCCGGGATATAACTATAAGATGATTGGTCAGGCCGATAATATGGCACGCTCCTTTAAAGAGGTTTATAAGGCCGTTATTTTGGCCATAGTTGTAGTATACATGGTATTGGCGGCGCAGTTCGAAAGCTTTTCGCAGCCGCTGATTATCATGGTATCACTGCCATTTGCGATTATCGGCGCTATCCTGGGCCTGCTTGTTGCAGGACAGACGGCGAATATGATGAGCATGATTGGCTTTACGATGCTTTTGGGTCTTGTTACCAAAAATGCAATTTTGCTGATTGACTATGCCAACCAGGAGCGTGAAAAGGGCATGTCTATCCGCAAAGCAGTGCTGCTGGCCTGCTCACTTCGTCTGCGTCCTATTCTGATGACTACTTTGTCTACGATACTCGGTATGCTGCCGATTGCTTTGGGCATCGGTGAGGGTGCGGAGCTGCGTCAGTCTATGGGCGTGGTGCTTATCGGCGGTTTAACAACCTCCACCTTGCTGACGCTGGTGGTTGTTCCGTTGATTTATCTGCTCTTTGAGGAGTGGAAGGCGAAAAACTATGTGCAAAGAGGAGAATAGGCGTGAAACAGTTGACACCTAAGGCCTTTGCCGATTATCTGGCAGAGGCTGCAGAAAAAATCCGTCAGGATGGCTTCATTATTGTTAAGGATAAGCCGATTAATTATGGCCAGCAGATTGCAGTGCAGTTTTGTGAGGCCAAGGCATCCGTAAATATATATAACGGCAAAAAGGGACTGACGCATGTTTATAACGGCGACAGTGCCTTAAAGCAAAGATTACTGCTGCTGCTGGAGGGAGTGCAGAATGCGTCTGAGGAGCTGCAGCCTGCAGCCGCAGGAGCTATGGTCACTAATGGCTTGTGGGCAGGCAGTGATGAATCCGGTAAGGGTGATTTCTTTGGCAGCCTGGTTGTGGCGGCCACAGTAGTGGACAACACAACGGCAGCGAAGCTGCAGGCTGCAGGCGTTAAGGACTGCAAGCTGCTGACGGATAAAAAGATTTTGGAGCTGGAGGACGTTATCAAGGCTACGGTTGTAGATTACAGTGTGCTGGAGCTGAAGCCGAAGATTTATAATCTGCGCTATGAGCAGGTAGCGGCTGCCGGAGGCAAGCTCAACCAGCTTTTAGGCTACGGACATGTGGCGGCGCTCAGTCAGGTACTGGAGAGGCAAAAGGATTGCCACAGCGCTTTAATTGACCAGTTCACCCAGTCTACGGTAAACTTAAAGGCTTTGCAGCAGCGCTTCCCCGGCTGCAGCGTGCGTCAGCAGCCTAAGGCAGAAAGCAACCTGGCAGTTGCTGCTGCCTCGGTGTTGGCCCGCGCCCGCTTCTTGCGGACGATGGACGAGCTGGCGCAGCAGGCCGGCGTAGGCGAGCTGCCAAAGGGCGGCGGCGAGCAGGCAACGGCGTGCGCCCGCCGCTTAGCAGAAAAATACGGCAAGGATGCTTTGCGTGAATATGTAAAGCTGCACTTTGCCAATTACAAAAGAGTGTAGAGATTATGAAAAAACTAATTGTTAATGCAGATGATTTCGGTCTGCATCCTTTGATTAACGCAGGTATTATCAAGGGCTACCGGGAGGGCTTTATTACCAGCACCTCGCTGATGCCCAGTGCTCCCTGCTGGCAGGAGGCAGTAAAGCTGGCGCAGGAAAATCCTCAGCTCGGTATAGGCGTGCATCTGACGCTGGTCGGCAGCGTGGCGCCGGTGCTGCCTGCAGCGAAGGTCAGCAGCCTTTTGGATGAGCAGGGCTTGTTTTTGCCTGATTACGTTGCCTTTGCCAAGCGCTTTTACAGCGGCAGCGTCAAGCGCAGCGAGCTGGAAGCGGAGCTGCGCGCGCAAATCGAAAGGGCGCTGGAAGCCATAATAAACATTACGCATATCGACAGTCATCAGCATACCCATGTGCTGCCGGGAATTAATGCACTTGTATTAAAGCTCTGTAATGAGTATAATATTATAAGGGTACGTATACCTAAGGAGGCCTATACCTTTACCGGCGGCTTTCATACGGGTATTGGCAGAATGATCGGACGCAGCGGGCTCAGCTTTTGTGCTCAGATGGCGGCGCAGCGCGCCGACAGCCTTGGGCTAAAGCATCCGCAGCATTTCTTCGGCATGCTGGCGGGAGGTCATCTGAATGCGGAGCTGGTAGGCAATATCCTGCGTCAGCTTCCGGATGCCGTAAGCGAGCTGATGACTCATCCCGGTCTTGATTCTGCTGCCTTGGGCAAAATATTTCCCTGGCAATATCATTGGCAGGAGGAAATGCAGGCGTACCTTGACAGCGGCAATAAAAAGCTGCTGGAGCAGGAGCATATTCAGCCTGTTAATTTTACGGCCTGCTAAAGCTCTTGTACTAAAAAATAAGCTCATTTGGAGTCTGCTAGATGAATAAAAAATTATTGTTCCGCTTAGGTCTGCTTTTTGGCTTTGTGCTGTTGATTTCGGCGGCGGTTATTTATTTTACATTTGATATACGGACCTTGGAATACCTGACGATGTTTGAGCCTCGCTGTATTCTGCTGGCTTTGTCCTGCCTTGCGATAGGCTTGATTTTTGACGGCCTGCGTCTGATAACCCTGGCTTCGGTGACGGACGAGAAGCTGACCTTTCATCAGATAGTGAATGTAGTTCTGAGCAACTACTTTTTGGCGCTGGTAACGCCGGGTGCCAGCGGTGGCGCTATCGCTCAGGTTATGTTTATGCGTAAGGCCGGGGTGCCTGTCGCCAAATCTACGGTAGTAATTTTGGTGCGCACGGTCATGTCCATTATCTTTCTTATACTGCTGGTGCCTGTGGTGCTGCACAGCGATGAGGATATAGTAAAATGGATGCCTGCATCGGTGCTGACGATTATTTCGGTGCTGTTTATATCACTGCCGATAATCGTAATTTCCTTGCTGCAAACACGTTATCCGGAGCGGGCGATTATGTGGTTTACCCGCAAGCTTTCGTTTACTACGCAGCGCAATTGCTTTATCTGGTATAACGAGTTCAAGAACGCCGTTGTAGTTATGGGCAAGCATCCGAAGATGGTTTTCCGTGCGTTTATCGAATCCGGCGTGAGCCTGCTCTTTATTTATGCAACTGTGCCTGCGTATTTCACCGGTCTGAATATTGATTTTGATTTGCAGCAGGTAATGGGACGCATGGTGCTGCTGAATTTAATACTTTATTTTTCGCCTACTCCCGGTGGCAGCGGTGTAGCGGAGGCAGGCTTCTTGGTGCTGTTTTCCAATATTCTGCCTAACGGTGTGGAAGGCATTATGGCAGTTCTCTGGCGCTTTACGGCAGAATATCTGCCCTTTATGCTGGGCGCGGTAGTAACAATCAGAGCTTTTGGCAGCGATGTGCTGAATATGGCATCGCTCAAAAGTAAAACTACCGAGGGTAAGAAAAATAAGTAGTTGGCATATGAATTTTGAAATTATTTTGAGGGATGGAAACTGATGAATCAGATTGAAAAAAACAGTCTGCTGATTGTAGCAGGCACTGCGTTATTTATGATTATGTTCGGTATCGGCAGCATTCCGCTGCTGGATCCGGATGAACCGGTATATGCGGAAACAGCAAGAGAGATGCTGGCTGCCGGTGATTTTTTGTCACCGAGAATTTTTGGCAATTTCTGGTATGATAAGCCGCCTATGTATTATTGGCTGGTTGCTGTTGCTCAGTTTCTTTTCGGTGACAGCGAATTTGCGGCCCGCTTTCCTGCGGCATTGATGGCCTGCGGCACCTCTGTGATGATGTATGTAGGTATCACAAGGCTGTTTAATGAACGTGCAGGCTTTTGGTCTGCGATGATTCTTACAAGCTGTGTAGAATTTTTCTATATGGGCAAGGCGGCGGTGACAGACACAACGCTGCTCTTTTTTATGACAGGTGCGCTGCTGAGCTTTATCCATAAGCGTTATTGGCTGATGTATGTGTGCATGGCGCTGGCTACTGTTACTAAAGGTCCCATCGGTATCGTATTCCCGGGTGCGATAATTTTTCTGTATCTGGTGGCGATGGGCCAGCTGCGTGAGATTTTGCGTATGCATGTTATCCGTGGCTTGCTGCTGTATTTTCTCATCGCTTCGCCTTGGTATTACGCTATGTATACCGTGCATGGCATGGAATTTATCAATACCTTCCTGGGCTTTCACAATATAACGCGCTTTACGACGGCTGAGCATGCCAACCGCGTTACCTTCTGGTATTATTTTCCTGTAATAATCTTAGGCTTATTTCCGTGGACCGGTATGCTGTGGCAGGCTGCGAAGGCATCCGTCAGCGAAAGCCGTATAGATGATATGCGTAAGCTGCTGTTCTTCCACGTTTGGTGGATTTTCGTGCTGCTGTTCTTTACAATCTGCAAAACGAAGCTGGTGTCTTACATTCTGCCGCTATTCCCTGCTATGGCGGTAATAATCGGCTGGAATATAGCGAGAATGCAAAGCAGACTGCGTCATAACACTACCTTTTACGGTTGGGCGGCAGGCAGCGGTATTATGTTTGTCCTGCTCGGCATTGGCTGGATTATAGGTGCGCAGTATTTGCCTGAGGCTGATTTCAGCCTGGTGATGCTGGGCGTGCTGACCATTCTTTTGGGTGCAGCGGCAGTCTTTGCGCTGCTGTATTATCGCGATATCGAGCTGGCATCCTGGCTGCATGTGATGATTGGCGCGGTGACGATGTGCGTTGCCTTTGCCTTTGTTCTGCCGGTGATTGCCGACCGCTTCAGTGTAAAAACTATGAGCAGTGTGTATAAGGAGCAATGTGAGCAGCAGACACCTATTTATGTCGATAAGTTCTTGCGCCCCGGCTTTATGTATTATGCAGGCAAGCCTGGTATTGAAATGATTCCGCAGACCGGTGCTTTGACAGATGCGTTGCGTGACGGCAGCAAAAAATATCTGCTGGTGCGCGGTTTGGAATACCGTCGCGTGCAGAAGGCAGGCCCGTTGCCGAATAATGTGCGTACAGTAAAGGAAATCAGTGATATCTATCTGCTGGAGCAAAATTGAGTATTAATAATCAATTGTTGAGAGGCTTGGACAAAACTCAGCCTTTAACAGAAAAAACAGTGGAGGGTTACCATCAGGTAAATTCCCACTGTTTTTTAGTGTAAAAAAATCTTAAACTCTAGCGATTCTATAATTTGTGAAGTTGGTTTTATCCCAGCCGCTTTTCTTATACAAAAACTCCCCATCCGTCTTACCTTGCAGTAAGAAAGATGGGGAGCTGCTTTTTCAGCTTATATAATTCTTTTAGTCCTGACCGGGAACCTTCAGCACAGCGCCGGTAGCAGCAGAGGTAACCAAAGCCGCATAGCGTGCCAGGTAACCGCTCTTAACCTTCGGTGGCGGGCAAACCCAGTTCTTACGGCGTTCAGCCAGCTCTTCGTCGCTCAGCTTAACGTTCAGGGTACGGTTCGGAATATCAATTTCAATGATATCGCCGTTTTCAATCAATGCGATATTACCGCCCTCGCGTGCTTCCGGAGAAATGTGACCGATGCAGGCACCGCGGGTAGCGCCGCTGAAACGTCCGTCGGTAAGCAGAGCAACGTCTTTATCGTGGCCCATGCCTGCCAGTACGGAGGTCGGGTTCAGCATCTCACGCATACCAGGGCCGCCCTTCGGGCCTTCGTAACGGATAACGACAACGTCACCGGAAACAACCTTTTGTGCGCAAATTGCAGCAATAGCTTCATCCTCGGAATTATAAACCTTAGCCGGACCGCTGAAGACCTTCATGGAAGGATCAACCGCACTTTCCTTGACAACGCTGCATTCCGGAGCGATGTTGCCCTTCAGAACAGCGATGCCGCCGGTTTTGTTGTACGGATTCTCTACGCTGTGAATAACCTCAGGACGCAGGATTTCCGCATTTTTGATAATCTGGCCGACAGTTTTGCCGCTGACAGTCTGGCAGGATTTTTTAATCAGTTTCAGACGGTCAAGCTCGTGCATTACAGCAGGAATGCCGCCGGCTTCGTTCAAATCAACGATGTGGTGGCTGCCGCCCGGGCTCATCTTAGTGAGGTACGGAGTTTTCTTGGAGATTTTATCGAACAGCTCCAGCGGCAGGTCGATGCCTGCTTCGTGAGCGATGGCCGGCAGATGCAGCGCGGTGTTGGAGCTGCCGCCGATGGCCATGTCAACAGTAATAGCGTTCTTGAAAGCGTTGAGCGTCATGATGTCGCGAGGCAGAACGTTTTCCTCCAGCAGACGCATAACAGCCATGCCTGCGTGCTTAGCCAAAGCAATACGCTTGCCGTTATAAGCAGCGGGGATAGTGCCGTTGCCGGGCAGGCCCATGCCAAGAACCTCAGTCAGGCAGTTCATGGTATTTGCAGTGAACAGACCGGAGCAGCTGCCGCAGCCGGGGCAGGCACAATGCTCGATTTCTCTGAGCTCTGCTTTATCAATCTGACCGGACTCATAGCGGCCGGCAGCTTCAAATACAGTAGATACGCTGATATCTCTGCCCTGATAACGACCGGGCAGCATCGGACCGCCGCTGACAACAACGGTCGGGATGTTCAGACGAGCTGCTGCCATCAGCATGCCGGGAACAATTTTATCACAGTTCGGAATCAGGATTAAGCCGTCAAACGCATGGCCGTTAGCAACAGCTTCGATGCTGTCCGCAACCAGCTCACGGCTTGCCAGCGGATATTTCATACCGTCATGGCCCATGGCGATGCCATCGCAGATGCCGATAGCCGGGAACTCAATCGGAGTACCGCCAGCTTCCAGCACGCCGTATTTGGCTGCCTTGGCGATGGTATCCAGATGCATATGTCCCGGAATGATTTCGTTAGCGGCACAGCAGATGCCGATTAACGGTTTCTTTAATTCTTCTTCAGTATAACCCATTGCATAGAACAGAGAGCGATGGGCTGCGCGGGTTGAACCTTTTTTTACTTGTGTACTGCGCATGTTTCTTTGACCTCTTTCCCTTACTTAAATAGTACTACCGTACGGGCTGCTGATAAAGCACCGTATACTTCATCAGGCCGCCTCGACGTACAAGGAGTACGCCATCGACGACCTTCTTCGTCTCCGGCACTTTCTGAGCAGCCTGCGTGAAATGAACTTAGCAAGCTGCTGATAAAGCACTGTATAGATCATCAGGCCGCCTCGACGCACTAGGAGTACGCCATCGTCAACCTTCTTCGTTTCCGGTACTTTCTGAGCAGCCTGCGTGGAATGAACGTAGCAAGCTGCTGATAAAGCACCGTATACTTCATCAAGTCGCCTCGACCTTAATGCTTTTTATTGCAGCCAATACGGTTTAAAATAAAAAATAACAGTCCCGAAGTCTTTCGGGATACTCATAAAATTTTACAATTTTTATAGCCTGATGTCAAATTTTATGGACAAAAAACTACAATTAAGTGTAATCTTGCACCTTAAAAACTGCATCTTAGTTACATTCTTTACAAACTTGGTAAAGTTTAAAAATAATTCACGATTACTGCGTGGAGAATAGTATATAATAGGCGTGTAAAATTGTTGCGAGGTGATTATCATGAAAACTAAATTAACTGAGCTCTTAGGTATAAAATATCCTGTTATCCAGGGTGGTATGGCGTGGACGAGTGACGCTGTGCTGGCTGCAGCAGTTTCTAACGCCGGTGGTGCCGGTATCATCGGCAGCGGCGGCCGTACTGTGGAATGGACACGTGACGAGGTGCGCAAGGCAAAAGCTCTGACCGACAAGCCCTTCGGCGTTAACGTTATGCTGATGGCTCCTAACATTGCGGAAATCATTGCTATGCTGTGCGAAGAAAAGGTAGCCTTTGTTACCTTGGGTGCAGGTAATCCGGTACCGCATATTCCTGCTTTTCATGCTGCAGGCATCAAGGTTATTCCGGTAGTGCCTAATGTTAAGCTGGCAAAGCGTATTGAGGCTGCAGGCGCTGACGCTATGGTTATTGAAGGTATGGAGGCCGGCGGTCACATCGGCAAGCAGACTACTATGGCGCTGATGGAAAACGTACTGCCACAGATTAAATCTGTTCCGGTGCTTGTTGCAGGCGGTATCAGCGACGGTCGTGCGCTGGCTGCAGCTTTGCTGATGGGCGCTGCAGGTGTGCAGATGGGCAGCCGTTTCCTGCTGACTGAGGAATGCCCGGCAAATCCTGTTGCTAAGGAGGCCATTGTCAAAGCAACCGATACTGACAGCGTAGCAACCGGCTACAGCCGTAATCTTGGTGTACGCTGCCTTTCCAACGCCTTTACCGATGCGTATACTGCGCGTGAAATCGCCGGCGCTCCGAATGAAGAGCTGATGGCTATGGGTACAGGCACCAACCGCAAAGGTCTTGTAGAAGGCGATGTTACCAACGGCACTGTTATGTGCGGTCAGAGCTTGAACGTGCTGAATGATATTCTGCCATGCAAGGATGTTATGGAGCGTATCATTGCGGAAGCTAAAGAGGCTATTGCCAATGTACAGAAAATCGAGCTGTAATTTTTAAAGCAAAAAGCATGCGTTGCTGTAAGAAGCGGTGCATGCTTTTTTGTTATCTTGCATCTGGTCTGTATTTATTCAGCTTATCTGGTTGCATTCGGGGAACAGGCTGCTTAATCTTTCGATTACGGCGGCGATTTTATCCGCTTCGATGGCGGCGTAATTGATAACTAGCGTACAGCCGTTGTTTTCCTCTGTATTATGGCTGTAATCGGAATAGAAGGAAAGGCTCATGTCTGCTGCCAGCGCAGCCTTGCGTACCTCTGCTTCCGTCAGTTTGGTGCTGATATGCAGGACAAAATGCGTGCCGGCGTTGCGTTCGGTAATTTGCGAAACAGCGGCCAGCGGCGAAGCGTGGATGGCTGCCAAAATTTTGTGGCGCTGTTCGCGGTAGTAGTTTTTCATTTTGTTGATGTGGCGTTCAAAATAGCCTTCGGAAATGAAGCGTGCCAGCGTATACTGCTCAAAGCTGGACACGGTGCAGCTGTAAAAGCTCATGGTCTGCTCGTAGCGCTCCAAAAGGCGCGGCGGCAGCACCATATAGCTGATGCGCAGCGAGGGAACCAGGCTTTTGGAGAAGGTGTTCATATAGATGACACGACTTTGCGTATCCTGCGCGTACAGCGGCAGGATGAAGCGCCCTGTATAACGGAATTCGCTGTCGTAATCATCTTCGATGATGTAGCGCTTGCGGATGCGGTTAACCCATTCAAAAAGCTCTAGCCTGCGTGTTACGGGCATGACAATGCCGGTGGGGAAGTGGTTGGCGGGGGAAAGATGCACTACGTCGGCACCGCTTTCCTCCAGTTTGTCAATCATCAGACCGTTGTCGTCAATAGGAATATATTTCCAAGGGTTGCCGAAGCTGGCGGAGATGGAGGCAAATTTTTTGTAGCCTGGTTCTTCAATGGCAAAGGTGCAGGCGTGCCCGAACATCTGCAGCAGACGGCCGTAAAGATATTCCGTACCGGCGCCGATGATAATTTGCGAAGGGTCAACCTGCATAGCGCGGTTGTGTGCCAGATAGTCGGCAATAGCCTTGCGCAGCTCGTAGACGCCTTTGTAGGGAACGGTTTTGAGCAGCTCTTCGTTGTGTACGGAAAGCGTTTCGCGCATCAATCGTGTCCAGGTCGCCAGCGGAAAGTTTTGCAGGCTGATGCGGTTAGCCTTGAAGTCGGCAAAGTATTCGCGCTCTGCTGCCTCCGGCTGCATTGCTGCGGCAGCCTTGCGGCGTACGCGGTAGCTGCTGACATCCTCTACGAAGTAGCCCTTCTTTTCGCGCGAGGTGATGTAGCCTTCTACCGCCAGCTGGGCGTAGGCGTTGGCTACGGTGATGATGCCTACGCTCAGATGCTGTGCCAACGTGCGCTTGGAGGGCAAGCGTTCGCCTGCCTGCAGTCTGCCGCTGATGATATCCTGACGGATGCATTGGTATAAGTAATCATAGAGCGGTGTGCTGCCGCGTTTATCTAAGTCATATGTTAACATAGGTGCTGCTTCTCCTTGGTTCTAAAATATTTTTGTTTTTTGATTCTTTTAATAGAACCATTTTGATTATACAATAGTGACATCACAAAAACAAGTCCCGTCACAACGGCGTGAAGGGCAAGAGCCAAATGAGGAGGATTATCATTATTATGGAAAAAGTAAAATTACAAGCACAATATGGTTTATACATTAACGGACAGTGGCGCAACGCATCCGACGGCGCAACCTATAATGCAGAAAGCCCTGCCGACGGCAGCCATCTGGCAGTTTGCGCCCAAGGCAGCCGTGAGGATGTAGAGGCAGCCTCCGCAGCAGCTTGGGAAGCGTTTAAAACCTGGAAAAAGACTACCCCGGCACAGCGTGCCGCTCTGCTGAATAAAATTGCTAATATTATTGATGCTAACAAAGAGCATCTGGCAATGGTAGAAAGCATGGATAACGGCAAGCCGATTCGCGAAACCATGAATGTGGATATTCCGATGGCGGCAGAGCATTTCCGTTATTTTGCCGGCTGCATTTTAGCAGAGGAAGGTCAGGCATCCGTACTTAATGAGCAGTTCTTGTCCATCATTCTGCGTGAGCCTATCGGCGTAGTAGGCCAGATTATCCCTTGGAACTTCCCTTTCCTGATGGCAGCGTGGAAGCTGGCGCCGGTGCTGGCAGCAGGCGACTGCACTGTGCTGAAGCCTTCTAAGGAAGCAAGCCTTTCCATTCTGGAATTTGCCCGTCTGATTGACGGCGTACTGCCTGCAGGCGTGTTCAATGTTATTACCGGCGCGGGCAGCAAAACCGGTCAATACATGCTGGAGCATAAGAACTTTGCCAAGCTGGCCTTCACCGGCAGCACCGAGGTTGGCCGTAATGTAGGCTTGGCTGCGGCAGAACGCATTATCCCGGCAACATTGGAGCTGGGCGGCAAGAGTGCCAACATTTATTTCGATGACTGCGACTTTGACCAGGCGATTGACGGCGCTCAATTGGGTATTCTCTTTAACCAAGGTCAGGTATGCTGTGCAGGCAGCCGTATCTTTGTGCAGGATACTATTTACGATAAATTCGTACCGGCTTTAGTCAAAGCCTTCAACAAGGTTAAGGTGGGCCTGCCGTGGCATGATGATACTCAGATGGGTTCTCAAATCAACGAAACCCAAATCAAGAAAATCCTGAGCTATGTTGAAATTGCTAAGCAGGAGGGCGCTACTATTGCCTGCGGTGGTGAGCGCTTTACCGAGGGCGAGCTGGCTAAAGGTGCCTTCATGAAACCTACTTTGATTACCAATGTAACCAATGATATGCGTGTGGCGCAGGAGGAAATCTTCGGACCTGTTGCCGTAGTTATCAAATTCCACGATGAGGACGAGGTTGTGGCTATGGCTAATGACAGCGAATACGGCCTCGGCGGTGCTGTCTGGACTAAGGATATTAACAAGGCTATCCGTGTGGCACGCAACGTGGAAACCGGTCGTATGTGGGTGAACACCTACAATCAGATTCCTGAGCATTCTCCCTTTGGCGGCTACAAAACCTCCGGCATTGGCCGTGAAACTCACAAGATGATTTTGAACCACTATACACAAGTGAAAAATATTATGATTAATCTCAGTTATGCTCCTTCTGGGTTTTATCCTCAGGACTGACGATTAATAAACAGGTTTATTCCTGATTAGTTGCGCAAAAAAAGCTCTGGCGGTTGCCGGAGCTTTTTTGCTGAGTGGGTTATATTTATTTATCCAATTTTGCATTATCCAAAAATGCTGTGCCGAACTGAGTATAGTTCATTTCCGCACCGCGCAGGTCAGCGTATTCCAAAAATGCTTTGTCCAGCAGCGCCTTGTCCAGCTTGCTGTTGTTCAAATTGCTGTGGCCCAGCTTGCTGCTGCGCAGGTCTGCTTCCGTCAGGTCGCTGCGCTCCAGATGGGCACTGTACAGGTTAGTGCCATGAAAAACAGCGTTTTTCAGGCTGGCACGGCGCAGCCAGCTGTAGGGCAGGTTGGCGAAGCTGAAGTCGGCATAGTCGGCCTGTACGCCGTCCATAGAAGCCTCCTGCGCTTTGATCTGCTGCAGATTAGCGTTCAGCAGATGTGCGCCACGCAGCTGGCAGCGGTTAAGATATGCTCCCTGCAGGCTGGCGTTGGTAAAATCACTGCCGGAGGCATTGGCATAGCGCAGGTTAGCATATGCCAGATTGGCACCGCGCAGACTGGCGTTGGGCAACAGAGCGCTCTGGAAGCAGGCATCCTGCAGCTTGGCTTTGTCCAGCTTGGTAGCATCAAGGCGTGCTTCCGTAAAATCGGTGTTGGTAAAATCGCGGCCGGATAAATCCATTCCCGATAAATCGGCACCGGAAAGGTCACCGCCGGGGCAGCTTGCTCCGTTCAGTACCGCGTTTAAATCACTGTTACTGTAGGCAAAAGCTGTGCTGCTTAAGCCGATAGCCAGAAGCGTAAGCAAAGTCTTGAAAATATTCTTACGCATTTTGGCCTCCTGTATAGCTTGCTGCTTCATCAAACAAAAGATCCAGCTGTTTGGGATCGTCCGGCAGACAGTCGATAATCTTCCAAGGCTTAACCTCGGCAAAATCCTCAGGCTTATAGCCGGAGCCTTCCAAAATAATCAGGCAGGGTGCGCCGATGGCATTGGCACAGCGCACGTCGTTAGGTGTATCGCCGATGAAAATAAGCTCGTTTGGCTTGGCCTGCTCGTTTTGCATATACAGACGGTGGAAGGCAACCTTAGCCAGCATTTCGCGGTTTTCGCTGATTTCACCGAAGACGCTGTGTTCATGGTTAAAATATTGGTCCAGACCGAAATGCTGCAGCTTGAGATGGGCGCCGGTGCTGGTGTTGCCGGTGAGCAGGCAGTTGCAGTAACGGCTGTCAGGCTGGCAGAAATATTGCAGCGTTTCCTTTACATTCTTCAAAACACGGCCCTTGTGCAGCGGCAGCTGCTTGGGCAGCTCCATATGGTAGCGGATAAGCAGGCCTGCTGCTTCCGCACTGTTGCAGCGTCCGCGCAGACGGGTAACAACGCTTTTGATGATGTCAGAGTCAGTGCGTCCTGCCAAGGATTTGTTGAAATCGAAGGCATCGAGAAAATAGTAGTCCTTGATGACCTTAATCATGGCATCCTTGCCGGCACCACCGGAAAGAATCAGTGTGCCGTCTACATCCCACATTAAATATTTCATGTGTAAAATCTCCTCGTATAATATAGTCATAGCTTAGGTTGTTTTTAATAAAAATTTAAGCTAT
>OLGE01002076.1_pt1 | contig 18573 bp, 20 predicted proteins | sample 1605151 | NCBI WGS metagenome assembly OLGE01 (sample SAMEA3888912, study PRJEB22519) | human gut metagenome | biome: human gut; feature: human-associated habitat; material: faeces | place: Denmark | collected 2010
ACAATGCCCATGGGCCACTACCGGCAGAACCAATGGCCGCAAACCCAACGTCATCACCTCATTGGAACTGAAACCGGAAGAAATGGAAAAGAAAAAGCGTGGCAAGAAATCCGTATCGTAGATACGAGGTCACAGAATACCAGAAGGAAGCCTTAAAGTTCCTACAGCCACCAGAGGACATCACGGTATCGGAGTGGGCAGACAAGTACAGGGTACTGGATGCCAAGACCTCTGCAATGCCGGGACCATGGCGGACAGAACACACCCCATACCTTAAAGGCATCATGGATGAGTTCAACAATTATGAGACAGAGGAAATCGTCTACGTGAAGCCTACGCAGGTAGGTGGAACAGAGTGCCTCCAGAACATGGTAGGTTACATCGTCCAACAGGACCCTGCGCCGACCATGATCGTATATCCGACAGATACGCTCGCAAAATCCATATCGGAGAACAGACTGCAGCCGATGTTCAAAGCGGCACCGGAACTCCGAAAGAGGTTTGATGAGAACTCGCAGTTGCAGGAATTACAGTTTGATGGAATGTATCTGACACTGGCAGGCTCGAACTCCCCATCAAGCCTTGCGAGTAAGGCAATCCGATTCCTGTTTCTCGATGAGGTGGATAAATATCCGGGGGCATCCAAAAAGGAAGCCGACCCTGTCAGTCTGGCAAGGGAACGAACCAAGACGTTCCACAACAGGAAGATATTCATCACAAGCACACCGACACTGAAAACAGGGCATATCTGGAAAGCCAAGGAAGATGCAGACATAGAGAAGCACTACTTCGTTCCATGTCCGCACTGCGGGGAATACATCGAACTCAAGTGGAAGCAGATACACTTCCCCAAAGAGGAAGGGATGAGTTACGCAGACCGTGCAGAATTCGCAACTTATGTATGCCAGGAGTGCGGATGCGTAATCACAGACCAGGACAAGCCGGAGATGCTCCGCAAAGGAGAGTGGCGGACGGTCAAGGAAAACACCAAGTTCGTCCGCAAGGTAGCATTCTGGATGAACACCCTATACTCTCCATTTGTTCGCTTTTCGGAGATTGTAAAGGAATTTCTGGACAGCAAGGATGACCCGGAGAAGCTGCAGAACTTTGTCAACTCATGGCTCGCAGAGCCGTGGGAGGATACCAAGTTAAAGACTAACGCAGACCTCGTCATGGAAAGACAGACCGAGTACGAGGAACTGGTAGTGCCGGAGTGGGCAAAACTGCTCACGGCAGGAGTCGATGTACAGGAGAACTGCCTGTACTGGAGCATCAGAGCGTGGGGCAACTACCTCACAAGCCAGAACATAGCACATGGGCAGGCTTTCTCATTCCAGGAAGTAGAGAGAATCATGAACCTCGAATACCAGATGCCGGACAGCACACCACTGGTCGTAGCACTGGCACTGATCGACTCCGGTAATGACGCAGATACGGTGTACGATTTCTGCGCCAACAATTCAGAATGGGCACTGCCAAGCAAGGGTTCATCAAACCCGATGCTGTCGCACTACAAACTGTCCAAGGTAAATAAGAGCGACAGCAAGGCATACGGCATGAATCTGGTATTGGTAGACACCGGAAAATATAAGGACATGATCGCCGGACGAATGCAGAAAAAGAACGGCAGCGGATCATGGATGGTTTACCAGGGATGCGACAGAGAGTACGCAGAGCAGGTAACTGCGGAACATAAAGTGAATGTCAAAATGGGAAACGGCAAGGTCAAACAGGAATGGCAGCAGAAAACCTCCCACGCAGACAACCACTACTTGGACTGCGAGGTATACGCAACAGCAGCGGCAGACATCCTCGGAGTACGAACCCTGCATCTGAATGAGATACAGGAAAATGAGCAACCAAAGAAACAGGAAACAACCCAGTACACCCCGGAAGAACACTGGATCAGTCAGAACGAAGGGTCATGGGTATAAAGGAGGCAGAGCATGGCAGCAGTAGAATCCAATTACAATGCTTCGGAAATGCTGACCGAAGTAAATAATGCCATTTACGCAGTGCTCGTAGGCGGCCAGTCTTACAAGATTGGTACGAGACAGCTCACCCGTGCCGACCTTAGTCTGCTCTACAAGTTAAGGAACGACCTCACAGCGCAGATTGCAGCAGAGGGTTCAACCAGTTTACTGGATGATACCTATGTCGCAGTATTTGATGGGAGGTAGGACATGAACTGGTTAGACGGAATTATAGGTTTTATATCCCCGGAGTGGGGAGCACGCAGGGAAGCATGGCGGCAGAGTCTGACTGAGATGAGAAACTACGATGCAGGCAACTATGACAGGGGCAATGCAAACTGGAGGGTACTCAACCAGTCGGCGGAATTTACGGACCGGTACAGTCGAGACAATGTCAGAGCCAGAGCTAGAGACTTGGAACGAAACTCGGACATGATGAATTCAGTCATCGGAGCGTACAAGCGAAATGTTATCGGCGGCGGATACGCACTGCAGGCAAAAACAGGAAGCGACAAGACCAACGAGATCATCCAGACAGCATGGAAGAAATGGTGCAAGAAACAGAACTGCGATGTGACCGGAACGCAGTCCTTCACGCAGATGATGAGAATGTGCGTGAAGCGAAAGAAGGTTGATGGCGGAATCCTTATCGTAAAGAGATACACCAAGGACGGATACCTTCCATTCAAGCTTCAGACATTCGAGGTGGACGAACTGGACAACTCGCAGATGCTCCCGAAGAAAAAGGGGAACAAGGTAGTCGGTGGTATTGAAATGAATGAGTATAACAAGCCGATGGGGTACTGGATCAGACAGTATTCCGTGGACGGAATGGCACTCTCAAATCCCGTATATGTGGATGCGAAAGATGTCATTTTTTTATACACAAAACACCGCCCATCGCAGGTGCGTGAGATGTCCGATATGAGTCCGACAATCACAAGAATCCGAGACGCTAACGAATTTATGATAGCAGTATCGGTCAAAGAGCGAATAGCAGCCTGTCTTTCGGTATTCATCAAAAAGCAGTTACCGACAACCGGAATCGGTCGTCAGAACGGCAGCGTTCCGGGACCGCACCAGGACTACCAGGGCAAATCCATCGCCCCCGGCATGATAAAGGAACTGAATGCCGGAGATGAGATACAGGTCGTAAACCCGACCGGACAGGCAACGGATGCAGCGAGTTACATCAAGCTGCAGCAGAGACTTGTCGGAGCAGGACAGGGTATCAGTTACGAAGCCACAAGCCGTGATATGTCAGAGAGCAACTACTCCTCAACCAGACAGGGCATCATCGAAGATGACATGACCTACGCAGAGGAAAAAGAGATGCTGATGGAAGTCATGGACGAAATATATGAAACCTTTATTATTTCGCTGTGGCTCGCAGGGGAACTGGACGCAAAGGACTTCTGGGATAACAAGGATAAATACTTCGAGCACGCATGGATCACAGCACCGAAGAAATGGATTGACCCTCAGAAGGAAGCAAACGCAAACAAGATCGCTCTGAACACAGGACAAAAGACCTTCAAGCAGATTGCTGCAGAACAAGGTCGTGACTGGAAAGAGCAGATAGATGAAATGGCAGAGGTACTCGAATACGCAAAGGATAAGGGTATCGACTTAGGAGGTGTGATTTTTGACCAGACAGCAGCAGAACTCTACGAGGATGAGGAAACACCTGCCGACAATCCTCAGCAGACAGACGGAAACCAAACCGGAGAAGAAACAGGGCAGGAATCAGAAGAAGGCGATGGAGCAGAGGAAGAAGGAGAAACAGACAACCAGGGAACTGACAGTTAATTCTATCAGAGCCATGGAAGGCGAGGGGAATGAGCGAAAGTTCATTCTTTCCTTTTCCTCTGAAGAACCATACGAGAGATGGTGGGGAACAGAAATCCTCGACCACTCAGACGGAGCAGTAGACCTTACACGATTAAATGAAATCGGTGTGCTGCTCTTTAACCACGACCGCAACCGTGTCATTGGAAAAGTAAATCGGGCATGGATTGAGGACTTGCGTGGAATGGCAGAGGTTGAATTCGACAGCGATGAAGATGCAGACCTCATCTATCAGAAAGTCAAAAGCGGAACGCTGAAAACAACGTCCGTAGGCTATCAGATAGACTCATGGGAGGAAGTAATGCCAAACAAGCAGTCAGCAGATGGCAGGTTCACAGGACCGGCAGACATCGCAAGAAAGTGGACACCTTACGAAATTAGTATCGTGAGCGTGCCTGCGGACCCAACGGTCGGTGTAGACAGGGAACTGGAGGAAGAAACCGAGCAGGGAACGCAGAGCCGCTCTACAGACTGGTTCGAAAGGCAACTTCAAATAAATAAAAATATCATCAACCAAGGAGGTAACAGACGATGAACAAAAAGCAGCAGAGACAGCAGAAAATGCTCCGTCAGCAGGAAATCGTAAATGCCGCCAAAGAAGCAGGCAGAGATCTCACTGCAGAGGAGCAGACAGAGTTCGACTCCCTTCAGAGAGAAATCGAGAGATTGAACGGAGAGATCGAAGCAGAGGAACAGCAGCAGAGAGGTATGAACCCTCAGCCAAACGCTCCTCCGCAGAATCCGGTAAATCCGGAAGCAGACACCCAGAGGGCAATCCAGGAAGAAAGAGCCAGAATCCGCTCCATCACAGAACTCTGCGGAGAGTTCGGAATGGAAGCCAGAAGCTACATCGAGAGCGGTGCGACACTTGACTCCGTGAGAGAAGCAGCACTGGAGTACGTAAGACAGCATGGCGCACCGATTCCGGCAAACGGCAGAGTGAGTATCACAGAAAGTGCCGAGGACAAGTTCAGAGCGGCAGCAGCGGACGCTATCGTGATGAGAAGCGGAATGGAACTCCAGAACCCGGCAGACGGTGCAAGACAGATGATGGGAATGACGCTCCGTGACTTAGCCATTGAGTGTCTGACCAATGAAGGACAGTCCGGACTCAACAGAAGATCCTCTGATGAACTCTACGGTATGTTACAGAGACAGTTCTACAATCCGACAGCAGCGTTCCCTGCTATCCTCGACAATGCCATCAACAAGGCATATGTGGAAGGACACAAGACTGTAGCCGTAACATTCGACCAGTGGACAAAGAAGGGAACTCTTAAGGACTTCAAGACCCACGACAACAACTACTTAGCAGGACCGGTAGGCGAGTTCCTCGAAGTGCCGGAGGGCGGAGAGTTAAAGCATGATGTGTTCGGAGATGAGAAACTCCCGACCAGAAAGCTGAAAACATACGGCCGCCAGTTCACACTTACAAGACAGGCATTCATCAACGATGATATCGATCTCGTAACCAGAATTCCTGCCAAGTACGCAGCGAGCGCAAGAAAGACCCAGAACAAGCAGTGTTACCAGATCCTCGTAAACAATCCGGCGATTTATGACGGTACTGCATTATTCAGCAGCGCACACTCCAACTTACTGGCAAAGGGCACAGGAATCACGAAGGAAGCTGTGCAGGGCATGATCCTCGCACTCCAGAACCAGACAGACCAGTTCGGAGAAGCAACTATCATCAGACCTGCAATCATTATCGTGCCGAGCGGATATATGTTCGATATGTACACGCTGTTCTACAGCCCGACAATCAGCACATCCGGCAACACGCAGGCAGTGAACCCGCTCTACAGATACAAAGACAGCATCACGGTAGTGGAAGATCCGACAATCAACGCACTCTGCGGTGGTTTTGGAAATGTAATGCCTTGGTGGTTACTTGGAGCAAAGGACGACACAGACTTCATCGAGGTTGACTATCTGAACGGACAGGAGATCCCGACAATCAGAAGAATGGAGACTCCGGGCACATTGGGATTCGTATGGGATATCTACCTCGACTGGGGTATCAGCGTCATGGATTACCGTGGAGCAATCAAGAACCCTGGTATCGAAGTAAAGAACCCGATTGAGTTAGCATAACAGAAGGAGGATGCAGCCATGAGCAAAGCAAGTTACTGGCAGAGAGGGGAAACCCTCGATTATAAAAATACTGGATCATCCACCATCGAAGCCAATACAGTCGTAGAACTTACTGGCAGAGTGGGTATCGCAGGAACTGACATCGCACCCGGAGCAGAAGGCGACCTTCATGTGTGCGGTGTTTTTGAGTTCGATAAGACTGGAACGAACGAGATCGCATTCGGACAGCCTGTTTATTTCGACAAGACAGGCATCACGGACGAAGCGAACAGCGGAGAGACTAGCGGAAGCAAGGTCGCATACACACCTGCAGGTTTCGCAGCCAAGGCAGCGGCCGCAGGAGACGCAAAGGTACTTGTAAAAATTGGATAAGGAGGTGCAGCCATGGAACTGGTAGCAACATACCCTATCCTTTACAGATCACACCAGTATGAAGTCGGAGACAGCCTCCCGGCAGACGATGAATCAATGGTGCAGGCATGGCTTGACGCAGGAACAGCCGTGTGGAGCGAAGGCAAGCAGGAGAAAGCGAAAGCGACTCCTGCCACCGCCACAGCAGGACTGGCAGGGGAATCCAAGAACGGAGAAACCCTGGAGAATGTAGTCGGCAGAGTGCCAAAGACACCGACCCGAAGTAAAGGGGCGAAAAAGAATGGTTAGAAAATCATTCAAAGAAGTCATGAAGGACGATGTGAATAACACCTTCATGAATGTGGATGAATTCGCAGATATGCACACCGTGGACGGAAAAGAAATCCCGGTTCTCGTAGATGACAATGAAATCATCGAAAGAGAAAAGAAGATGAAATCCAACATGGACGGTGTGTATGTGAAGCAGAAACTAATCTATGTCAAGGCGGATGACTTCGGATCACTGCCTGCCATCGGTCGGCAGATTGTCTTTGATGGAAAGAGGTACATGGTAACCGATTCCACAGACGAGGGCGGAGTATACACAATAACCATGGAGGCTAACAGGACGAAGTAATGGGATTGCAGAGCGGAATGATAGAGTTTGAAGTCGACCAGACTCAACTCCAGAGGATAGAACTGAAACTGAAGGACATGAAAGCGAAAGCACCGCAGGCATTGAAGAATGCCGTGAATGCTACCGCCAGAGATGCCAAAAAGGATCTGGCTGACAAAGCCAAGGAAACCTATGCGGTAAAGAGTCCAAGGTTTAAGAAAGCTATCGCCCAGAAGAACGCAACGGCATCCAATCCGACAGCCACTCTGAAAATTACAGGGGCAGTGAATGAGTTGGCGGACTTCAAGTACAAAGACAATACTTCAACAGATGCGGCCAGAGGTAAGGTACTGAAAGCAAGTGGACTGAAAAGTCTGCAAAAGGGTAACCTCAAGGCTTTTATTACCAAATTCGGAAGTGGTCATGTTTCTGTAGTTCAGAGAAAAGGAACATCAAGGCTGCCACTTAAGAAATTACTCAGTCCGTCCATTCCTACCATGGTAGGAAACGAAGCCAAGGTATATGGCATCGTAAAGCCTAACATAGAAAAGAACCTGCAGAAGAACATCCAGAAGCAGATCGACAAAATACTGGGAGGCAAGTAAATGACGGCGCAGATTTTACAGGAAGAACTTGTAAAGGAAATAGGGGTTATTTTTAGGGATGACCTCTTCAAGGATTCCGCAGGGGAGTACATCAAGATGAATGTCTATGAGCAGAACCTCCCCATCAGACAGGACGAAGATGCACCGGACCCGATTCCGTATGTGATCGTCCGAGTGGAAACAGGGCAAGCCAAGGGCGGTGTAGAACCGCAGGAAGTGTTCGTCACACTGCTGATCGGATATTTTGACGATGACGCAGGAAACAACGGACACAAGGGTGTCCTTGGAATCATCCAGAAGATACAGGAACGGTTCATGAAAGAACCAATGCTCGCAAAGCAATTCTATTTTATGAATGATGAGCAGCACCCATTCGACTGGGCACTGCAGGACGAAGAATCATTCCCTTACTTCTTCGGAGCAGCGAGCATGACATTTGCAACAGCAGCAATAAGGAAGGAGGATAGATTCGCATGAGCGAAGCAAAGACAAAAGCAGTGCAGGCGGAAGCCAAGCAGGAAGCAAAGACGGTAGCCAAGACACAGGAAACGATGGTGTATGCCGGCCCGACAATTCTGGGAGTGGCAACACACAATCAGTTCTTCAACAACGGACTGCCGGACGGATTGAAAACTGCAATGGAGAAAGAACCTGCGATTTACAATCTGGTCGTGCCGATCAGCAATCTGGCGGCCGTGAACGCAGACATCGCATCACAGAGCGGTGCCGCTTATGTATTTTATAAAAAAGCAGCCGAGTATAAGGCTTAAGGAAGGAGAGAAAAGCAATGGCTTACAATCATGGAGTAAGGGTAAAAGAGCAGGCAACGAGCCTGGTCGCACCCGTTACAGGAACAGCCGGACTGCAGGTAATCATCGGAACAGCACCTGTGAACCTCGCAGCCGACCCGTACAAGGCAACCAATGTACCGATGATCGCCTACAGTTTCAGTGAAGCTGTGGAGCAGGTTGGATACAGTGACGATTTCAAGAATTACACGCTCTGCCAGAGCATGGACGCTTGCTTCCGTGTTCTCAATGTCGCACCGATTATCTTAATCAATGTGCTCGACCCGAAGAAACACAAGAAAGCAAACGAGGAACAGACCGTGAATGTGGAGAAGATGCAGGCAACAGTAAAGGTGGCAGGCATCCTCGCAGATACCGTAGAGGTAAAGGCAAACGAAGCCACACTCACAGCCGGAACGGACTACATCACGACATTCGATGATGACGGATACCTTGTGATCACATTAACCGCAGGAGGCAAGGGTGCATCAGCCAAGACCCTCACAGTCAATAGCACAAGCATCGACCCGACTGCCGTAACAGAGAGCGACATCATCGGTGGATACAATGCAAGCACCGGAGCAGAGACTGGTATGGAGTTAATCCGCCACATCTATCCGAAATTCAGCATGACACCGGGTCTGCTCTTAGCACCAGGATGGACGCAGAAGCCGAATGTAGGTATCGCCCTTGCAGCAAAGTGCGAGGAAATCAACGGAGTATTCACTTGCGAATGCATCCTCGATATCGACACCGCAGAAGCAACCAAGTACACAGACTGCAATGACTGGAAGAATAAGAACGGATACACCAACAAGCACGCAGCACTTCTCTGGCCGCAGGTAAAGGTCGGAACGAAGCAATATGCATATTCCGCTATCTTCGGAGCATTGACAGCGTACACAGACGCAAGCAACGATGATGTGCCGAACCTCTCCCCTTCCAATAAGCTGATCGGAATTACTGGTCTCTGCCTGGAAGATGGAACAGAGGTAACACTGGATCAGCCGCAGGCGAACCTCTTAAACGGACAGGGAATCATTACCGCAATCAATGATTCCGGATGGAAGTCATGGGGCAACAACACAGCGTGCTATCCGGCGAATACAGACCCGAAAGACAGATGGTTCTGCTGCCGTAGATTTTTCTCATGGTGGGGCAACAGCTTCATTCTGACCTACAAGCAGAAGGTCGATGAACCGGGCAACTACCGTCTCATCGAGTCCATCGTAGACAGCGAGAACATCAGAGGAAACTCCTATGTATCACAGGGCAAGTGTGCAGGGGCGAGAATTGAATTCAGCGAGGACGAAAACCCGGTAACGGACATCCTCAACGGCAAGATCCAGTTCCACCAGTACCTCGCACCGTATGTACCTGCAGAGGATATCCTCAACATTTTGGAATTTGACCCGGATATGTTATCCGCAGCATTAAACGGAGGTGAATAAGAATGGGCGCATTAGGTATTCCCGGAGTTATTAATAACTTCAACCTTTACAACAACGGAACAGCACTCGTGGGTCTGACAGGGGAAATCTCCCTGCCGGACTTCGAGGGAATGACCGAGACACTGAGCGGTCCCGGTATCCTTGGAGAAATCGAGGAAGTAATCATCGGACAGTTCGGAAGCATGGAACTGGAGATTCCGTTCCGCATCCTCGATGAGGACGCATTCAAACTCATGTCCCCGGCAACTTCGCTGAATCTGACACTCAGAGCCAGTGAGCAGTTCACAGTCAAGAGCACAGGCGGTATTGACTATAAGGGAATGAGAGTAGTTGTACGTGGACGACAGAAGAAACTCACAGGCGGCACCGTGAAGCAGGGCGGAGCGATGGACGCAGCAGTGACAGTGGAGATCACATATATCATGATTGAGTTGGACGGAAAGCAGAGAATCGAACTTGACAAGATCAACAACGTTTACAAGGTCAATGGTGTGGATTTACTGGCAAAAATCAGAAAGCAGTGTTAATCAAGGAGGACGAGCAAGATGGAAAAAGAGACAAAGAAAACAGAGGTAGCAGTAGAGGTATTGGACAAAGACGGAGAAGTGATCGAGAACGAGTATACGGTAGTTTTTAATAAGCCGTACACATTCGAGGGCGAAACCTATGACAAAATCGATCTGAGCGGACTGGACAATCTGACAGCAGCGGACATGATCGCAGCAAATAAGATTCTGGACAGAACCGGATCATTCACATTCCTCCCGGAAATGTCCTTGGAGTATGCGTGCATCATCGCTGCCAAGGCAACCAAACTTCCGGTGGAATTTTTCAAGGGATTACACCCGAAGGAAGCAGTCAAGGTCAAGAACCGTGTGACAGCTTTTTTCTACGGAGCGGAATAAGTCCAACTGACGGTGCAAACCTCCGGAAACTCGCAATACAGTTATCAATGACATTACGGACCGGGATAGATTTCTTTCTATCTCTGTCCGTTTTTGAATTGCGGGAAATAGCCGAGGAGGTGGCAGACATTGGCAAGCAACAGCAAAGAGCAGGAACTCGCCATTAAAATCGCAGGCAAGGTCGAAAACTCTTTCAAGCAAAGTCTCGGAGTAACCGAGGACGGATTAAACAAAATAGCGAGCGTTGCTAAGAAAGCCGCAGCAGTGGCAGCCGCAGCATTCGCAGCCGTTAAGGTCGGAGACTTCATATCCGGTGCGGTTGATGAGTATGCGGAATTTGAACAGGCAATGGCAAACACCTCTGCTATCGCAGGGGCATCTGCGGACGATTATGCGAAACTGTCTGCTGCGGCCAGAGAAGCAGGTAAAGCGACAACCTTCACGGCTTCGGAGGCGGCCGATGCCTTGGGATATATGGCACTGGCGGGATGGAATGTGGAAGAAAGTACCGCAGCCTTAACACCAGTGCTTAAACTCGCAGAAGCAACGCAGGCAGACCTTGCTACCACCAGTGACCAGGTAACAGATTCTATGAGTGCCATGGGAGTTGGAATAGATGACTTACAGGGATACCTCGATGTTATCGTAACAACCAACAACAAGGCGAATACCACGGCGGCAGACCTTATGGATGCATTCATCGGATGCGGTGGTGCAGCCAGAGCCGCAGGTATGAACTACAAGGAAACCTCCACAGCACTCGGAATCTTGGCGAACAACGGTATCAAGGGCAGTGAAGCAGGTACAGCGTTGAACTCAATGCTTGTACGAATCAGCACTAAGGATGTAGCGCAAAAGGCATTCAAGGATTTAGGTGTCGCAGTTTACGACAGTTCCGGGGAAATGAGGAACATGAGGGATATCCTCGTGGACTTAAACGGTGCAATGGCAGGAATGACGCAGGAGCAGAAAAACTCCTATATGTCAGCAATTGCCGGAACGAACTACTACTCACAGTTTGGTTACTTACTGGACGGAGTAAAAGAGGGAGTAAACGGTTCTGCATCAGCATGGGATGAACTCGCCGGAGCAATCGACAATTCGACTGGCGCACTGGATGCAATGGATGCAACAGCGACCGGAACATTACAAGGCGCACTGGCACGATTCCAGTCGGCAATCAGCGACCTAAAGATAAGCATGGTAGAGGACTTCGGACCGTATGCGATGCAGATCATAGATGCGGTGGCATTGAAAATCCCGGATATTACGGCAGGGTTCAGCGAACTCATTCAGAAACTACCAATCCAAGAATTCATGAACGGAGTCGGTCAGATGGCAGGCGGTGTTCTGGATTTTGTCGGAAAGATAGTGGACGGTCAGAGTTTCTCCGAAGCATTCTCGTCAACACTGTCGGAAGATTTCGGTGTAGAACTGCCCGGAAGCGTACAGACATTCCTTGGAGTGATCCAAAACCTGTGGGATGATTTCCAGTCATTCATTGGATGGATAGGAAGCACCGCCGAAGCAACACTGGGCGGATTAAAAGATACAATCGCAGAGCATGAGCCACAGCTACAGGCAATCATGGATTTGTTATCAGATGTGCAGCAGAAATTCTCGGAAGCCTTCGGGGGCGCAAGTGATGATGCGAGCAGTCTGGTAAGCGGAGGACTTCCGGCACTGGTCGGGGCACTCTTGGATGTACTGGGCGCAGCGGCAAATGTACTCGACAAATTCGTGGAATGGAAAGGTTTTATACCTACCGTGACCACACTGGCGACAGCCATCGCAGGATTTAAACTTGCGAAAACAGCGCTAGAGATCGCAAAGGTTACCAAGGCAATGACACTGCTTCGGGTAGCCAAGATAAAGGATAAAGCGGAAACATTGTATCTGAACGCACTATATGCCAAGGACGCAATCGTGAAAGCAGCATCCACAGCAGCAACATGGGCACAAACAGCAGCCACAACCGCATGGAACGTGGTCTGCACGGCGGCGACAGCGGTAACGACCGCACTGGGTGCAGCGTTTACATTCTTAACCAGTCCGATTGGCTTAGTAATTCTGGCAATCGGAGCAGTAATCGCTATCGGTGTATTACTGTATAAAAACTGGGATACGGTAAAGGAAAAGGCAGGGCAACTCGGAGAGTGGATCTCCGCAAAGTTCTCCGCATTGAAAGATGCGGTCTGCAATGCGGTGGACGGTTTCAAAGATAAATTCCCGGTAGCCTTCGAATTTATCAAGGGTGTATTTGATGGATGGTGGACAACCGTCAAGGGAGTAATTGACGGAGTGAAACAGGTATTCCAGGGAATCATTGACTTCGTAGCCGGGGTATTTACCGGAGACTGGAGCAGGGCACTGGATGGACTGAAAAACATCTTCCTCGGAGCATTTAATGCGCTGAAATCGTTGGCACTCGCTCCTTTGAACGCACTGAAGGGTGTAGTAACCGGAGCATTTAATGCCATAGACACAGCTACAGGCGGAAAGCTGACGGCAATTAAAGAAAAAGCGTCCGAATGTTGGAACAATGTGAAGCAGACGGCAGGTACAGTATTACAGGCAGCCAAGGACACTGTAAGCGAAAAGCTGAACAACATGAAAACCGCATACGAGCAACACGGTGGCGGAATCAAGGGTGTAGCAGCCGCAGCGGTCGAGGGTGTCAAAGGATATTACACAGCCGGATACACATTCATAGACAATCTGACAGGCGGAAAGTTATCAGCCATCAAGGATAAGTTCACATCCAAGATGGGCGAGGTAAAGGCGAGCGTTTCGGAAGCATTCAACAATGTCAAAGACACAGCCGGAAACCTCATGGAAACAGCCAGAGCAAATGTAGGGGCAAAACTCGATGCCATGAAATCTGCGTATGACAGCGCAGGTGGAGGCATTAAGGGAGTGGTCGCAGGAGCAATGGCAGGAGTACAAAGCACCTTCTCCAGTGTGATGAGCACCGTGGATACATTGACGGGAGGAAAATTATCCTCCATTACAAGTGCATTCACAAACAAACTGAACGCAGCCCAAACAGCCGTCACGAATGTCCTTGGGAATATCAAGCAGGCATTCAGTGACAAACTGGAAGCAGCGAAAAGCGTGGTAACCGGAGCACTGGACAAAATCAAGGGAGCATTTAACTTCAAGTGGTCACTGCCGCACCTCAACCTCCCACACATCAGTGTAAGTGGAGGACAAGCACCATACGGTATCGCAGGAAAAGGCTCACTGCCTAAGTTCTCAATCGAATGGTACAAAAATGGTGGTATTATGACGCAGCCTACCGCATTCGGAATCAATCCGGAAAGCGGAAACTTAATGGCAGGCGGAGAAGCAGGACCAGAAGCAATCGTGCCTCTTTCCCAGTTATGGGAGAAAATGACGACCATCCTAAAAGGCATTCTCGCAGAGAGCCAGAACGGTGGCGCAGGCAACGCACTGTCGGCACTGGTGGATAAGGTCGGGGCAGCAATGCAGGGAAGCACGCAGACACCAATATCCGGTCTGCTCGACAGACTGAGTGGCGGTGGAAACGAACCGCAACCTGCGACAGCAAACGGAGCACCAATAAACTACGCACCAGTATATAACTTCAACGGCGCAGCACCTACGAAGGATGATCTGGTGGAAGCAGAGCGTATGTCACAAGCAGAATTCAATGAAATGATGGAGCAGTGGCAGCGTGACAACGACAGAAAGAGGTTCTAAGGAGGCGAGAGAATGGCAGGCACATACGAAACGGTGCAGGGCGACACATGGGATAAGATAGCGTATCAGGTCTACGGAGATGAGAAGTACGCAGGATACCTCATGGAGAACAACCGCCTGTTACTGGAATACCTGGTATTCCCGGGCGGGGTCACTCTCGCCACACCGGAACTGGCAGATGAGGTAGACGAAGATCTGCCAATATGGAGGGATTAAGCATGGACCCAAGGAAAGCAACCGCCTCCGTTTCATATAACGGAAAGCGGATCGATACCAAACTCGCAGAGTACCTCCAGTCATTCAGTTACACAGATGTTGCATCGGGAGAGAGCGACAGCCTCTCCCTCAACATCAATGACAGAGACAGGAAGTGGATCAAGTCATGGTTTCCAAGCAAGGGAGACACTATGGCGGCCACGATTATTATGAAAAACTGGAGCAAAGAAGAAGATACGCAGAAATTAAGCTGCGGGTCTTTTGTGATTGATGATTTCAGTTTTTCTGGAACACCAGTCAAGCTGAAACTGGAAGCGTTGGCACTTCCGGCAGACAGCAGCTTCAAGGAAACACAGAGAACAAAAACATATGAGAAAACAACCTTGGAGAATATCGGACAGGAAGTCGCAAAGCGGGCGGGCATCAAACTGTACTATGAAGCACCAAGGATACCAATAGAAAAGGTGGAGCAGAGCGAGAAGGATGACTGCTCATTCTATAACGAGTTGGTAAAACTCTACGGCTTCGCCATGAAGATATATAAAAACAAAATCGTGGTGTTTAACGAAGCCACCTATGAGAAAAAGAAATCAGTGGCAACGCTGACGGAACAGAACATAGAACCGAACTGGTCATGGAACACAAAATTGTGCAGAACCTACACCGGGGCGAAATATGAGTACACCAACAATGATAAGAACCAGACGATAAAGGTCGAGGTCGGTGGCGGAAACAGGATACTGAAGGTCACGGATGCAGCGAGCAACGCATCGGAAGCAGAGCGCATTACACTGGCAAAAATCAATGAAGCCAACAAGGGCGACACAACCATGTCGGTAACAATGACCAGAGCCAACAGGAAGATCATAGCGACCTCCTGCGTGACCATAAAAGGCTTCGGAAAATTGGACGGCAAGTACTATGTGGAAAAGGTCACATGGGATATCGGAAGCGGATGTAAGCAGAAACTCGACCTTCGGAGAGTGGCGGATCGCTTCACGGATGCCAAATCATCTACCAAGGCTGTGGCAAAGAAGTCAAAGACGGAGACAAAGTCCTCCACAGCGACTACCACGGCAACGAAGTCCACAGGAACGCAGACACCAGTAAAGGGCGGAAAGTACACACTGACCACTACGAAAAAGGGTTACTACACCGCAGCCGAAGCACTGGCAGGCAAGGTAACTGGAGGACACCCGACAGGTACAAGACGACCTGGAACATATACGATATTCAACATTTCACAGGGTATGCTGAATCTAACGACCAAGGCAGGAGTGCCGGGGTCATGGATAAACCCAAACTAAGGAGGTGGAGAGCATGGCAGCAGCGACAATCAGACTGGGGAAGATATCCTCAATCAATTACACAGCAGGGAAAGCCAGAGTGGTGTATGAGGACAGAGACGACTCCGTGACAAGCGAGCTTCCATTCCTCGCCCTGCAGTACAACATACCAAAGGTAGACGACCTCGTGGTCGTGGCTTGCTTTTCCAACGGCACGGTGTCCGGGGTCATACTCGGACCGGTGTATAATTCAGCGAACACACCACATGAGGGTGGCGCAGGCATCTTCCGGCAGGAGATGAGCAACAATGTGAATGAAGCAGTCATGTCCTATTCAGAAAAGAAGCAGACAATAATCCTGCGTGCCCCGAAGATAGAATTCGAAGGGTACGGATACGAGGACAAGCCGTATGTGACACTGGAACAGATAAACGATGCGTTCTCGGACATTGATGATAACAAGACCGGGATATCCAACCTGCAGGATGACACAGCCAAGACAAAAGGAAAGCCGTCCCTGCAGGCACAGTTGGACGCATTGGAAAAAAGAGTAAAGGCACTGGGAGGTTGATGGGATGGGAAGAATAGGAAACTTTGGAAAACTGATCGTCTTTGAAACGAGCGACAGCAGAATCCTCAACTTCACAGACTACCAGAGAACCATATCAGCAAACTGGGCGAAGCATGAGCGCATCGGGAAAAAGCCGCAGTCAGAATTCCTCAACCCAGAACTGATGACCGTACAATTCAAGGTCGTACTGAACGCACAGCATGGAGTGAAGCCATGGAAAACATTCCACGAAATCACAAAAGCAGTGCAACAGGGAAGAGTGGAGAAACTGGTCATCGGAAACCATGCCGTAGGGTCGAACAGGTGGAAAATCACACAGGCTACCCAGTCAAACCTTGTTGTTATGGGTACTGGGGAAATCCAGAAGATGGATGTCAATCTTTCATTGGAAGAATATCTGTAGGGAGGGCAGCGGAATGACAATAGACTTAAAACACATAACCGTAGCCTTTGACTACGCAAGCGGGGACATCGCAGATATTAAAAGATGTCTGGAATGCTTATACCAGACGGCAGAGGGAACGTGCCCACTTGACCGGGAATTCGGTCTGAACACGGACTTCGTAGGGATGCCGATGGATGTGGCAAAGAGTCAGTTCGCAGTGGAGATCATCGACAAGACGGACCGGTACGAGCCAAGGGCAACAGTAAAAGATATCAACTTCTCATTCAATGAGGATGGGCAGTTGCAGGCGGAGGTGGTAATAACAAATGTCTGACACAATCCAAAGCGTAAAAGACCTCCCAGAGGTGTCGTTCATTGACAATGACACACTGGAAGCAATGAAAACAAGAATGGTGGCAAACTTTGAGAGCGAATGGAAGCGCATCACAGGACAGGAGATAACGCTCTCTCCTTCAGATCCGAACCGCATCATGCTATATGCCATCGCACTGGAATTATACCAGGACGAACAGTACATAGACAGAGCCGGAAAGCAGGACTTAATCAAATACTCCTACGGCGAATTCCTCGACAACCTCGGAGCAGGCAGGGGAGTAACCAGAAAGCAGCCGTCCCCTGCGGAAACAACACTGAGGTTCACTCTTTCAGAGAAGCGGCCTGCAACCGTAGGCATACCGGAAGGAACAAAGGTCACGGACGGCAACCTCAACTACTTCGCCACAGTAGGATACGAGGAAATCCCCGCAGGGGAAACCTACGTAGATGTGAGGGCACTCTGCACCGAGAACGGAGTGGACGGAAATGAACTGCTACCGGGGCAGGTCAATGTACTGGTTGATTTGATACCGTATGTGGAGAGCGTAAGCAACACGACCAAGACAAGCGGTGGAGCAGACCTCGAATCAGACGAGAGCCTTGCAGAGAGGATATTCCTCGCACCAAGCGGATACAGTGTCGCAGGACCGGACGATGCATACAAATACTGGACAAAGACCTACAGCCAGACCATCGGAGATGTAAAGGTAACCAGTCCGAACCCGGTAGAGGTAGAAATCCGTTTCATTATGACGGACGGAGAACTCCCGACAAAGACTGTCATAGACGGAGTGGCAGCATACCTGCAGGATGAAAACATCCGCCCACTTACCGACAAGGTAACCGTGCTCGCACCGGAGACGGTCAAATTCAACATTGCATTCACATACTATGTAAATTTGAGTGACCAGTCCAAGGCAGGAACTATACAGGCGGAGGTGGCACAGGCGGTGGCTGACTACATCGAATGGCAGACCAGAACCATCGGCAGAGATATCAACCCTTCAGAACTCATGAAACGGATCGTGGCAGCCGGAGCAAAGAGGGCGGAGATAACCTCTCCGGTATTTACGACCGTGCCGGATACCAGTGTCGCAAGGATAGGAACGCAGACCGTGACATACGGAGGTGTTGAGAATGATTAGTTTATATGACGGACAGATCACAGACCTCCTGCCATGGAAGATAGCACAGAGCACTGAGGTGCGCTGCATATCCTACGCAGTGCAGCAGGAACACCAGAGGATGCTCCGGCTGGCAGCGCATACTAGAACTATGGCAGTCATTGATGAACTGCCGGAGCGGATACTGGATGTACTGGCGGTGGAATTAAGGACACCATACTACCAGGAGAGCATGAATCTGGAAACCAAACGCAACATCATAAAGAGGACGCTCCTGTGGCACACCAAGGCAGGAACT
>OLGE01002078.1_pt1 | contig 18557 bp, 18 predicted proteins | sample 1605151 | NCBI WGS metagenome assembly OLGE01 (sample SAMEA3888912, study PRJEB22519) | human gut metagenome | biome: human gut; feature: human-associated habitat; material: faeces | place: Denmark | collected 2010
AACTTGAGCGATATTTTTTTGATGTATATATACTAGCATCGCGGAGACGCTTACGAGATGAAAGGGATTGATTGGGGAGAAATTTTCGATAATTTCGGCGAAAATGTTTATGATACAAATGAGCTTGAGAGCCGGATTAAAAGTTTGATGGAGGATGATGAAATCATAAAGAAGTCGGGTATTTACCGCTATGTTTTGAGTGGAGACCTGCGCGACCTATCATTTCGTACCTTTGACAAGAAACAGAAACGTGAAGCTTATGAACGGCAAAAAGGCATTTGTCCGCATTGCCATAAGCATTTTGATTTAGAGGAAATGGAGGCTGACCACATCGTTCCGTGGCGTGAAGGTGGTGTGACTGTGGCAGAAAACTGTCAGATGTTATGCCGTATGTGCAACAGGATTAAAGGTGCAAAATGATGGCGTAAAAATAGAAAGGTGGTATTAACCCCAAATCTAATGACCGATAGGGGATAAAAATAGCGGAGCCGTAAGGTTCCGCTATTTTTATATCGTTGTTTAAAGTCTGCTACTAATCTGCTTGTCAGTAAGCGAGGCGCAGGAATTTCTCTGCAAACTCTTCATCTACCTTGTTATCTTTCAGTACCTCTTTCAGGTTTGCGAAGTTCTTGCGGAACGCTTCGATGCGTTGTGTGAACTCTTCGGGATGGTAGGTTATGGCGGTGCCTGTCGATTCCATTGTGCCAAGAGCGTCGTTCAGCACGATGTAGGCGTTGTGGTATTTCAGTGCTACCACGTTCTGCTGTATGTGGCGGAACTTGCCTATAAGTCCGTCAGTCACGTCGGTGGCGTTCTCCGGATAGGTCACGGTGATGTGTTTTGCTGTGTTGCAGTCGGTCTCCGGTATGTCCACGAGCAGTGAGAGGTTGTTTCCGTCATACTCGAATTCCACAGCCTTTCCGTTCACGGTCACCTTCTCCGGCACTGCTGTCGCCACAACTTTAAGTTTGAACTGGCGTTTTGCCGGCATTTCCGCATACTTGCCTTTGCGTTCTCCTATGGTCACGTTGAGTTCGTTGCCGTTGTGTGTAGAGGTGAGCTGTGTCGTGGCGAATTCTGTTGCGTAGTGCTTGTCGTTGCCGTTGTCCTCATACATTGCGAATGAGCCGTCGGCTGCGCCGGGATATACTGTCACTGTGATTGTCTCGTCGTTGCTGCGCAGGTTTTTCACCTTGCCGTATTCGGGGATGATGGATCCTGCCTTGATGTAGAGTGGATATTCGTCGAGCTGGAACTTGCGTTCCACGGTCTGTCCGCCTTTCAGCAGTGTGCCTGATGCCGTTTCATACCAGTCGTTGCCTGCCGGCAGCCATACTTTCTGTGTGGATATGCCGTCGTTCATGGGCGATGTGATGGGTGAGACGAGCATCTGGTCGCCGAACATGTATTCGTTGCGGTTGGCGTATGCCTCTTCGTTGTCGGGATAGTCGTAGTACATCGGGCGGCAGAGCGATATGCCGTCTTCGTAGGTCTTGCGTGCCATGGCATAGATGTATGGTGCCATTGCGTAGCGGCTGTTCACGATGTCGCGCAGGATGGTGGTCTGCTTGTTGCTGAATACCCAAGGTTCCTTGTTGAGTCCGCCGTCCTTTGTCGAGTGTGTGCGCAGTATCGGGCTGAGTGCGCCGAACTGCATCCAGCGTATGTACATTTCCGGGTCGATGTTCTTTGCTCCCATGTGTCCGCCTATGTCGTGGCTCCAGTAGCCGTAGAGCACGTTGGAGGCAGTGGAGTTGAAGTAGGGCTGGAAGTCGAGCGAGCTCCATGAGATGTATGTGTCGCCTGAGAAACCTATCTGATAGCGGTGGTTGCCCAGTCCGCCCCAGCGGTGGTAGAGCATGGGTCGTGTTTCGCGGTTGCGCTCCATGTCGGTGAATGTGGTGTAGTTGAGCCACCATGTGTTGCTCAGTCGTGTGAGTTTTTTGTCGTTAGGCCATTGCTGCCAGTCGAGCCACCAGAAGTCCACGCCCTCTTTCTCCATCGGGCGCAGTATCTTGCCGTACCATCCTTCCATGAAACGCTTGTCGGAAGCCAGCCATGGAATGTCCTTCTTCTCGGCTGGGTTCATGCCCATCCATTCGGCAAGGTCGCTGTAATGCGTGTCGTAGGCGTGTACGCCGTCGGCAGGATGCAGATTGAATGTCACGTTGAGATTGTTGCCTTTCACCCATTTCAGGAATTTTGCGTGGTCGGGGAAGAGTCGTTCGTTCCATGCGTATCCGCCCCATGCTCCCTTGCCGGCTTCGGTGTGATGCCAGTCCATGTCGATTACGAGCACGTCGAGGGGGAATCCGTAGTTCTTCATGTTGTCCACGAGGCTGCGCAGTTCGTTGTCGCTGTACGACCAGTAGCGCGACCACCAGTAGCCGAAGGCGTAGCGTGGTGGCAGAGGCACCTTGCCAGCAAACGTGGTGTAGTCCTTCAGGGCTTTCTTGTAGTTGTGTCCGTAGGCGAGGAAATACCAGTCCTGCGTATTGCCCTGATTGGGACGTTCCTTCACCCATGCCCAGTCGGAGTTGTCGAAGGTGTAGTTCTCTGAGTCGTCGATGAATGTCCATCCGCTTTTCGAGAGCAGTCCGTCCTCAATTGGCATTTTCTGGTCGGTCTTGCCGTCTTTGTATTCGCCGTCATATCCGTCGAGTGTGCGGTAGGTGCCTTTCAGGTTGGCGTTGTCCTTTGTTCCTGGTTTCCAGCTGAACGGGATTGCCTTTTTGCCTTTGGCGGATGTGATGACGAGGTTCTTGTCGGTGAACTTGCCCGACCCCTTCAGATAGGAGAGCTTGAAGCAGTCGGTGGCTATCTCCACTTTCTTTCCCTTCGCCTTCACTTGGAATTTGGCGGCGGGGTAGCTTCTGTTCACCGCTACAAATGAGCGGTCGTCAAGGAATTTGCCGTCGGGGGCGTATTCCATGCGCACGGCACCGTCGGTGATGACGGTGAATCTCACGTTGTTGTCCTGGTATGCCACATTGCTGTTCTGTGCCGTTGCAGAGGCGTAAGAGCCCATCGCCACAGCCACAGTGAGTGTCATCCTTAATAATTTTTTTTGAATCATGTTTTTAGTATATTTAATTGGTTATTTGTTTTCTTGTCGGGTGCAGACCCGGCTTTATGGTTGTTGCAAAGTTAATGAAAATTCCGCAATTTATCAGTGCGCATAAGGGAAAAGATGATGTTCTTTCAAAAGAAGCCTTGTTTGCATTCCAAACAAGGCTTCTTTTATATGTAAACAAGGCTTCTTTTGAGTGCAAACAAGGCTTCTTTTTTTTGCGACCCGGTTTTACAGTTCATCATAGTCCGGCAGGTCGGGCAGGAACGACAGGGTGTTGTCCTCGTAGTTCATCTTGCAGCAGAAGTGGCGTATGCCGTTGCTCACGACGAGGTAGTCCACATGCAGCTTCATGTTGTAGGCGGCAATCTGTTCAAACACACGTTGCGTTATCTCTATGTGCGGTGCCTTGTATTCCACAATCATCCTCGGTCGCAGCTGCCGGGTGTAGAGCACGCTGTCGGCACGCAGCTGCTTGTTGCCTATTTGCAGCCCAACCTCGTTGGCGAGGAGTGCGGCAGGGTAGTGCTTGTGCTCCGTAAGGAAGTGTATGAAGTGCTGTCGCACCCACTCTTCGGGGGTGAGTGCGACATATTTTCTGCGCAGTATGTCCCATATCTTTGGTTGTTCGGCAGTGCCGCCGAGCTTCACGTCGAATGCGGGGAGGTTAAGATTCTTCATTTCTCTTTCTGTTTTGTGCAATACTTTCCGTACCTTTGTACAAAGGTAGTGCTTTCCCGTCACAGGACAAAGCCGTTTTGCATGGTTTTTCCATACGGAGTGCTGCCGAAAGAGAACAATTTTATTGGGGTTTCGCAGGTTCGGGGCTTGCAGAAAGCGTGCCGCGGATATGGGAAACTCGAACTTTTAAGAAACTGATATGGCAGAGAAAAAAGCGGTGGCAACGTATGACACAGTGCTTAAAGACCTGAAAGCACGCAATTTTGCCCCCATCTATATATTCATGGGCGATGAATCGTTTTTCATCGACAGGTTGTCCGACTTCATTGCCGACAACGTCCTTCCGCCCGAAGAGCGCGACTTCAACCAGACGGTGGTGTTCGGGTCGGATGTGACACCGGCACAGGTCGTGGACATGGCAAGGCAATATCCCGTCATGCCGGCACAGTATAATGTCATCATTGTGAAGGAGGCGCAGAACCTGAAATCATGGGATGCCGTGGAGAAGTATCTCGACCACCCTGTGAAGAGCACCGTCCTCGTGTTCTGTTACAAGAACGGCACGATAGACCGCAGAAAGAAAATCGTGGCAAAGGCGGAGTCTGTCGGGGTGGTGTTCGAGAGCAGGAAAAAGAAGGATTACGAACTGTCGGCTTTCATCAAAGGTTATCTGAAACAGCGTAAGACAACCATCGACGACAAGTCGGCGGCTATGATAGCCGAGCATATCGGTGCCGATCTGAGCCGTCTCGTGTCCGAACTCGACAAGGTGCTGCTGTCGCTTCCTGCTGACAATAGGGTAGTGACACCCGAAATTGTGGAACGGCAGATAGGAGTGAGCAAGGATTTCAATGTTTTCGAACTCAGAAACGCCATTGTGAGCAGGGATGTGTTCAAGGCTAACCAAATTGTAAATTATTTTGACAAGAATCCTAAGGCGGCATCGTTGTATTCATTTCTGCCGATGCTGTTCACTTACTTCCAGAACCTGATGATTGCCTATTATGCGCCGGCGAGAAACGACGAAAGAGCACTTGCCGCATACCTTGAAATGAAGAGTGTGTGGGCTGTGAAAGACTATATGATAGGTATGCGGAATTTCACGGCATCGAAAACTCTCCAGATAATTTTCAAAATGAGAGAAATTGACGCCAAAAGCAAGGGTCTGGACAACCCGAATACCCCTCAAAACGAGCTTGTGAAGGAGCTGATCTTCTTCATTTTGCACTAAAAACATGCTTTTTTGACCCCGTTTTTCTCTGGAATGAGAAAAACAAAATACACGGATTTTGAGCCTAATTCCCTAATGTTTCGGGAGTTAGGCTTTTTCAAACCCCTCAAAAATCGCATCTTTTTGAAGAAATAATCCGTCGGTTCGGATTATTGAAAAATCGGCGATTTTCGCGGTTTTGAGTCTTCTACAATTCAGATTTCATTAATTTTCACATTTGGCTTTCGGTATATACAAATGTAAACCAAAACGTTTTAAATACAAAGACGTATCATGTTTCTATTTCATATTTGTAGTGTTATTATATAAATCTACAAATGTTTACGATTTAAAAACATGAATATTCGGTTTTTAAAATGTGTTCAAATAAATATTATTGCGTCTTATTATGCTGCAATACATTGTAAATGAGTGTTTTTATTTATTTTGTTAATGTGTTTATGTAGAAATACTGAATTGTTTGGAAATCATGCGGTGAATATCTGTAGTATTACATGTTTTTATTAGACGATAATTCAAAGAAACCCAATGTTTTATATGTTATAGTTAAACATAATAATAAACCCGTTTCGGGTCTTTATGGCGTATATATAAAACAAGATTCAAAATCTGAATTTGAAAAACTAAAAATATTTGGATATACAAATTAAAATGTGGATTTTTGAAAAGTAAATTTAATTTGTATTTGTTGTTTGTTTCATAAATTATATTTACCTTTGTAGAAAAATAAAAGAAACGTCATTTTTCGTACTAATATAGCATTTTCAAGCAATGAAAGATAGAATCAAGCAGATTATGGATGGGCAGCACATGACCCAGCAGGAGTTTTCTGAGTTTTTGAATATTGCTCCCGCAACCCTTAGCAGCATCCTTCGTGGTCGCACCCGTCCCACCCTCTCCATCGTCGATGCCATTGTGGCACACTTCCCGGACATCTCCACCGACTGGTTGCTCTTTGGAAAGGGACCAATGATGAAGTCGGCAGAGGCGGAAACCGATGCTGTTGCACCCTCTGGCAGTACGCCTGGTTCGGAGCTTATGCTCGATTTGCCTGATGCGGAAACACCGTCTCATCAGCAACCCTCCTCCACCCAGACCTCATTTGGAGCTGATAAGTTAGCCCAACAGCGCAACGCTGCGTTGCAGGAACAGCTTGTTATGGTAAAAAGTTTTGACAAGCAGCAGCGCAGAATCACCGAAATTCGTATATTCTACGATGATCAGACTTGGGAGACTTTCGTGCCGAAGAAGTAGCTGGGTGTCGGTATTTCTTGGTATTGCTGTCCGGCAAAAAACTTAGAGAAGCCGTCCGTGTTTCGCCATAGTCCGCTATGGTTTCAACACGAACGTTGCAATCTGCTCGAAACAAAGACGAAGCAGGGTAGAAATCTAATGACCGATTTGGGCTTATGTGAAACGAAAAAGAGCCATGCCGGTCTCCTTTGTGGGAGCATTGGCATGGCTCTTATATTTAATATTTGTGGTTTCGCAAGCATTATGCTTGTCTCCTTGCGCTTGTTTCTCGTCTCTTGTCCGCTGAAACAAGCATGCGATAGGAGTGCGAAATCAGTAATTGTCGTCCTCGTCGCTTATGTCTTCAGCCTCAAGGTTGAGGTCTTCGGGGTCGGTGTCGAATGTGGTGCGATAGCTTTCTTCTGTGAGCTTCTCTTCGTCGAAGTCGTCGTTGTCGTCATCATCATCGTTTCTGAGGTCCTCCGGCAGGTCTTCATCGTCGTCTTCCTCATCGTTGTCGTTAGACAGCTTGAATTCGTTGAGGTCGTCGTCCTTGGCTGTCGGCTTCTCCATTTCGGGCTTTGCCTTGGCGAAGATGGCCTCGATCCAGTTGCCTTTCGCTATTTCCAGCACCTCGTATCCGTCCTTCACCTTCTTGTCGTACATACCGCCCGGTTTGTGGAGTCGGTCTTTCGGCAGTGTCGTTGTGCTTATGTCGAATCCGCTTTCTATTATGTCCTGGATGCTTTGTGAGAGCGAATCCCATCCGCCTCCGAAGTTGCGGTCGAGCACTTCGATGAGCTTTGCCGCCGAAATGTGGCGTATGTTCTCGTAGGTCAGGTCGGTGACTCTTGTGATGGGGCGTTTCTTTATGGCCCATTTCTTCTTGTCGCTGTCGTCGGTGCGCAGCGTTCCTATCTTGAATCCGCGTGCCTCGTATTTGCTGATGACAACAGGCTTGTCTATCTTTACCTCTTCTATCTCAAAGGCACTGCGTATGACATCTATGTAATGGTTGAGGTTGTCCTTCAGGTCGGCGTCTTTTTCAGCTGACTCCCACATTCTGAAAATGTCATTTTCCTGAAGCTCCCATACATTACTTTTTGTCAGTGTCTTGAGTGTTAAAGTTTTTTGATGTTTCATATTAAATATTCTGTATTTTTTCTCAATATATCATTTCCCTTTCAACGCCCTGCAGTGTCTTTGCGGGCTTTGTCTTTAAAGCCGTCTTTTTTGTGATGCGGCGTAAATGCCTGTGTGTCATAATGATTGGCTTGACAGGTCATTATGGCTGAAAAAACCTTGTCGTGGCTCTACTGACAGTGTGGTAACAGACGTGCTGCAAAAGTAAATACTTTACTCTTAATTCACAAGTTTTTCATATAGAATTTTTGTGTGTCTCGCATATATTTCATAATTTTGCAAGGTATATGAGTGAGCCTTTGGCAGAAAGAATGAGACCCCGCACTCTGGACGAGTATGTCGGCCAGAAGCATTTGGTGGGCGAGGGTGCCGTCTTGCGCAACATGATTGACGCAGGGCGTATTTCGTCGTTTATCCTTTGGGGACCTCCGGGTGTGGGTAAGACCACTCTGGCGCAGATTATCGCAAACCGTCTTGAAACTCCGTTCTACACTCTGAGCGCGGTCACCAGTGGCGTGAAGGATGTGCGCGAAGTGATAGAACGGGCGAAGAAGGGTCGTTTCTTCAACAGTGCGTCACCCATACTCTTCATCGACGAAATACACCGTTTCAGCAAGTCGCAGCAGGACTCGCTGCTCGGGGCGGTGGAGCGGGGAGTCGTCACGCTGATAGGCGCAACGACGGAAAACCCCTCTTTCGAGGTGATACGGCCGTTGCTGTCGCGCTGTCAGGTGTATGTGCTCAAGCCGCTCGACAAGGACGACCTCCTCGGACTGCTTCACAGGGCGGTGACGGAAGATGTGGAGCTGAAGAAGCGCAGCATCGTTCTCAAGGAGACCGGTGCCCTGTTGCGTTACAGCGGTGGCGATGCACGCAAGCTGCTCAATATCCTTGAACTTGTGGTGGAGGCCGGCGGCGACAGCATCGAAATCACCGACAGCATGGTGGAGGAACGTTTGCAGCAGAACCCTCTGGCCTACGACAAGGGAGGCGAGATGCACTACGACATCATTTCGGCGTTCATAAAGAGCATTCGTGGCAGCGATCCCGATGCGACGCTTTATTGGATGGCACGCATGATAGAAGGTGGCGAGGACCCGCAGTTCATTGCCCGGCGGCTCGTCATAAGTGCTGCCGAGGACATCGGCCTTGCAAACCCCAACGCCCTGCTGCTTGCCAATGCCGCTTTCGACGCCGTGATGAAGATAGGATGGCCCGAAGGGCGCATCCCGCTTGCCGAGGCTGCGGTGTATCTCGCAACGAGTCCGAAGAGCAATTCGGCTTATCTGGGCATTGATGCGGCTCTAGGGCTTGTGCGGCAGACGGGCAACCAACCCGTACCTCTGCATCTTCGCAATGCACCCACGGCTCTTATGGCGCAGCTTGGCTATCACGACGGTTACAAGTACTCCCACGACTATCCCGGGCATTTCACGGCACAGCAGTATATGCCCGACGGAATGGAGGGGCAGCGCATCTGGCATGCGCAGCATTCGCCGATGGAGGAAAAGCAGTATCAGCAGATGTTGCGCTGCTGGGGCGACAGGTTCAAGGACTGAAAAGAAATCATCAACATCGTTTCCGCATATCCCTTCGTAGCTTGTCAGTTTGTCAAGTAAAAACATTTCGGGAAATGCGGAACTTGGATAAAACAATTTTAAAAGAATGAAAATAGCAGTAATGGACGGTCATGGGGTGAATCCCGGTGACATGTCATGGAAACCATTTGAGGAAATCGGGCAGATAACGGTATATCCGCGCACTGCTCCCGAAGAGGTGGTCGCACATGTGGGCGACGCCGACATAGTGCTGACGAACAAGACTGTATTCAATGCGGATGTCATTTCGCAACTTCCGAATGTGAAATATATAGGTGTGCTTGCCACAGGTTACAATGTCGTTGATACAGAGGCGGCGCACAGGCGTGGCATCGTCGTGACAAATATTCCGGCTTACAGCACCGACAGCGTGGCGCAGATGACTTTTGCGCATATACTCAACATCACCAACCGTGTGGGTTACTATGCCGCCAAGAACAGTGACGGCGAATGGAGCCGCTGTCCCGACTTCTGTTATTGGGACACACCGCTCACCGACCTTTCGGGCAAGACCATAGGTATTGTGGGACTGGGACATATCGGAAGCAAAGTGGCACGCCTGGCGCAGGACTTCGGTATGGATGTGTTCGCATATACGAGCAAGAATGCCGCCGACCTTCCTGCCGGCATCAACAAGACCACGCTCGACGGACTCCTCGGCATCAGCGACATAATAACGCTGCACTGTCCGCTCACGCCTTCCACCCGTGAGCTCATCAACAAGGAGAGTATCAAGAAGATGCGCCGTGGGGCAATACTCATAAATACGGGGCGCGGGCCGCTTGTCAATGAGGCTGATGTGGCTGAAGCGTTGCAGGAAGGACAGTTGGGTGCCTACGGTGCCGATGTTATGTGCAGTGAGCCGCCGGCTGCCGACAACCCTCTCTTTGCGCAGCCTAACGCATACATCACTCCGCATATAGCATGGGCGACGGTGGAGGCACGCGAGCGTCTGATGGCGATAGCTGTGAACAATCTGAAGGCGTTCGTTTCGGGTAATCCTGTAAATGTCGTAGGCAAGGTATGATAGGACAACAGGAACTTTACGAGCCCCTGCTTAACGTAATAGAATTTTTGGGTACTTTCGCTTTTGCCATCTCCGGCATCAGACATGCGGCAGCAAAGCATTTCGACTGGCTTGGCGGTTTCGTGTGCGGCATTGCCGTGGCTATAGGCGGCGGAACAATACGCGATGTGATGCTCGGCGTGACGCCTTTCTGGATGACCTCGTCCATATATATAATATGTACGGTGATGGCGCAGGTGTTTGTCATAGTCTTCGCAAAATCATTGAGACGCCTTGACAACACATGGTTTCTGTTCGACACGTTCGGACTTGCGCTGTTCACTATAGTGGGATTGCAGAAGACCCTTGACTGCGGCTATGCCTATTGGGTGGCGATAATCATGGGATGCATTACCGGTTCTGCCGGTGGCGTGATACGCGATGTGCTTCTTAACAATGTCCCCATCATCTTCAAGAAGGAGATTTATGCCATGGCGAGTATCTTAGGAGGTCTGGTCTATTGGGTGCTGATGAGACTTGGACTGGACATGAACATTACGGTTGTCATGACATTTGTCGTCGTTTGCGTGATAAGGCTTTTGGCGGTGAAATACCATATATCTCTCCCCGTTCTGAAAGGCGAGGACTGAGAATTCGGGTGTGAAACGGCAAAAATGAAGATTTTTGAATAAAAAAGTGCAATAAAATTTGGAGGTTATAAGAAAAAGCACTACCTTTGCACTCGCAATTCGGAAATGATGCTTGAAATATCGTAAACGAAGGCATTAAGGTTTGGCTCCGTAGCTCAACTGAATAGAGCATCTGACTACGGATCAGAAGGTTGCAGGTTTGAATCCTGCCGGAGTCACAAAAGAAGGATACTGGTTGTCGGTATCCTTTTTTCGTGTATATGCGAATGTGGTGGAAAACACAAATTTCCGATGGAAAATCCTTTGCTATGACAGTGCAGCCACGTTCAACAACAGGCTGATGCACCCTTTTCATTTTATTTTGGTGGTTAAAGGTGCGTAAATTTGGAATTTCTTTATAACTTTGCAGATTATGATACAAGTGAAAGTGAAAGACATTGCCCTTCGTGAGGCTGCAATGCAGGATATGGATGCATTCATCAAGGTGTTTGTCGATGCGACAAAGGAGGCCATCGGTGGCGAACTCAATGCTACGACAATGCAACAGCTGAATGTGTCGCAGCTTGTGCTGCTTGCTTACGACATATTGCACGAGGAGGTGATGGACGGAGGTTTCGTCCAGCTCATTTACAACGGTTACGGAGGTTTCATCTTCGACAATCCCGTGGCGAAGGTGCTGCGCGACTGGGGTCTGCGCGACCTTGCAAAGCTGCTCTTTGCCGTGCGCAAGCTCTACAAGGAGCACGGACGGAAGATACAGCGCGAATGCAATGATGAGGAATTCATGGCAATGTTTGAACAGTATCCCGAATTCGACGACTATGACGACGATTTCGTAGAGCACGAAGAGGAGTGGAATGAGGCTGTGGCACGTTACATAGACGAGCATATTGCCGATTTTGCGGTCGTTGAAGAATAAATGTTGTAACACGGAGACAGATTATGAACAAGGAACAGGAATTGATAAGGAAGAAAAGTCCTGTAAGCATAAAGAACAAGAAAGCCTCGTTTGAATACTTCTTCATCGACACGTTTACGGCGGGCATTGTGCTCACGGGAACGGAGATCAAGTCGATAAGGCTCGGCAAGGCCAGTCTTGTTGATACGTTCTGCTATATAAACAACGGTGAGATATGGGTGAAGGGCATGAATGTGTCGCCATATTTCTACGGGTCGTACAGTAACCATGAGGCGAAGCGCGACCGCAAACTGCTTCTCAACAAGCGCGAGATAAACAAGTTGCAGGAAGCTACCAAGCAGACAGGCTACACCATTGTGCCGATACTCGTCTTCATCGACGGGCACGGACGCGCCAAGGTGGATATAGCTCTTTGCAGAGGTAAGAAGGAATATGACAAGCGTCAGACGCTGAAGGAGAAGGAAGACCGCCGTGAAATGGATAGGGCGATGAAGCACTATTAATGAAAAGAAGGTGAGAAAACTCCGCCGCAGGAAAGAACATATAAGACTTTCGTGGCGTGAGCACCGTTAGGATTACTATGAGAATAGACGAAATAGCGAAGCACAGGATACTTATACTCGATGGTGCCATCGGTACCATGATACAGCAATTCTCGCTCACGGAGAGCGACTTCAGAGGGGTACGCTTTGCCGATGCCGGGGGCATGATGAAGGGAAACAACGACATGCTTAACATCACCAGACCTGATGTGGTGGCCGACATTCACAGGAAATACCTTGAAGCCGGTGCCGACATCATCACTACCAACACTTTCAGCAGCCAACGCATTTCACAGGCCGACTACCATTTGGAAACAGTGGCGGCGGAAATGGCATACGAAGGTGCGCGGTTGGCAAAGGAAGCGGCTTTGCGCTTCTCCACGCCGGAGAAACCAAGGTTTGTGGCAGGCTCGGTGGGTCCGACGAACAAGACATGCTCCCTGAGTCCGGATGTGAGCAATCCTGCTGTGCGCGACCTTACTTACACCACTCTTTATGATGCTTATCTGGAGCAGATAGACGCTCTGGAAAGGGGCGGTGCGGATGTCATTCTCATAGAAACGGTGTTTGATACGCTCAATGCCAAGGCGGCGATTGATGCAACGGTGGAGGTGTCGCGTCGCAGAGAACACACTCTCCCCATCATGCTCAGTGTGACAGTGAGCGACCTTGCCGGCCGCACGTTGAGCGGTCAGACTCTCGATGCCGTCATGGCAAGTGTGAGCAGCTACCCGTTGCTGTCGATAGGACTGAACTGTTCGTTCGGAGCCAGGCAGATGAAACCTTTCTTGAAGGAACTCGCACGCAAGGCACCGTGGCTTGTGAGCGCATATCCCAATGCCGGACTGCCTAACAGTCTGGGGCAATACGACGAGACGCCGGAGACGATGGCACCGCAGATAGCGGAGTTTATTGATGAAGGTCTGGTGAATATCGTCGGTGGATGCTGCGGCACTACGGAGAAGTTCATTGAGAAGTATGTGCCGCTTGTGGCAGGAAAGAAGCCCCGTGTGCCGCTGCCGAAGCCTTCAACGATGTGGCTCAGTGGCTTGGAACTGCTTGATGTGACGCCTGATGTGCGCTTTGTCAATGTGGGAGAGCGTTGCAATGTGGCTGGTTCGCGCAAGTTCCTGCGCCTTATCAAGGAGAAAAGCTACGATGAGGCGGTGAGCATAGCAAGGAAACAGGTTGCCGACGGAGCGTTGGTGATAGACATTAATATGGACGACGGCTTGCTCGATGCACGCGAGGAAATGACGACTTTCCTCAACATCATAGCCGCAGAACCGGATATTGCGAAAGTGCCTGTGATGATAGACTCGTCGAAATGGGAGGTGATCACAGCAGGTTTGCAGTGTGTGCAAGGCAAGTGCATCGTCAATTCCATATCGTTGAAAGAGGGCGAAGAAGTGTTCTTGAGTCATGCCCGTGATGTCATGCGCTACGGTGCGGCCGTGGTGGTGATGTGTTTCGACGAGAAAGGACAGGCGACAAGTTTTGAACGGAGGATAGAAATAGCCGGACGGGCTTACGAACTGCTCACCGAAAAGGTGGGGATGAATCCACTCGACATAATATTCGACCCCAATATCCTTGCCATTGCGACAGGAATTGAGGAGCATGACAACTATGCCGTTGATTTCATCAGGGCTGTGGAGTGGATTCGCAGGAATTTGCCGGGGGCTCATGTCAGCGGCGGGGTGAGCAATCTCTCGTTCTCGTTCCGTGGCAACAACTACATACGCGAAGCCATGCACGCGGTGTTCCTCTATCATGCTATATCGAAAGGTATGGACTTCGGCATCGTCAATCCGGCTACAAAGGTGGCGTATGCCGATATTCCCAAGGAACAGCTTGAGGTAATTGAGGATGTCGTGCTGAACCGTAAGCCTGGGGCTGCCGAGCAACTCGTGGAGTTGGCAGCGCAGATAAAGGCAGAAGCGGATGCCGCCAAGGCCGAAGGGACGGCTGTCGGGAATGCCGGCAGCGCAGGAAGTGCGCCGGAATGGCGTAATGAAGATGTAGAAAAGCGTCTGGCTACGGCATTGGTGAAAGGCATTGCCGACTATCTGGAAGACGACATTCATGAGGCTCTCGGGAAATATCCGAAGGCCGTGGATATAATAGAAGGTCCGCTTATGGACGGAATGAATACGGTGGGCGAACTTTTCGGTTGTGGAAAGATGTTCCTGCCACAGGTGGTAAAGACTGCACGCACCATGAAGAAGGCTGTGGCAATACTGCAGCCGTATATAGAAGCGAGCCGGGAAGAAGGCTCGTCGGTTGCGGGAAAAGTGCTCATGGCAACGGTAAAGGGCGATGTCCACGATATAGGCAAGAACATTGTCGATGTCGTGATGTCGTGCAACAACTATGATGTGACCGACCTTGGAGTGATGGTTCCGGCAGAACAGATCGTGAAAAAGGCTCGTGAGGAGAACGTGGACATGATAGGTCTGAGCGGACTGATTACACCGAGTCTTGAAGAGATGGTGAATGTGGCAAAGGAAATGGAACGCGCCGGACTGCGGTTGCCCATTATGGTGGGCGGCGCAACGACTTCGGAGATGCATGTGGCGTTGAAGATAGCACCCGTATATAGCGGTATTGTCGTGTGGGTGAAGGATGCGGCGCAGAATCCGATAGTGGCGCAACGGCTGATGAACGATGGGGAACGCACGGCGTATGAGGCGGAACTGAAAGAGCGTTATGCTCGTCTGCGTGAAGAATATGCCGCCCATCAGCAGAAACTTTCATCGCTCGGTGAGGCGCGTGACAACAAGCTTAATTTGTTTGGATAGGGTGGTGAGGCAGCAGCCGGGTCGCCTTGTCGGCAAAAATATGAATTTGATAATACATATATAAAATAGGAGAATTACTGTTATGACTTTCAGAAAAAAAAGAGTGTGGCACTGCATATCGGGACAGGAGCCTACGGAACTTGACAGGAAAGTGATGTTCTGGGAAGCAAAGGGAAAGGAAGTGCCCTCACGTGACTTGATAAAAACGCCCGAACAGATTGAGGGTATTCGTCGCAGTGGCGTGGTGAACACAGGCGTTCTCGATGAGGTTGCGAAGCATATCCATGCAGGAATGAACACTTTGGAGATAGACAGAATTTGCTATGACTACTGTACATCGCACGGAGCCGTTCCTGCCTGTCTGAATTATGAGGGTTATCCCAAGAGCGTTTGTACAAGCATTAACGAAGTGGTGTGCCACGGCATTCCCAAGGAAGAGGATGTGTTGGAGGAAGGCGATATTGTGAATGTCGATTTCACAACTATTCTTGACGGTTATTATGCCGATGCTTCACGAATGTTTATAATAGGAAAGACAACGCCGGAAAAGGAGCAGTTGGTGCGTGTGGCAAAGGAATGCCTTGAAGTGGGTGCTGAAGCTGCCAAACCATACGGCTTCGTTGGCGACATAGGACATGCAGTCCAGAAGTATGCGGAGAAGTATCATTACGGCGTTGTGCGCGACTTGTGCGGACATGGAGTTGGACTTAAATTCCATGAAAAGCCTGATGTGATGCACATCGGTCACAAAGGACAGGGCATGCTGCTTGTTCCGGGCATGGTGTTCACCATTGAGCCTATGATAAACATGGGTACATGGAAGGTGTTCATTGATGCCGACGATGAATATGGATGGGAAGTTATCACTGGCGACGAGAAACCGAGTGCACAGTGGGAACACACATTCGTAATGACGGAACATGGTCTTGAAGTCCTTACATACTAATAAGTTGTAAAAACATAAAGAATATGGCTGAACCAGTTTATATATTAGGAATAGAGAGCAGTTGCGACGACACTTCCGCCGCAGTGCTGCGTGATGGCGTGCTGCTTAGCAATGTTACGGCGTCACAGGATGTGCACAAAGAGTATGGTGGAGTAGTGCCGGAACTGGCATCGCGTGCCCATCAGCAGAATATTGTGCCAGTGGTCAGTGCAGCATTAAAGCGTGCAGGGGTGGAGAAGGAGCAGCTGTCGGCGGTGGCGTTCACTCGTGGACCGGGACTTATGGGGTCGCTCCTCGTAGGTGTCAGCTTTACAAAGGGCTTCGCCCGTAGTCTGGGAATACCGATGGTAGATGTCAATCATTTGCAGGGGCATGTCATGGCGCATTTCATAAAAGAGAGCGATGACGACAATAGTGCGCCTCCTTTCCCGTTCCTTTGCCTTTTGGTAAGTGGCGGAAATTCACAGATTGTCAAGGTAAACGCTTATAATGACATGGAAGTTCTTGGGCAGACGATTGACGATGCCGCAGGCGAAGCAATCGACAAATGCTCAAAGGTGATGGGACTCGGTTATCCCGGCGGACCCGTTATCGACAGGCTTGCACGACAGGGAAACCCTCATGCCTACAAGTTTGCAGAGCCGCATATCCCCGGAATGGACTACAGTTTCAGCGGATTGAAGACCTCTTTCCTTTATAGCTTGAGGAAATGGGTGAAGGACGATGCTGACTTTGTGGAACATCACAAGGAGGATTTGGCTGCAAGTCTTGAATACACCATCGTCGATATTCTGATGAAGAAACTTCGTCTGGCGGTAAAGCAGACTGGCATCAAGCATGTGGCTGTAGCTGGTGGCGTGTCTGCCAACAACGGATTGAGAAACGCTTTCCGTGAACATGCGCAGAAATATGGTTGGACAATCTATATCCCCAAATTCAGCTATACCACAGACAATGCCGCAATGATAGGCATAACAGGCTACTACAAATTCCTTGATAAGGAGTTCTGCTCAATCGACAAGCCTGCATTCAGTAAAGTAACATTTCAATAAAAACGAATATAATGGAATTTGAAAAGAAAATATTGAGTAGGGAAATCCAACAATATCTCTATGAATCAGGGCTGACTGTTGGTACGGCGGAGAGTTGTACAGGAGGCAGAATTGCCGAGGCTCTCATCGCAGTTCCCGGTGCATCGGCTTATTTCAAAGGCGGAATTGTTTCCTATACTAATGAAGTGAAGGAGCATCTGCTTGGTGTAAGCCATGAACTTCTTGAGGAAAAGACGGCTGTTTGTGAAGAGGTTGCTGTGGCAATGGTTAAGGGTGCCATCGCTTCCTTGAACGTTGATTATGCCATTTCGAGCACAGGTGTAGCCGGACCGGGTGGTGCTACACCCGGAAATCCGGTCGGAACGATATGGCTTGCATGTGGTAATGCAGACAATGTGGTGACAATGAAACTTGAAGAAGACTATGGCCGCGACATTAATCTTGCCATTGCGACGAGCAAAGCATTGCAGATGTTCCTTAAATATTTGGCAGAAAACTGTCCGAAGAAGGCGGAGTCGGAAGAATGACACTGCCGTTTTCCGTATCAGAATAAACATGACGGCACTCATGGGCATGTATTGTCTGTGAGTGCCGTTTGCTTTATGTCGTGTCGTTTTGGGTATCTGCTTTAACTACTTCTGTTACATTGAAATAAAAGTTACTGGTTAAAAAATAAAAAATGCTTAAATGTAAGCTAATTTTGTAAGAAAGTTTTGTGGTATAGAAAAAAATGTGTAATTTTGCACTCTGTTTGGAATAGGTATCAAAAACGAATACAAAAAAGAAGATAGCAATGTCGAAAATTTGTCAGATTACGGGAAAGAAAGCCCAGATAGGTAACAACGTTTCGCACTCAAAACATCGCACAAAGCGTAGCTTCGATGTGAACTTGTTCAGCAAGAAGTTCTACTATGTTGAGGAGGAATGTTGGATTAACCTCAAAATCAGCGCAGCGGGTCTGCGTCTTATCAACAAAATCGGTCTGGATGCTGCCATCAAGCAGGCGGTAGCTAAGGGTTATATTGACAGCATTAAAGTTATAGGAGAATAAGTAAATGGCATCAAAGAAAGCAAAGGGCAACAGAGTACAGGTAATTCTCGAGTGCACCGAAATGAAGAATAGCGGTCTGCCAGGTACAAGTCGTTACGTTACAACAAAGAACCGTAAGAACACTCCTGACCGCATGGAACTGATGAAGTATAACCCAATCTTGAAGAAGATGACTCTTCACAAAGAGATTAAGTAATAATTTTTTATAGACTATGGCAAAGAAAGCGGTCGCTACCCTCCACGAAGGATCTACGGATGGTCGCGCATATACAAAAGTTATAAAGATGGTTAGAAGTCCGAAGACTGGCGCATACGTTTTTGATGAGCGTATGGTTCCCAACGAAGCAGTTAAGGATTTCTTCAAGAAATAATATTCTGTAAAGGAATATAAATATATAAAGCGGGTCGAAGCAGATATGTTTCGACCCGCTTTTTGTTTGTATATATGTCTGCAATGCGGTGTCGTGTCAGTCGGAGTGTTGTTGAGGGATGTAGTCCGCATTGAAACTCCTGTATGTTTAGCGCGATAAAAGAAAACAGACCATACGCTGATGTCGGCTTGTTGCCGTGCGTATGGTCTCCTGACTTCGTCACTCAAAAAACATGCATTTTATAACTTGTTGATAAACAATAT
>OLGE01002083.1_pt1 | contig 18525 bp, 19 predicted proteins | sample 1605151 | NCBI WGS metagenome assembly OLGE01 (sample SAMEA3888912, study PRJEB22519) | human gut metagenome | biome: human gut; feature: human-associated habitat; material: faeces | place: Denmark | collected 2010
CCTCGACCTTGGCAAGGTCGCGCTCTACCAGATGAGCTACGCCCGCAAACGCAAGGTGAATTGTAGCAGAAAACACGCTGCTTGTCAACCCTGCATTTTTATTTTTTGTAAAAACGCTGCCGTCGCGGCACGGGCTACCGCATGAGGATCTCCACCACGCCGGCATTGGCGGCGTTGGGATAGAAATTCGTCACCCAGCCGCTGCCGCCCATGGCGCTCTGCACCTGGTACACCGTCTGCTGCACCTGATAGGACTGTCCTTCAAAGGCGCTCAGCTGCACCACCAGCTCCGTTTTGCCCGCCTGGGCCGCCTCGGTCAGCAGATCGTGCAGAGCGGAGACATTGGTGGCATGGACGATGTCGATGAGCTGCTGTTCGGTCTTCTTATAGCCGATGGTCACGGTGATCTCGCTGTAATTCCGGGCGGAATCGTCCACGGTGTACTGGATATAGGACACCGCATAGGAGCCCATGGGCGTGTCCTTCTCCACCTCGCGGCAGGCCTTCTCCGCCGCGTCACCGGCATCCAGCCCCTCCTGGGCGTAATAGAGCCAGATGGTCCCCTCCTCCGCGTGGTTGCCCACGAAGATGAGGATATTGTTCACCAGATCCTGATAGGTATCTGCCCGCAGCACGTCCCGGCCCTCGCCCTCGTAATAGGTAGGGCTGTGGTCCTTGACCTCGTACCACTCCCGGTCCAGCAGGCTGCCGCAGCCGGTCAGCGACGCCGCCAGCAGCGCGCACAGCAGCGCCGCGCACCATCTCTTTACCATGTCCGCGCCCTCCATTCCATTTTGTTACAGCAGCTCCAGCTGCTTCTCCTCGCTGTCCTCCGGCTTCAGGAGCGCACCCGCCGCGGGGATGGTCCGCGTCCGGTAACGGGCACCGTTGACGATGCCGCATTCCGCCGCGGGAAGCACCTTTTCCAGCCGGTACTTGGGCTTGATGTTCATCACCTGCACGCCCTGGGTAGAACGGGTGGTCTTGGGTGAGAGCAGCGCCGTGTGCACCAGCAGAGCCCGGGGCTCGTTGGTCTCCAGCGCCAGCTCCGTATCCTCCGTCAGGTGTACGGCGCACACCAACGGGAACTTGTCGCAGTAGGCGCCGGTGAGCTTCCGCCGATTGGACACCGTGGCGTAGGCGCTCAGCGCCACACGGGCGGCACGGCCGTTCTCAAAGAAAAACACCACGCTGCCGCTGTAATCTCCCGGCAGGCACAGCCAGATCACATTCTCGCCGGCGTCCATGCCCAGCTTGGCGGGCAGGTAGTCGCCCAGGGCGGAGGCCTTCGTCTCGCCGAACTCACTGGCACGGCTCTTGTACACCTGGCACTTATCCGTGAACAGCAGCAGCTCCGTGCTGTTGGCGGCCTCGAAGTACTGCCGCAGGCTGTCGCCCTCCTTGAACTTCTGCTCGCCGGACATCCGCAGGGACTGGGGCGTGATCTTCTTGAAATAGCCCTCCCGGCTCAGGAACAGGTGGACGGGGTAGTCCTCCACCGGCTCCTCGTCCGGCTCCTCCGGCATCTCGTGACTGTATACGATCTCCGTCCGCCGGGGCATGGCGTACTTCTTCTTCACGTCCTCCAGCTCGTTGATGATGATCTTGCGGATGCGGCCCGGCTTGGCCAGGGTGTCCTCCAGGTCCTCGATCTCGTCCTGCAGGGCGCTGGTCTCCGCCACCCGCTTGAGGATGTACTCCTTGTTGATGTTCCGCAGCTTGATCTCCGCCACGTACTCCGCCTGCACCTGATCGATGCCGAAGCCGATCATCAGGTTGGGGATGACCTCGGCTTCCTCCTCCGTCTCACGGATGATCCGGATGGCCCGGTCGATATCCAGCAGGATGCGCTTCAGGCCCTGCAAAAGGTGAAGCTTTTCCTTTTTCTTATTCAGGATGAAGTACACCCGCCGCTTGACGCAGTCGGTGCGCCAGGCGGTCCACTCCTCCAGGATTCCGCCCACGCCCAGCACGCGGGGCATACCGGCGATGAGGATGTTGAAGTTGCAGCTGACGGTATCCTGCAGAGGCGTCAGCCGGTACAGCTTGGCCATAAGCTTGTCCGGGTCCACGCCACGCTTCAGGTCGATGGCCAGCTTCAGGCCGCTGAGGTCCGTCTCGTCGCGCATATCGGCGATCTCCTTGACCTTGCCGACCTTCACCAGCTCCGCCACCTTGTCCAGAATGGCCTCGATGGTGGTGGAGTAGGGGATCTCGTACACCTCGATGACGTTTTCCTTTTTGTCGTACCGCCAGCGGGCGCGCACCTTCAGGCCGCCCCGCCCGGTGTCGTAGACGGCGCGCAGGTCATTGCCGTCGCATATCACCTGCCCGCCGGTGGGGAAGTCCGGCGCCAGCAGCGTGGAGGCGATGTCGTGGGCAGGGTTCTTCAGATAGGCGATGGTCGTTTCGCACACCTCGCCCAGATTGAATCCGCAGATCTGGCTGGCCATACCCACGGCGATGCCCTGGTTGGCGGACACCAGCACGTTTGGATAGGTGGTGGGCAGGAGAGACGGCTCCTTGGTGGTGTTGTCGTAGTTGTCCACGAAGTCCACGGCGTCGCAGTCCAGATCCCGGAACAGCTCCGCGCAGATGGGCGACAGCTTGGCCTCGGTATAGCGGCTGGCGGCGTAGGCCATATCGCGGGAGTACACCTTGCCGAAGTTGCCCTTGCTGTCCACAAAGGGGTGCAGCAGCGACTCGTTGCCCTTGGCCAGACGCACCATCGTCTCGTAGATGGCCTGATCGCCGTGGGGGTTGAGACGCATGGTCTGACCCACGATGTTGGCGCTCTTGGTGCGGCTGCCGGTCAGCAGCCCCATTTTATACATGGTATACAGCAGCTTCCGGTGGGAGGGCTTAAAGCCGTCGATTTCCGGAATGGCGCGGGAAATGATGACCGACATGACGTAGGGCATATAGTTCTTTTCCAGCGTGTCGGTAATGAGTTGTTCGCGTATGGGGGCGGAGACTATCTCCGATGCTTCCTGTTTCTTTTTCTTAGCCATGATATCCTTCTTCCGCAGTAGATTTCTGGTTACCGGTCAGCCAACCGACAAGGTCGGTACCCCGGTCAAGATAGGCCAGTGAGGGAACGGAAAAGTGGTCGGCGCCGTCAAAGACCGTGACGGCGGCGTCCGCTCCCGCCTCCCGCAGTGCTTCCACAAAAGTCAGTGTGGAAGTGGAATCGGGGGGAACGATGGTATCCGCCGAACCGACAAAGGCAATCATACCTCTCTGACAGTATGCGCCGCCGCCCGTATCATGCGGTTGTACAGCGCCAGACCAAGCCCCTCGCGCGGCGGCAGGTGGGCGTACACAACATCGGCGTGCAGACTGTCTGATTCCCGCAGGCGGGCAAACAGTGTGTGTGCATGGGTAGCAAGGTCATCCCGCGCGCCGACCGGAAGCAGTCCTCCCGGTAGCAGGTGCGGGATCTCCTCATCGTAGCACAGGATGGCGCAACGCTCGGTCTTCTGCCGCTCCTGCAGGTACGACAGAACGTGCTCCGGCGTACCCTCCAGCAGCACAACCGGAGTCGCGGGCGCATAGTGCTTGTACTTCATACCCGGCGAGAGCGGACGCACGTCTGCCGAGAGCAGTTCTGTGACGGCAGGTGCAATCGCAACGCGCTCGCAGACACAGCACAGCGCATCGTATGTGATGCCGCCGGGGCGGAGCAGGGTCAGGAACTCGCCGTCCCCGTCCCTGTCCAGCTTAACGATGGTGGATTCCAATCCGATCTCGCAGTCGCCGCCATCCAGGATCATGTCCACGCGCCCGTCCATATCCTGCGCTACGTGTGCGGCGCAGGTGGGCGACGGCTTGCCGGACAGATTGGCGGATGGCGCCGCGATCGGGACGCCCGCCGCCGCGATCAGTGCATGTGCCACGGGATGGGACGGACAGCGGACCGCAACGGTTTCGAGTCCTCCCGTCGTGGACAGGGGAATGATGGGCTTGCGCGGCATGATGACGGTCAAAGGACCCGGCATAAAGGCTTTAGCCAGCTGGTCGTACAGCGCATCCGTATCGGCGTACATTGCCGCATCCTGCGGGGAAGCCACGTGGATGATGAGCGGATTATCCGAGGGGCGCCCCTTGGCGGCATAGATCCGGCGGGAAGCATCGGCGTTGGTGGCGTCCCCACCCAGCCCATACACCGTCTCGGTAGGGAAAACAACAAGTCCTCCCGTACGGATGATGCAGGCGGCACGCCGGATATCTGTCGCCTGCTCTGTCGGATCGGTAATGAGAATATGCTCGGTTTGCAAAGCAATACAGTCCTTTCGTGAGGCGACGTGCTGTCAGTTCCGCGCCTCGGATTCCCGGAGCCGCGCTGCGGTGTCCGCTTCGGTCAGTGCCCGGATCATGGGGTCAAGGTTGCCGTTCATAAACCCGGCGATATCATACAGCGAAAACCCGATACGATGGTCGGTAACGCGGCTCTGGGGAAAATTATAGGTGCGTATTTTTTCGCTCCGATCGCCGGAGCCGACCTGCAGGCGGCGTGCCGAGGCACGCGCACTGTCGGTTTCCTCTTTTTTGCGTTTGTACAGGATGGCACGCAACATGCAGAGCGCTTTATCCTTGTTCTGGAACTGCGAGCGCTCCTGCTGGCATTCCACGACAATGCCGGTCGGCTTGTGCGTCAGGCGGACGGCGGACTCAGTCTTGTTGATGTGCTGTCCGCCCGCGCCGGAGGATTTGCAGGACTCAAACACAATATCGCTGTCCCGGATCTCCACATCTACCTCCTCCGCTTCCGGCAACACAGCCACCGTTGCGGCGGAGGTTTGGATGCGTCCCTGGGATTCGGTCGCGGGGACACGCTGCACGCGATGCACGCCCGATTCGAATTTGAAACGGGAGAACGCGCCTTTTCCTTCGCAGAGAAATACAATCTCCCGGAAGCCGCCAAGCTCTGTCTCGGTCGCGGAGGTGACACTGACCGAAAAGCCGACCGACTGCGCGTACATACTGTACATCCGGAACAGGTCGGCAGCAAACAGTGCAGCTTCCTCTCCGCCGGTGCCGGCGCGTATCTCCATGACCACGCTACGGTCATCGTCCGGATCGCGCGGAATCAGCAGAGTGCGCAATGCCGTTTCCGCTTCTGTCAGTTGTTTTTTCACCGACAGCGCCTCCTCGGTAGCCAGCGCCCGCAACTCCGCATCGGGTGAGAGTGCTTCCTCCTCCGCCTCATGAAGGCGTGCCTCCAGAGAACGGAAGGCTCGATAGGCAGTTACCGTGTCTGTCAGGGCGTTGTATTCCCGTATCAGACGCTGATACGCGGCGGGATCCGCCAGCGTTTCAGGCAGCGTCAGCCGGTATTCCATATCCTCGTACCGCCGGGCGACGGGATCCAGATTTTCGAACATAGGTAAAGCTCCTTTCCCGTCCCCGGTCGGGTTTGTCGGTCGCGATTTGTCCGTCAGGCGCGGAAGAACGCCTCAAACGCCTGATGTGCCGTGTAGAGGTCAGCCTTGGATATGATTTCGTAGGGCGCGTGCATGGAGATTACAGGAACACCCAGATCGACGGTTTCAATGTTGTGCTTGGCGATGTATTTCGCAACGGTTCCGCCACCGCCGACATCGTCCTTACCCATGTCTCCCGCCTGCCAGATGACGCCCGCGTCCGCCATGATGCGGCGGATCCATGCGACATACTCTGCCGGTGCATCATTGGTACCCACCTTGCCGCCGTGCCCGGTATACTTGGACATGGCAACGCCGCAGTTGATCAGCGACACATTGCGCCTGTCGAACACATCGGCGAAGTTGGGGTCAAAGCAAGCCGTTACGTCGGAGGACAGGCACTTGGAATTTGCTTTCATGGCGGCGAAATTGCCGTTCCGTGCCGCGGCGATCTCCGCCAGCAGGTCAGTCATGAGGTCGCACTGCATCCCCGTATTGCCCTCGGAGCCGATCTCCTCCTTATCAGCTAGAATGACCATGGAGGTGTGGAGGCTGTCGTCCGTGGCGAACAGTGCAGTAAGCGACGGGTAAGCGCACACGCGGTCATCGTGCCCATAGGCACCGATCAGCGAGCGATCCAGTCCCACGTCCCGTGCCCGGATGGCGGGGACTGCGGAGAGGTCGGCAGAAAGGAAATCCTCCTCGGTGATGCCGTACTTTTCGTTCAGAAGGGAAAGAATATTCAGCTTGATCGCGTCCTTGTCCGCGCCGGGGAAAGGACGGGTGCCCAGCAGGAGATTGAGATTCTCCGCAGGAATGGCAGTTCCGAGCGGCTTCTGATTCTGCTCCTGTCCGAGATGGGGCAGCAGATCATTGATGTAGATGACCGGATCGGATTCGTCCTCGCCGATGACTACATCCACCGTTTCGCCGTTCTTTTTGATGACCACGCCGTGCAGTGCCAGCGGGATCGTGACCCATTGGTACTTGCGGATACCACCGTAGTAACGCGTCTTGAAGAAAGCGAAGCCGCCGTCCTCATAGAGCGGGGACTGCTTGACGTCCACGCGGGGGTTATCGATGTGAGCGGCCACGATGCGCACACCGTTTTCGATCGGCTCGGTGCCGATGCGGAACAGGTACAGATTACGCCCGCGATTGTTGTAGTAGTATTTGCCGCCCGCCTCTGTCTTCATGCCGAAAGTATACGGAACATAACCGTTCGCTTCCGCCATGGCGATTGCAACGCGCGATGCCTCGCGCTCGGTTTTGGCTTCGTCCAGGAACTTCATGTAGCCGGGTGCATAGTCATACGCCGCCCGGATTGCCGCTTCGTCAGCGGCTTCATAGAAGTTGGTTTTCCTGTAGCCCAGGTTGTCTGCAAGAATCTGTGCCTGCGTTCTGTTTTCCGTGTTTTCCATATCATAATCCTTCTTTCCGGAAATAGTATTCAATCATTTTTTGTTTCTGTACATCAGTCGTACAGCTTTTCGTACACCGAAACGGCTTTCTGCACCTTTGACACGTAATGCCTTGTTTCCCTGTAAGGGATCCTGCGCAGCCCGCCCGTGCCGTCCGCAATCGATTCGTCCGCCAACCACCCGTCCACCCGGGTCTCGCCCGCATTGTACGCGGCAAACGCTAATTCCCAGCGACCGAAGCGCAGGTAATAGCGGGACAGAAGACACGCCCCGTAGCGAATGCTGGTCTCGGGATCGTAGCGCATTCCGTCCTCCAGATACTCGTGCAGAACATCCTGCGTCAGCCAGCGGAAGGTGTCAGGCATGAGCTGCATCAGTCCGACCGCTCCGGCGCTTGATTCCGCCGCGCTGTCAAATCCGCTTTCGGTGCGCATGACGGCATACAGAACCGCCTCTGGGACTGAGAAGCGCGAAGCGTATGTTTCAACGTAATCCCGGTATTTCCGTGGGTAACGCAGCCGTTCGATACCGCCGCAGGCAAGATCAAACAGGAAGCCGAACAGCAGAGAAATAACCAGAATGACCGCAACCACAACCGCATGCGGTGGGTTCCGAAGATCAAAACCTCCCGCCCGCCCGGACACGCTCCGCCTCACGGCAGGCATACGCCCCAGTCGGTCAGCAGACCGTGCAGGGGTGCCTCCAGTTCTGCGGGGGTGCCGTCGTTGTACAGGATACCGTCCGCACGCGCGTAAAAGTCATCCGGCTTCTGTGCCCGCAAACGGGCAAGGACAGCATTCAGGGAAATGTCGTCCCGTGCCATGATGCGGCACAGGCGTGTGTCCGGTGCGGCGAGTACAGCCAGTACCCGGTCGCACTCCCGGTCAAAGCCGGACTCGTATAGCAGGGGCGCATCCACCAGGACGGCAGGGGCACCCGCCTCCTCATGCGCCCTGCACAGCGTCCGCACCTTGTCCAGTACAAAGCCGTGCGTGATGCGATTGAGCAGCTCCAGCTTGTCGCCTGCTCCCGGCGCGAACACAATCGCAGAGAGCGCGGGACGGTTCAGCGTTCCGTCCGGGTTGCAAATTCCCGTGCCAAAAGACGCAACCAACCCGTCAAGGCAGGCGGAAGGCGGTTCCAGCAGGGCGTGATACACCGCATCCGTGTCGATGGAAGGGATTCCCCAGCGCCGGCAGATCCCGGACACCACGCCCTTTCCGGCTCCTGTGGGACCTGTAAGCCCGATGATGGGACAGCGTCGACAGGACGTCATACCGGCACCTCCCGCCCCTCTGCATCGGAGCGCCGCGCGGCGGCAATGATCCTGTCGACGGCAGCACCGTCGGCAAATGACGGGTCAGCGGAGCGATGGGCATACACGGCAGATAGGTAGTGCTCCATGCTCCCAATGTGTCCACGTAGCCAACCGACCGGTGCTTTGGGTGACGGAAAGGGCAATGCCGGAGCGTCAAAGCGCCCCACGCATTCCACGCGTGTAAAACCGCGCAATCCGCCGAGCGGCGCACCCGCCGCATCGTTGACATACACATACAGGTAATTGGGTTGCATGAGGTCAAACCGCACCGCGCCCTCCGTGCCGTATACCGAAAACGTGAGTTCATCGTTGGCACCCTGCGTCAGCTTGGATACCGTGATTTGCCCGACTGCGCCGGACGCGGTTGTGGCGGTGAGGTAGAATGCTTCGTCCGCGTCGGTCAACCATTCGCCCTCGGGAACCCGATGCGTCGGAAAAGCAATCTGGCTTTTGCCCATGACCGAAACAATCTCCCCGCACAGAAGGCGACAGAGGTCGATTACGTGCGGTCCGAGATCCGCCAGCGTTCCGCCACCGCACGTTGCGCGCTGTTTCCAGCCGACCGTGCGTTCCGGATCAATGCAGGAATTGTGGCGATAGGCAAAATCGAAAGACAGAATGCGTCCCAGCCTTCCTTCCTCCGCCAACTGCCGTGCCCGCAGGACAGGGGACAGGAAGCGATTGTTGAACACTACACCGCAGGTCAGCCCGGTTGATGCGGCAAGCTGCGCCAGCTCGCGCGACTCCTCCGCCGATGCAGTCAGCGGTTTTTCGCACAGCACGTGCTTGCCGGCTGAGATTGCGGCGCGCGCAGTTGTGAAATGGCAGGGATTGGGCGTGCAGATGTCGATGACATCAATGTCCCCGTCTGCAATCATGTCCGCCTCACAGGCATACACCCGGCGGATGCCGAAGGCTTCCGCGGCAGAGTCTGCCGTCTCCCGGTGCGCCGTGCATACACCGATGACTTCCGCCCTGTATGGCAGGTCATAAAAGTATGGAAGATTGGAGAGCGCGTACAGGTGCGTCTTGCCCATGAAGCCGAAGCCGCACAGTCCAACCCGAATACTTTGTTTCATGGCGTGTCCTCCTCATCGTGTTCTTCCTCCGGCTCCGGGAAACGGATGTCCCGCCGCCCCGGCAGGCAGAAGCCGTCCACCCTGCCGCGTTGCATGGCACCGAAGATGCGATGTCGCAGTCCGCGGTTGTTTCGCTCCAGCGTCCGCAGGAGCTGTTTCATGTTTTCCCGTTCCGTATGTTCATTGGCGGGGCAGGCGGACGGAACAACCGGCAGTGCCTCCGCCGCCGCATAGGCACGTATTTCCTTCTCCGGCACGTAGATCAGCGGACGTATCAGCCGAATCCCGGTGCGCGACAGTTCCGTTACGGGGGAAAAGCAACCGATGCGTCCTTCATAGAACAGATTGAGCATGAAGGTTTCCACCACGTCATCGAAGTGATGCCCCAGCGCAACGGCGGTACATCCGTCCTCACGTGCCGCACTGTGCAGTGCACCCCGGCGCATTTTGGCACACAGTGAGCAGGGGTTCGGTTCTTTCCGGATCCCGAACACGATCTCCGCAATGTCGGACGGCACAACCTGGTAGGGAATCGCCAGTCTCCTGCACAGATCGCGGATGCCGGAGTAATCGCCCGGAACGCCGCCGAAGCCCATGTCCACTGTGATGGCGGACAGTTCAAACGGGATCGGGTAGAACTGCCTCAGACGCGCCAGTGCGCACAGCAGTGTCAGGGAATCCTTGCCTGCCGAAACACCAACGGCGACCCGTTCGCCCGAACGGATCATGCCGTAGTCATCCAGCGCCCGTCTGGTGTAGCTGAGTATATGCTTCATGGGCAGAGGATTTGCGGCGGTGCGGTGACCGCCGTCTGGGATTCCGCCAAAAGTCGTGTCAGTTGGCATGAGCATGCTCCTTTCTCGCCCGGACTTGGGACACTACCTGTATTCTTCCGGGAACGAGCAATGTTCGTAGATATATGCCGACTGCGCCGATGGAATCATGCGGGCATCCGGCTTGCGCGGACAGGCGGCATCCGGCTCCCAAAGAAACAGGGGCGGTGTAACAGACAGCGAAGGCGCCGCACCGCGCATTGCTTCGGTCAGCACTAAGGACGGCGCGGCAAAGGGTGTTGCGTGGACGAAGGTCGTGCGCTTTGGCTCCAGCCCCGCACCACGCAGTGCAACATGAAGATCGGTCAGCCGTTCGGGACGGAACACACAGCAAAAGCGCCCGCCGTACCGGAGCAACCGCCCCGCCGCCCGGCAGAAATCGTTGATGTCGCCTGCTGCTTCGTGCCGGGCAAAATACTTTTCGTCGGTACGGTTGCGCGCCCCGGAGCCTGCCTTCAGGTAGGGAGGATTTGTGGTTATCAGATCGGCTTCCCCGCCCGTGTCGGCAGGGCGCAGATCGCGCAGGTCGGCGCAGAGTGGGGCAAGTCGCCCGGAAAACCCGTTGGCTACGGCGTTCTCCCGGATGATGGAGCAGAACACCTCCTGCATCTCTACCGCAAGGAAAGATGACGCCTTGTCGCGTGCAAGGCAGAGCAGGGGGATGATTCCCGTACCGCTGCCCAAATCAATCCCGCGCGCGTGCGGTGCAGGACGCACATACGCCGCCAGCAGGTAGGCGTCGGTGCCGAAGGTCAACCCGTCCCGGTGCTGGAGCAGGCGAATAGACTCATTCACCTCGCAAACCCTTCCTGCGTCATCCGGTATGCCCGTCATGCTTGACCTCCCCGTACTGTTTTATTTGCCGTAATATTTATCGCAACGTATGACAGAACGAATCCGCCATCTGCCGAGCGGGGAGTTTGACCGATTCCCCAAAAGCAAAGACCCCCGACCCCCGCCGTGACCCGCACGGGGCACGACCAAAAGAAGTCGGGAGTCTTGGCGTTATGTGGACACTTGAGTCAGATTACTCCGCCTTGGGCGCGTCCACAGGGCAGTTCTCTGCGCAAGAGCCGCAATCAATGCACTTGTCGGCGTCGATCTCGTACTTGCCGTCACCCTCGGTGATAGCCCCAACGGGACAATTCTCGGCGCAGGCGCCGCAGGAGATGCAGTCGTCACTGATCTTGTATGCCATGGTCATGTTCCTCCGTTTATGTAGTATTCCTTGAGTTCCCGGGCACATGCCCGAAACCCGCTCCCATTATATCATATTCGCAGAATAATTCAAGGGGTTTTTATGAATTTTTTCTTCGCATGCCGGAAATTTGCAAAAAATTGTCCGGGACAGTCCGGAAGCCGGAGGTTTGTTCTGCGCCGTCAGTTCCGCAGGCTTTCCATGCCCTTGAAATGCTCAAAGCAAATTCAAAACAACCGCCCCAAAAACAACCGCTGGTTTATTGACATGGCTGTGAAAATCTGCTATACTACAACCATCACAGGAATGTGAAATCAACGGCGGCTTCAACGGGAGTGGTACCATCCCGGGACAGCCCGCCATCAGGGAAGGGAGGCAGAGTTATGTTTTTCCAAGGTATTTCCGGATGCAACAGCACGCGCCTCGCGGGTTGGCGCAGCTGATCCTTTGTGAAAAGCCCCCAAGGCAAATTACAGGGATTTACGGTGACATCGGTGCGCGACAGGGCTTTAGCCATGCATTGCGCAGTGTCATCTGAAAGGAACGCGGAAACATTCCGGCGTTTCCTTTACGGTTCATCCGGGCTCCGGGCGGTTTCGCGTAAGCGGAACTGCCCCGGGGTTTGTTGCGTTTCAAATCAGGAGAGACGCATAAACCCGTCGTGCCCGGGCGCAGAAGATGCAGTTTCGCACTGTCTGCGCGCCGGAGAATACGCCGTTTCAAGTACCGGCGGCGTGTAAGCAAGGAGCCGTGGTTATACTTTGATTTATCCGGAGCAAGTCGGGATTCGCATCGCCGAGGGACGCCGCCGACAGGGACTGACGCAGAACCGTGTTGCCGCGCGTATGGGCGTGACACCACAGGCGGTCTCCAAATGGGAGCGTGGGCTCTCCTGCCCAGACCTCGTCCTCCTGGACGAGTTGGCTGAACTGCTGGATACCAGCATAGACAGACTGTTGACCGGCCGGGACGGGTGCCGGAGTATCGAGCACCCGCAGGAAGTTTTCCTGCCTGCCGGAACAGGAACGGCAGAAACGTAATTCATTCCCGGCAAACAGCGCCAGTCGTCGGAACTCCGACGGCTGGCGCTGTTTTATGTAATCCGGCTGTTTTCCTTTCCGAAAATCCGGACTGTGTCTGTTGCACTTTCTGTCGAATCGGCGCATACGCTGTGCATGAGGAGGTGTTGCACATGGGTGTATCACGTACACGGGGAAGCAGGAGTCCCGGCGGACAGGGTATGTTCGTTCAGTATCCGGGTACCTGCACGGCAATTTTCGGCTCCATGACCCAGACACTGCACGCGCAGAGTTCGCTTGCCGCCGCCTCGATCCGCACGGCGGTCACCAAGATCAGCTCGGCACAGACGCACGGCGGCTGTGCCTACGGATTAACATTCCCCTGTATGCAGGCAGGCATTGTCCGGCAGATCCTTGCGGATGCCGGCATCCGTGTCCGGCAGATATTCGGGGAACCGTAGGAAAGGAATCGGCATGATATTCACGACCGACAGGACCGGACGGCACGCCTTCCCGGTCTATCTTGATAACGCCGCCACCAGCTTTCCCAAGCCTCCCTCCGTCCTCCGGGCGGTGGAGGCTTGCCTGGAACGTTACGGTGGCAATCCCGGCAGAGGCTCGCACAGACTTGCACTGCGCGCCGCCGAGGAGGTATATGCCTGCCGTGTCGCGGCGGCGGATATGCTTGGGCTGAGCGATCCGGCACGTGTTATTTTCACGCAAAATACAACCGCCGCACTCAATCTTGCTATCAAGGGCATTTTGCGCCGCGGCGAGCGGGCTGTCTGCTCGGACATGGAACACAACGCTGTCTTTCGTCCCCTGTTCCGGCTGGCAGGCGAGGGAGGAATTACCTTTGACAGATTTCAGACCTTTTCTGCTGTCCCGGAGCGGACAGACGCGATGCTCCTGTCATCACTGGAGCATGCCCTTTCCCGTCCAACGCGGCTCGTCGTGTGCGCGCATGCCTCCAACATCTGCCCCGCAACGCTTCCGCTTGCCGCCATCGGCAGGCTGTGCCATGCGCACGGTGCGCTGTTTGCGGTAGATGCGGCACAGTCAGCCGGCGTACTGGATATCAACATGGAGGAGATGCAGATCGACGCGCTTGCTGTTCCCGGTCACAAAGGATTGTACGGTCCCATGGGGGTCGGTATGCTCCTGCTCGGCAAGGGAATCCGACCGGACACCTTGCTTGAGGGCGGGAATGGATTGGACTCCCTGTCCGGGGGCATGGGAGACGATCTGCCGGAGCGGTACGAGCCTGGCACCCTGCCTCTGCCTGCCATTGCCGGGTTGCGCGCGGGCATTGAATTCGTGCGCAGAGTGACGCCGGAAGCAATCCGCGAAAAGGAAACGGCACTGGGCATTTTTCTGCGGGATGCGTTGACGGAATTGCCGGGTGTACACGTGGCGGTGCCTCATCTGGCTGGGGGAACCGTGCTGTTTCGGGCAGACGGCGTATCCTCCGAGGACATCGCCGCCCGATTGGATGCTGCAGGCTCCGGCATCTGTGTGCGCCCCGGGTTTCATTGTGCCGCGCTGGCACACCGGACGTTGGGGACTCCAGAGGGTGGTGCGGTCCGTGCCTCTTTCGGCTGGTTCAACACCCGCCGCGATGCGGAGCAACTAATCCAGTCGCTGCGCGGTGGCTTACCCGGGCGAAACGGATGACAGGCGTGTCCGGACGAGAAAGACCCGTCAGGCGGATTGAACCTCTGCCGTTTTCCCGCCGCGCAGCCTGCGGCAGACGATAACAAAGTACACGATTTCGGCTACTGCTGTGATTGTCCATGAACAGCTGTACAGCAGGTACAGCGACGGAATGGTGTGGAAGTGCTCAAACACCGTATAGACCCATGCCACGCGGAACACGCAGGAGCCCATGATGACAATGACGGTTGGTGCAAAACTTTTGCCCAGTCCGCGTGAGGCGGCAATGGTGCAGTCCATGAACGCGGATATGGCAAACGACCACCACATGACGGAGACTTTCTGCATTCCGGCATCCACGACTGCCTGCTCGTTGGTGAACAGCAGGAGGAATTCCCGTCCGAAGACACGCAACAGGACTCCTGCAACGGCGGCTGCCGCAAAGGAGTAGGTCAGGCTGACGAAGTAACTTTTCATCACGCGGTCGTGCCTGCCCGCTCCGAAATTCTGCCCCATGAAAGTCGAGCAGGCGGTATAAAAGGCAGACATCATATTGTAAATCAGCGTGTCCGCGTTGGAGGCAGCGGAGTTTCCGTTGACCATCACGGTGTCAAAGTAGTTGACGGAGCGCTGGATGAACAGGTTCGCCACCGCAAAAATAGCATTCTGGATGCCTGCCGGGATACCAAGTACAAGAATCGGCACCGAACAGCCGCGCCAGAAGCGGATGCTGCGCAGACGAAGTCCGCACGCGCTCTTGTCGCGGAACATATGCACAAGGATCAGCACAGCGGTTATGTACTGCGATATGATGCTGGACAGAGCCACGCCGTCCTCCGCCATGTTGCAGACAATCACAAAGAACAGATTCATAATCACGTTCAGAATGCCTGCCGTCAGCAGATACATCAGCGGACGGCGCGTGTCGCCGTTGGCACTCATGACGCCGTTGCCGAAGTTGAAAACGCCCATGGCGGGCATTCCGAGTGCGTAAATGCGGAAGTACAATTCGGCGCCTTCCAGCAGATCATCGCGTGTCCGGATCAGCCGAAGCATCCATTCCGCGCTGAAGATGCACAACCCGGATATGATAACGCCGGTCAGCACGCAGAGCAGCAGAGCGGTATGTACGGCTTTTTCGGTGTCCTCCTGCCGCTTGGCGCCCAACAGCTGTGCGATGCGGACATTGACCCCGGCACCCATACCGATAAGGAATCCGGTGAAGAGCGTCACGAGGATGGAGGTGGAGCCGACAGATCCCATGGCGTTGGAACTGGAGAATTTTCCGACAATGGCAACGTCTGCCATGTTGAACAGTACCTGCAGGATCTGTGACAGCATCAGCGGAAGACTGAAAATCAGAATATTCCTCCAGAGGGAACCCTCCGTCATGGGGACGGAGGGGGAAAGCAAACGTTGTTTTGTTTTCAGCATATGAAAGCAGGTGACTCCTTTTCAAATCATCGTATTGGGTGGCAGGCAGACACTCCGAAGATTGCCGCCGCTGACACAGCGGAAGGAAGGGGGGACGGTCGCAGAAGAGTCGATTGTCCCTGTCATTTTGATGCCCCCCGCGTAAACCGCCCCCACGGGAGTGGAGGCGGTCGTTATCGGTAGCAACGCCGCACATGCACGGCTAAATCCTTGGTGGTAATGCTTTACGCTTACGTTCAGGCGGATCCGTCCGGGTTCTTTCCGGATCCGCGACGCGCACGGAAAAAGTCGCGCAGCAGTGCCCTGCATTCCGCTTCGCGGCATCCGTATTCGACAGTGAGGGCTTGCACGGTCGCGGGATGACTGTGAACTGACCAGACGCTACCCATCGCACCCGCCGCCGGATCGCGTGTTCCGCACACGACACGTCCGATGCGTGCGCCGAGGATCGCGCCGGCACACATAGGGCAAGGCTCCAGCGTAACGTACAGGGTACAGTCAGCCAGGCGCCACGCGCCACACGCCCGGCAGGCATCACCGATCGCGTTGATCTCGGCGTGTCCCAGCGCGGTATGATCCCGTTCACGGGTATTCCGTCCGATCGCCAGCACGGCATCACCTGACGGTGTGGCACGCACCAGTACAGCGCCGACCGGAACATCACCCGCTTCGGCGGCACCGCGCGCTTCCTCCAGCGCCATGGCCATGTACGCGAGGTCTCGCGCAGAAAACGATCCGTGTCCGTCTGTCATGACAGCAAGCCCTCCAGATAAGGCACGAGGTAAACAGTCAGTGCGGTCGCCGCCGTGCACAGCAACTCAAGCACAAGGAATGCCGTCATGCCCGGTGTAAAGAATTTACGGAAAGCAGTGCCAAAATCCGGTTTCATGGGCTGTATGGGAGGAAGCGACACTGGCAGATTTCCGAAAAGACTGCCGCGTGCAGACTGGGGCGGATCCGGTTTGCGGTGCCGGAAAAACAGCAGTAACGCCAGCGCCGCCGCAGTGCCTGCCACCATAACGGAAAGGTCTATTACGTACAGGAGCATCTCGGCGCCCTCTCCCAGTCGGGCAAGCAGTATCTGCGCCACGCAGGCGGACAGGTTATTGAACAGGTGCAGGAACGTACTGCACCAGATGGAGCCGCTCAGTTCGTAGCACAGCGCCATGACGACACCGGCAACGAACGTGTAGAAGGTCTGCGCGATATTTCCATGCATCAGGGCAAACAGCAACGCACTGACTGTAACCGCCAGCGGGGCACCGTACGGTCGGAGATTCCCGTATATCACGCCGCGAAACAGCAGCTCCTCACAGAAGGCAGGCGCAAGCGATACGGTAATAAACAATGCGATCGCCTGCGGGTCTGTGCCGCCGGCGTAAGAAGCCGTCATATCCGTGGTGTATCCGATGAGCGTCATGAGCCAGGCGTTAACCTGTGCCGCCGCCGAAATGGCAGCCAGTCCTGCCAGAATGAGCAGGGGAAAGAATGCCGGCATCCGAATGTCAAAGCGGACAGGCTGGCGCTCACGCCCGTTTGAAAGCGGCACGAACAGAACAGCGGGGATGATAAAATAGGAGAGATAGGACACTGTCTCAATCAGCACACCGGTAAAATAGGCGCTTTCAGCCGGGAGGATTGCCGACAGCCAGACAGACAGCAAAGCCCACGCAAGCGACGTGCCCTGAATCAGCGCGAGCATGATGCACAGGCATATGCCAATGCGGTTTATGGTGTCCCGGTACGAGGGGTACGTGTTATTTGCAGGCATCAGCGGCATCCTTTCCTGGTAAAATGGGTAGGCAGAGGCTTTGCGTGGGGCGTTGATGGCGGATCGTCAAGGTTCCCGTGCGGCAGACGGACATACCGTGTCCGCCGCGGTCTTACCGTTAGTCAGCGCTCCTCAAAAGCCAGGCGGTGGAATACACCGCCGTCCATATCGTGCCATGTCACCGTACCCGTATCTATATCCAGCATCATATAAGCGTGTGCGCTGCCCGCTTTGGGCAGGCTGACCGAGCCGGGATTGAGGTACAGGAGACGACCATCCGCTCCGAACGGTTGCCACGCGGGGATATGTGTATGTCCATGCAGCAGGATATCACCCGGCATGAGTGGGGGCGGATTATCCGTATTGTAAACATGACCGTGCGTTGCGTACAGCAGCCTTTCCCCAACCGGCAATACGGCATAGTCCGCCAACACGGGGAAGGACAGCACCATCTGATCCACTTCTGCCTCACAGTTACCGCGCACAGCATAAATTTTGTCTTTCATGGCATTCAGCATGGGAATTACCTGCTTAGGTGCATATTCTTTTGGCAGATCATTTCTTGGTCCGTGATAAAGCAGATCGCCCAGCAGAACCAGACGCTCCGCGCCTTCGGCCTTGTAGGCGGCAAGCACCGCCTCGCAGGCGCTGCGGGAACCGTGGATATCGGAAGCAAACATCAGTTTCATCGTTGTGTGTCTCCTTTTTTATCGTATACAGTAAATGAGTAAATCCGAAATTATGCACAAATTCCGGTAACGGGCGTGCAATGCGCGCCTGCCTGACTCCCTCAGTCACGGCTGCGCCGTGCCAGCTCCCTCGAAGAGGGAGCTCTTTATCAGGTTATTTTCCGACTAAGCAATAAGTTGCGCCGTCCCCGTAGGGGCGCGCCCGTTATCGGGAATTGTGTGAAATTTCGAATTTGCTCATTTGCTGTTTTATACAATCATTGAAAAAAAGCCGCGGCCTGTAAAAAGCCGCGGGCATTTTATTACCGGTTGGACGCGCCGCAGGACTTTGCGACGTTCATCGCGCCGAAGGTCATCTTCTTGCTGCCGTCGGGGAAGAGCCAAATCGCCTCCACGCCGTCCAGCGAATCGACGAACGCGCGGCTCTCTTCGTAGGGCATCAGGAACGCCGCCGTGGAGAGCAGATCGGCGTAGCCGGAATCCTCCGTGATGATGGAGACGGAGCGGAAATCCGTATCCGGCATGAGCGTATCCGGGTCGATCAGGTGGTGATAGCGCTGACCGTCCACCACGTAGTAGCGCTGATAATCGCCAGAGGTGACGACCGAGCAGCCGGTCACGTACAGCGTTTCCACAATGTCGCTCAGGCCGAGCACCGCGCCGTCCGGGTCCTGAATCCCGACGCCC
>OLGE01002097.1_pt1 | contig 18413 bp, 10 predicted proteins | sample 1605151 | NCBI WGS metagenome assembly OLGE01 (sample SAMEA3888912, study PRJEB22519) | human gut metagenome | biome: human gut; feature: human-associated habitat; material: faeces | place: Denmark | collected 2010
ATCGGAAAAGGTTCTCCCCAATAGCGTTGCCGGCTGAAAATCGCATCACGGAGCCGGTAATTGATCCGACGGCTTCCGATACCCCGTTTTTCGACTTCGGCAATCATAGCCGGAATAGCCTCCTTAACATCCATTCCGGTCAGAAAGTCGGAATTGATCATCTTGCCCGACTTGGCATCGTACGACTCTACGGAGAGATCCCCTCCTTCAACCACCGGAATGATCGGCAGATTGAAGTGGCGGGCGAATGCATAGTCGCGGCTGTCGTGGGCCGGCACCGCCATGATTGCACCCGTTCCGTAACCGGAGAGCACGTAATCGCTGACGTAGATCGGAATCTCCACCCCGTTGAACGGATTGATCGCATAGGCCCCGGTAAACTGTCCGCTGACCCGTTTCGTATCGGCCATACGTTCCCGTTCCGACCGTTTCTTGGTCTCCTCAAGGTATTTGTCCACGGCCTCCTTATACTCCGGTGTGGTCAGCCGTCCGACCAGTTCATGCTCCGGAGCCAGCACCATAAACGTAACGCCAAAGATCGTATCGGCCCGCGTGGTAAAGATCTCGAGCTTCTCCTCCATGCCCTTGATCGGGAAAAAGACCTGTGCTCCCTCGCTCCGTCCGATCCAGTTGCGTTGGATCTCCTTCAACGAGTCGCTCCACTCCAGTCGGTTCAATCCGTCGAGCATCCGTTGCGCATAGGCTGTAACCCGCAGCAACCACTGTTTCATCCGTTTCTGCTCTACCGGGAAACCACCCCGGACCGACAACCCGTCCTTCACTTCGTCATTGGCCAGCACGGTTCCTAACCCGGCACACCAGTTGACCATCGTGTCGGCACGGAACGCCAGCCGATAGTTCTGCAATACCCCCTCTTTCTGCTCCTCGCTCATCTTGTTCCACTCATCGGCCGAGAAGCTCATCTCTTTGGTGCAGGCCACATGCAAACCCTCTGTTCCGGATCTCTCGAAAGCCTTGATCAGCTCTTCGATCGGACAGGCCCGATTCTTGTCGAAATCATAATAGCTGCCGAACATCTTGAGGAATGCCCACTGGGTCCAATGATAGTAACCCGGATCGCACGTACGCACCTCCCGATCCCAGTCGAAGCAGAATCCGATCTTATCGAGCTGCTCGCGATAGCGTCTGATGTTGTTTTCGGTCGTTACGGCAGGGTGCTGTCCGGTCTGGATCGCATACTGTTCGGCCGGGAGGCCAAACGCATCGTATCCCATCGGATGCAGCACATTGAATCCCTTCAACCGTTTGTAACGGGCATAAATATCGGAAGCGATATACCCCAGCGGGTGGCCGACATGCAGTCCGGCTCCCGACGGATAGGGAAACATATCCAATACATAGAATTTCGGGCGTTTCGGATCGATGTTTACCCGATAGGTTTTCCGTTCGATCCAGCGTTTCCGCCATTTCTCTTCAATTTCAGCGAAATTATACTCCATAATCGCACACTTTTTATTCTTTGTTTTTCATTATCGTCCGATATATTCCCTCTGAGTCGAATCCGCAGATCCGCCTCAACTGGGCCTGCGTTCCCTGACCGATGAAGCGATCGGGAATCCCGAGCCGTTCGACCCGGCCCGTATATTGCATCTCACTCAAAAACTCCAATACGGCCGATCCAACCCCTCCGTCGATCACCCCGTCTTCGATCACGATGATCCGTCCGAACCGATCGGCGACCTTGCGTAAACACTCCCGATCCAACGGCTTGGCAAACCGCAGATCGACATGGGCCGCATCGACACCCGCTTGCGATGCCCGCTCAATCGCTTCTCGGGCCGCTATGCCTACGGTTCCGAACGTCAGTACTGCGACATCCGTCCCCTCCCGAAGCCACCGAGCCTCTCCGATCGGTATCTCACGAAAAGGCTGCCGCCACTGTTTCGTATCGCTTGCACCTCGCGGATAGCGGATCACGAAAGGCCCCCGGCCGAGCGAAGCGGTGTACATCAGATTCCGCAACTCCACTCCGTCCATCGGAGCCGATACGATCAGATCGGGAATCGACCGCATGTAAGCGATGTCGAAAGCCCCTTGATGGGTCGCCCCATCCTCTCCCACCAAACCTGCACGATCGAGACACATCACCACGTTCAGTCCTTGCAGCGCAACGTCGTGAATGACATTATCGTAGGCCCGCTGCATAAACGACGAATAGATGTTGCAGAAAGGAATCATCCCCGCAGCCGCCAATCCGGCCGAAAAGGTCACGGCATGGCCTTCGGCAATGCCCACATCGAAACAACGCTCGGGCATTTCGCGCATCATGATATCGAGCGAACAACCGGTCGGCATGGCCGGCGTAATTCCGACGATCCGATCGTTCGTTCGGGCCAATTCGAGTAGTGTCTCTCCAAATATTTTTTGATACAAGGGCGGAGTATCCTGATTGCCATTTTTTTCACGCACCCCCGTTTCAGGATTAAACACTCCGGGAGCATGCCACGATTTCTGATCTTTTTCTGCCGGTCGATAACCCTTACCTTTGACCGTCAGGACATGCAGCAGCTTCGGCCCCTTGATCTCTTTCAAATCTTGCAACACGCGGGTCAACTGCCCCACATCGTGTCCGTCGACCGGACCGAAATACCGAAAATGCAAGCTTTCGAACAGGTTACTCTGTTGCAGGAATCCCTGCTTCAACGCGTTTCCAATACTCTGAATCATCCGCCGGAGACGCGGCACCCGTTCCAAGTGCTCCCACGTCCGCTTTTTGAAGAGGTTATACCGCTTGGAGGTAGATATGCTGAGCAGATACTCTTTCAATGCTCCGACGTTCGGATCGATCGCCATGCGGTTATCGTTCAGGATCACCAAAAGATCGGTATTCGCTGCACCGGCATTGTTGAGCCCTTCGAAAGCCAAACCTCCAGTCAGAGCTCCGTCACCGATCACCGCCACCACATGCCGATGCTCTCCGCGCAGTGTTGCAGCCGAGGCAATTCCCAACGCCGCCGAAATCGATGTCGACGCATGTCCGGTTCCGAAGGCATCGTACGGGCTCTCCTCCATCTTCGGGAAGCCGCTCAATCCGTTCAACTTCCGGTTGGTATAGAAACGATCGCGACGTCCGGTAATGATTTTATGGGGATAGGCCTGATGTCCCACGTCCCAGATCAATTTATCGTAAGGCGTATTGAACACATAGTGTAGGGCGGCCGTCAGCTCAACGACTCCGAGACTGGAGCCCAAATGGCCCGGATTACAGGAGAGCTGTTCGATGATGAAATGCCGCAGTTCCCGGCAATAGGCTACTAGCTCATCCTGAGACAAGTTCCGTAGATCGGCCGGAGAGTCCACTCGATAAAGATATTCATATTCGAACCCAGACATGTTCGTTGCTTATTCCCCCTCGCGAAAAAATATTTTGCTTGCAAAGGTAATAATTTACATCCAATAATCTTGCTTGCCAGCCATTAAACTTCGCCTTGTTCCGTCGGAGGTCCGAACATACGGAACGCTCTTGCAGATTCATAAATTGTTTCGTATCTTCGCAACAACGTATCGCCGGACTCACTCCGGCGTAAAGGGCGGGAGATACCGGTACACTTTCCGGGAATTTCAGAACCGCCGTTGCGTATAACGATATACACGAGAGAGAGATGAAAAAATTATTGGCCCTGACTTTGGTCGTATTGTGTACGTTCTCCTGCGTATCGACCAAGAAATTCAACTCGATGAAAGCCGAAGCGCTCCGTTTGGAAGGCGAGCTGAGTGCCTCGAAAGAGCGTTTGGACGATATGGGAGCCCTAAACGACAAGCTGTCGGAAGAGAAGGCCCGACTGATTGCCGACACGGTGCGCCTGTCGAACGAACTGAACACCTGTCGCGAACGATATAAACAGCTGCTGGCCGACGGCTCGGCCGAATCGGCACGCATGCTTCGGGAGCTGGAAGATAAGGAGATGGCCCTGAACGACCGCTCGCGCCGTGTTGCCGAACTGGAGGAGATGCTGCGTAGCCGCGAAGAGGCGATCGACGCAATCCGCCGTAAAGTGGCCGATGCCTTGACGGGATTCGAAGGCAACGGACTCTCCATATCGATCCAAAACGGTAACGTTTATGTCTCGATGGAGGACAAACTGCTGTTTCGTTCGGGGAGTTTTGCGATCGACCCCAAGGGAGCTCAAGCCGTCCGCGATCTCTCCGCGGTTTTGGCACAGAATCCGGACATCAACGTCATGGTCGAAGGACACACGGACGATGTTCCCTACCGTCCGAACGGACAGCTCCAAGACAACCTTGACCTAAGTGCCAAACGGGCGACAACGGTTGTCCGCCTGCTGCTGGAGAACAAGGAGATCGCTCCGAGCCGTATCATAGCTGCAGGACGGGGCGAATCCCTGCCGATCGATCCGGCCAAGACCGCTGAAGCACGGGCCAAAAACCGACGCACGGAAATTATCCTCACTCCCAAGCTCGACGAGCTGATGCAACTGATGGAGAAAGAATAATCAGCATCGGGAGGGGGTAAGAGTAAAAGAGCAAGCAAGTAAGGAAGAGCAAAAAACTAAGCTACGAGGAGAGACTATCGACAGAGACCGAGGAAGGAAAGAAGGCAGAGAGAATAAGGAAGAAGGGGGAGTAAAGGAGGAGAAGAAGAAGGGAGAGAAGGGGAAGAGAGAGGTGAAGGAGAAAAAAGAAGACGGAAGGAAAAAAGGAAAAGGATTATCACCACAGAGAATCATGGCTATCTATAAACGTGTATTATTAAAACTCAGCGGAGAGTCGCTGATGGGAGCCCAGAAATACGGATTGAGTACCGACGTGCTCAATCAATACGCCACACAGATCGCAGCCGCCGCATCGCAAGGCGTACAGATCGGCATTGTGATTGGCGGAGGAAACATCTTCCGCGGGCTTAGCGGCGTAAATAAAGGATTCGATCGGGTCAAAGGCGACCAGATGGGAATGCTGGCAACGGTTATCAACTCGCTGGCGCTTCAGGGAGCCCTCGAAGGAGCAGGAGCCCGGGCCAAAGTGTTGACCTCAATCCGCATGGAACCGGTCGGCGAACTCTATTCAAAGGCTAAAGCTCTGGAACTGCTGCAAGACGGCTACGTCGTTATTGTCGCCGGAGGTACAGGAAACCCCTACTTCACGACCGATACGGCCTCCGCACTCCGGGGCGTCGAGATCGAAGCCGAAGTCCTGCTCAAGGGCACCCGTGTCGACGGAGTCTACACCGCCGATCCCGAAAAGGACCCTGCAGCCGTCAAGTTTCCATCCATCACGTTCGACGAAGTATATGAACGCAAGCTGAAAGTGATGGACCTGACCGCTTTCACGATGTGCAAAGAGAATGACCTGCCGATCATCGTTTTCGACATGGATACGCCGGGAAATCTGCAAAAGGTGCTCGACGGAGCTCCAATCGGAACGACCGTATCCAACCCGCATTGATCGATCAATTTCTCCGAACAAAAACAATTTAAAGACAACATACGATGGTAGAGACAAAAGAGATTCTGGATGCCGCTCAGGCGAAAATGGATAAAGTAATCGGTTTTCTGACCGAAGAGCTGACATCGGTTCGGGCAGGGAAAGCCAGTACCAACATACTCAACGGAATCATGGTCGATTATTACGGCACGCCGACCCCCGTGTCGCAGGTAGCGAGCATTACGGTTCCAGACGCACGGACCGTGTTGGTTCAGCCGTGGGAGAAGAAGATGATCGCCCCGCTGGAAAAGGCGATATTGGTGGCCAACATCGGCCTGACCCCCTCGAACAACGGAGAACACATCCGGCTGAACATTCCCCCATTGACCGAAGAGCGGCGTAAGGAGCTGGTCAAACAGATCAAGGGGGATACGGAAACCGCACGTGTAAGCCTTCGAGGCATCCGTCGCGACATGGTGGAAGCCTTCAAAAAGGCACAGAAAGAGGGCATGCCCGAAGACGTTGCCAAAGACGGTGAAACTTCCGCCCAAAAGTTGACCGACAAATACATGAAGAAGGTCGACGATCTTTTCGCCGCAAAAGAGGCTGAAATCATGACCGTCTAATTCCGGAACACACCAAAATGTAACAAGCTAACTAAAAAACATCACTTCGAAGCGATCCGCAAACGAAGTGATGTTTTTATATTACAACAAAACCCATAATCAAACCATGAAATTTTTATTCAGTTCTGTACTATTGTTCATCACGACAGTTTGCATGGCCGCGCGGCCATCAACCACCGAAGCCCAACAAGAGGCCGTACATCGCTTTATTCAAGACTCATGGGAAAAGACCGTCCGGTTCCATACGGAAGACGAAGACATCCGGATCGGGTTACCCTATAAATATACGGTACCGAGCATCAGCGGGGCATTTCAGGAGATGTACTATTGGGACACTTACTTTACGGGCGAAGGGCTGATTCTGGACGGACACGTCGACCTCGCCAAAAACAATGCGGACAACATGCTCTACATGGTCGATCGGTTCGGCAAGATGTATAACGGCAACCTGACCGTTTTTCAGAACCGCTCCCAGCCACCCTACCTGAGCATGATGATCGCCAGCGTCTACCGCAAGACCGGAGACAAAGAGTGGCTGAAGAAGATTCTCCCGACACTGGAGAAGGAGTACCAATTCTGGATGACGCGTCGGATCACACCGATCGGACTGAACCGCTACGGCAACGAAGCGACCGAGCAGGACAAGGCCGGATTTATCGATCTGCTCCGGGACCGTCTGGGAAAGAACTTTACTCCCGATACACTTCCGGTAGAAGAACAACTCAAAATAGGTTCGCACTTCATTGCCGAAGCCGAGTCGGGTTGGGACTTCAATCCCCGTTTCCACTCCCGGTGCATGGATTTCTGTCCGCTCGACCTGAATGCCAACCTGTATCTCTACGAAAAGAATTTTGCCTACTTCGCATCGGAGCTCGGCGACAAACAGGCCGCCAAGCAATGGACCAAAAAGGCCGAAGCCCGAAAGAAATTGATCCGGAAATATTGTCGGGATCCGAAAACAGGCATGTACTACGACTACGACTATGTCAACGAGCGTCGCTCCGACGTGATTTCGTCAGCGATCTTCAGCCTGCTGTATGCCGAAGCCGTATCACCGAAGGATGCGGCATCGATCGTCGACCAAGGTCTCAAGGCGCTCGAATTCGCCCACGGTATCGCGGCATGCGAAAACAAGCCCTATGACTTCGTCTATCAATGGTCCTACCCGAACGGATGGGCCCCGCTGCACTTTCTGGCGATCAAGGGACTCGACAACTACGGATACAAGGAGGAGGCCAGCCGCATCGCTTCGAAATATGTAGACATGGTCGTACGGAACTTCGAATCGACACACAACCTTTGGGAGAAATACAACGTCGTCGAAGGGAATATCAATGTCAGCAACGAATACGACATGCCGACGATGATAGGCTGGACAGCAGGAACCTACGTCACCGCCCTGAACTACCTGAAGCAGTCGGAACGCTAATCCAGCAGTCGGCGTACAAAATCGCGGCACAAAACTTGTTCATACCACAGGCAGCCCCGTACGAGAAAGGGGATAGTATCTATCTTTGGTATGTTTCGTGCATATGATTTTGTTATGTTTTTCTTATTCACTGGTAGAGCGGACATGGTTCGCGACTTCTCTACGGGGCTTTTTTGGAATACAAGACGATCGCATTCGGCGATCGTCTTTTTTTTGGACGACAGAAGCTTGAACGCGCGGCGCACCGCCGAACCGGACCGTCGTGACACGGATTGCACAAACCGATAATTTGGCTTACCTTTGTGGGAAATACGAAAACCAAATTGCCGCATGAAAGCGAAAATCAAAGTGGATCGCCCGGTCGTAGAGCTGGACGGAGACGAGATGACACGGGTCATCTGGAAATTCATCAAAGACAAACTGATCCTTCCCTACCTCGATCTGAAGATCGAATATTTCGACTTGAGCATCCAGAACCGGGATGCGACCGATGATCGGGTCACGGTAGAGGCCGCCGAAGCCATCAAGAAATACAACGTGGGGATCAAATGCGCCACGATCACTCCGGACGAAGCCCGCGTGAAAGAGTTCGGTCTGAAGAAGATGTGGAAATCACCGAACGGTACGATCCGGAACATTCTGGACGGCACGGTCTTCCGCGAACCCATCATCTGCCGGAACGTTCCCCGGCTGGTTCCCGGCTGGACCCAACCGATCTGCATCGGCCGTCACGCATTCGGCGATCAGTATCGGGCTACGGACGTGGTTACGCACGGCCCCGGAAAATTGACCATGACCTTCACCGGTGAGGACGGAACCACCCAATCGTGGGAGGTATATGACTACAAGGGAGACGGAGTAGCTCTCTGCATGTACAATACGGATGCTTCGATCCGCGGTTTTGCCCACGCTTGTTTCAACATGGCGCTGAACAAAAAATGGCCGCTCTATCTGAGTACGAAGAACACGATTCTGAAAAAATACGACGGCCGGTTCAAGGATATTTTCGAGGAGATCTACCGCACCGATTACAAGGAGCGTATGGATGCGCTGGGACTGACCTACGAACACCGGCTGATCGACGACATGGTCGCATCCGCTCTGAAGTGGAACGGAGGGTTCGTATGGGCCTGCAAGAACTACGACGGTGACGTACAATCCGATACGGTAGCCCAAGGCTTCGGCTCGTTGGGTCTGATGACTTCGGTCCTGATCACCCCCGACGGCAAGACAATGGAGGCCGAAGCCGCACACGGAACCGTTACCCGCCACTATCGCCTGCACCAAAAAGGGGAAGAGACCTCGACCAACCCGATCGCATCGATTTTCGCATGGACCCGCGGATTGAGCCACCGTGCTGCGTTGGACGACAACGCTGAATTGGCCCGCTTTGCCCAAGCCCTCGAGTCGGTATGCGTCGAAACCGTCGAGTCGGGCAAGATGACCAAGGATTTGGCCCTGTTGGTAAAGGGTGGAAAGGTGACCCGAGCCGACTATCTGAACACACAGGAGTTTCTGGATGCATTGGACGATGGTTTGCGAAACAAACTCGCATAGAAATAATTATTCTTCAAACAAAAAAGGATCGGTCTCGTCGGACCGATCCTTTTTTGTTTTTCTATTTACCAACAGTTTTTCATTCTCGCAGACTCCGCAACAAAACAAAATAAACATCTAACAATCAATATCTTGCATCATAAACATCTACTGCAGCAACAACTGTTCCTAAAATTTATCAATAACATCTCTTTTACATAAAAAACAAAGTTACAACCCGATTCTTCGCCACATTCAATTTAAATTCACTACATCTCTTATAAAACATTAGCACAAAAATAAAAAACAAATCACCGTAATTTTGTTGGATTAAACAATATAAATACCTACATTTGTTAGGACCACACTATTACTAACCCCTAAAACGCTACCCATGAACCGATTCTTCACCCTGCTTATCGTCTCTCTAAGCCTACTCAGTATGGCTTCCTGCGAAAAAGACGATTCTCCGGAACAGATCTACCTGACCGTGAACGGACCAGATGGTAATCCGGCATCTACAACAATTACCATTCCCGACGGAACCAGCTACACCGAACAACTCACACTCCAATCCAACGGAAAATGGAGTATCGAAAAACCAGCTTCCGACTCATGGCTGAAGGTTTCTCCGACAGCAGGAGAAGGAGACCAGGCAGTTACGGTATCCGTCGATCCAAACTCACAAAGCGAAGCCAGACAAAGCCAACTGGTTTTTCGAGCCGACAACAAGGATTTTCTGAAAATTACAATTCATCAGGAGGGCCAAAAGGAGACAGAACCCTACTTGACCGTCACCCCAGATACACCCCAGACAATCGCAGCCTCCGGAGGAGATCTTCCTTTTACAGTCGACTCCTATTCGGGATTATGGGATTATACGATACAGGGGAGTTCGACCGATTGGTTGACCGAAAAGGAGAGAACAGCCTCACGAATCATCTTTACCGCATCGGAAAACATGCAAACCGATGCACAAAGCGCAACAATTGAATTCTATGTTCCGGGAACATCCGATCTGAAACAGAGCATTACCGTAACCCTCTCCGCCCCGAAACCAGCTCCGAGCGCTGATCTGCTTGATGTCGTATTTCACAACGACGGAAGCGCCACTGATATCTCTCCATTACAGAACCACGTGGAACATTTGGCGGGATCTTCATCGATGACCTACCTCAACGACGGTTATCAAGGGTACATAGCCCATTTTAACCACACCCCGGGAGCGTCTATATCTACCGGATACTATAAGGTAAACTACTCGGGCAAGACACAATTCGAAAACGGACTTGCCGACGGACATACCCTCGAAACGCTTTTCATGTATGACGACGAGATCAAAATCGGCACCGAGGTAAAGATGTTCAGTGCGATGGAGAGCGGCGGAACCGGATTTCTATTAACCAGTGACAAGGGAGAAATCACCTTCCTGCCCAACGTCGGTGGATGGAAATGGACCCGCAGCGGCGTTGTTCCCGAAAAGGGAACCTACTACCATGTGGTAGGTGTATGGGACAAACAGAAAGGTAGTGCAACAATCTATATAAACGGAGTACGTAAGGGTTCAACCAGTGCGAGCGGCACCTTCTCCTTCCCTCCCAACAAGAATTGCTATTGGTTCTGCATCGGAGGCGATGCTTCGGGTTCAGGAGCAGGTAATGCATGGAGAGGCGACATCGCCATAGCACGCGTATATGACGATCCGCTCACAGAAGACGAAGTCTCCAAACTATGGGATGCCGTCAAAGACAAAATGCCACAAAATGCGATTACAATATCAGACATACTATTTCTGACCCAAGCGAACGTAGCCGAAGGATCTCCCTATCGCATCGGAGGAACCGGGTTTCAAAACGGTGATCTGATCCGTCTTGAATCCGTAACCAGCGAAAGCAATGTATTTACCTGTACAACGACCGTCACAGAGAAATACGCAGAAATCACCATTCCTTCGGGATTCGTTTCGGGAGAATACCGCCTTATCGTACAACGGGGAGAAAAGAGCTATCCGCTCGGGACAGCCCAACTGACACTTTCGGATCAACCGACCGAGCTGAAACTGCCTCAAGTAATCGCTCATCGAGGATATCATACCGTTAATGGAGCGGCACACAACTCGGTTGCATCACTCAAAGCCGCACAAGAGCTTGGAGTCTACGGTTCCGAAGGCGATTTTTACATTACGAAAGATGGTGTCGTTGTCGCATATCATGATCCCACCATCAATGGCATTACAATCGATCAAGCCAACTACGATCAAATTCAAAACTTGACCCTCTCGAACGGCGAAAAGATTCCGACATTCGCCTCATTCCTCGATGTTCTCGAACAAGACCCGCAGATGAAACTGGTCATTGAGATCAAGACGCATAGCAACACGACAAATGACGATCGGGCCGTTGATGCCATCACGGCAATGGTCGAAGAACGCGGATTGACCGGTCAAGTGGATTATATCGCCTTCAGTTACCACGTATGCCAACGTTTAGTGACGAAAGTTCCGGAAGGGACGACGATCGGTTATCTGAGTGGTAACATCGCTCCATCGCAATTAGAGCCGGGCATCAATTGCATCGACTATGACATGAATACCATCCGCAACAACCCGCAATGGGTACAAGAGGCCCACGACGCAGGACGTGTCGTCAACGTATGGACTGTCAATTCGGAACAGGACATGCTGGAATTTATCGGTATGGGAGTAGATTTCATCACTACGGATTCACCTCAAATTCTTAAAGAGATTGTCGCCCGGCTGACAGATTAAAAACGTTTCATAACCCTCGATATACGGGAGGCGCTATGTCGCTTCCCGTATGTTGCTACAATCAATAAAACATACCATAATCAATCTAATTTAATATTCAATCCGAACCTTAAACTTTTTTAAAAACCATTAAACTACTTCAACCATGAACAGACATCTAACCTTACTGGCCGCTGTCGCCATGTCGCTGTTTAGTATATCTTGCGACAAGGACGACACACAAAGTGATCCGTTTATTTCGATCACAACTCCGTCGGGAGTGAATCCGACTTCGATCACCATCGAGGCAACCGCCTACTCTCAAGACTTTACGATCAACTCGAACGCTGCATGGCGAATCGAGAAACAGCCGGCCACAGCAAACTGGCTGACCATATCTCCATCCGAAGGGAGTGGAGATGCAACTATCAAAGTGAGTGCATTGGCCAACGAGCAAGCCACAAGGATTCAAGCCATGTTGATTTTCTATTCCGGAGACACCAAACTCAACGCCTTGACGATCATACAAAATCCGGCCAATGCATACCTGAATGTAGACCCCGCACAACCGGATACGATTCCAGCAGACGGCGGCGACCTTGTTTTAAATGTCAGCACCAATGCCGGGACATGGGATGCGCAGATTACGGGCGAGAACAGCGAATGGCTGACTGAAAAAGAGCGTACCGAAACCAGCATTACCTTCACCGCAGCCGCCAATCCGAATAACGCAGAACAAACAGCAACCATAACATTCACCTCGAAAGAGCATCCCGACTTTGAAGAGACCGTCACCATCAAACAAAATGCGAAAGAGGCGATCTACATGGATCTGACTCCGGAAGAAGAACCCTATGTAATAACCATAGATGGCGGCGATCTCAGATTGATTGTCGGCACCAATGCCACCTCATGGGATGCAGTTATCAGCGGCGAGAACAGCGAATGGCTGACTGAAAAGGAACGAACCGAAACCAGCATCACCTTTACAGCCGATGCCAACTTGACGCCCGATCAACTGAGTGCCACCATCACATTCACCACCACGGAAGACGATCCGGACTTTGAAAAAGTCATCACCATCAATCAAGAAGGGTTGATCGCAGATCTGCTGGACATTCAATTCCAAGAGGATGGGACAGCAATCGACATATCTCCGATGCACCGTAACGTCGAGACATTCGAAGGTCCGAACTTCAGCACGGTCTATCTCGACTCCTACAAACGTTATGCAGGCCGCTTCTCACCGGCCGAATTGGCAACCAGCATTTCAAACGGTTTCTTGAAAGTCGACTACAAAGGGGACGAAGCGTATAAAAATGCCATAGCCGATGGACACTCGATGGAGATGCTCATCATGCTCAACTCAGATCTGAAAATCGGTAGTGAAGTCAAGATGTTCAGCTCGATGCAAAGCGGAGGCACAGGTTTCCTATTAAGCAAAGAGACCAATGAATTCACATTCCTACCCAATATAGGAGGTTGGAAATGGTGTTACAGCGGCGTCGTTCCCCAAAAGGGCGTCTATTATCACGTTGTCGGCGTATGGAACAAAGATGCAGGGAAAGCCTACATCTACATTAACGGTGAATTGAAGGGAGAGACCGATGCAAGCGGCGATTTTTCATTCCCGGCCACGGACACTTGCCATTGGTTCTGCATTGGAGGTGATCCTTCCAGCGAAACCGGTACCGAAAACTGCTGGATAGGAGATATCGGCATTGCCCGGATCTACGATAAACCCCTGTCAGACAAACAGGTTGCTGCCTTGTATGATATGATCAACGAATAACGGAACTGCTCGAATGGATTATATATTCCTGAATAGGATATAGAACACTCATTTACTATCCGACAAAGACACACTTCTGCTTTTTCACATAAAAGGGAAGAAGTGTGTCTTTATTTTTAATTATCCTAAAAACATTTTTTATCGTAATTTTTGTAGATTTGCGGAATTATAAAAACAAACCTTGCTTTACGCAAAATTTTGTAACTACATATGGAAACTGTTCTTAGTGGCATCCGCTCGACAGGCAACCTGCATCTGGGCAACTATTTCGGAGCTTTGAAAAACTTCGTTAAAATGCAATACGAGGAGAAATGCTTCTTCTTCATTGCCGATTACCACTCACTGACAACCCACCCCGACCCGAAAATGCTGCACGTCAACGTTAAAAACGTTTTGTCAGAATATCTGGCCGCAGGTCTCGATCCGGACGTTGCAACCATCTACGTTCAGAGCGATGTACCTGAAGTGGCAGAACTCTCGCTACTGCTCAGCATGCACGCCTACGTAGGAGAATTGGAACGCACAACCTCATTTAAAGATAAGATACGGAAACAACCCAATAACGTCAACATCGGATTGCTGAGCTATCCGGTTTTGATGGCAGCCGACATTCTGCAACATCGTGCGACACGGGTTCCTGTGGGCAAGGATCAGGAGCAACACTTGGAGCTGACGCGGCGATTCGCCCGACGGTTCAACCAGCTTTATCAGGTAGACTTCTTCCCCGAATGCCAACCCTATACCTTTGGCGGCGAATTAATAAAAATTCCCGGACTGGACGGATCGGGAAAGATGGGCAAATCGGAGGGAAACGGCATCTTCCTGAACGACAGCGATGCGGCCATTCGCAAAAAAGTGATGAAAGCCGTAACCGATTCGGGACCGACTGCACCAGACAGCCCCATGCCTGAGGTTATCGCCAACCTTTTCACCATCCTGAAAGCCGTCTCGACCGAGGATACCGTAGCTCACTTCACCGATCTTTGGAACCGTTGTGAAATCCGTTACGGCGACCTGAAAAAACAACTGGCAGAAGATATCATTAAGGTCGTTGCACCGATTCGGGAACGGATCCAAGACATCATGAACGACGAGGCCTATCTGTCACGAGTGGTGAAACAAGGAGCCGAAAAGGCACGCGAAAGCTCGAGAGCGACATTGGCAGAGGTCCGTCGCATCATGGGGATCAAACCGTTCTGATCCTCACGCCCTGCCTGCGACGGTACCCGATCGTAATCCAACTTCGCATTTCGCAGCACCATGTACAAACCGGGATCGAAAACAGCCATTCTCTATCGATACCTGATCATCGCTACCAAACGGCTTTCCAACAAGCAACTGATGATCCTGCTATCGATCGTCGTCGGACTGACGGCAGGGTTTGCCACGTTCCTGTTTGAACGGATATTAGCCTTCTTCCGGTATGTACTGACCAGTTGGTTTGCGATCGATTCCGCCAGCATTTTTTATCTGTTTTACCCGATCATCGGCATCATCCTCGCCACACTTTTCGTCCGATACGTCGTCCGCGACAACATCAACGAGGGTGTGACGCGGGTGCTTTATGCGATGAGCAAAAAGGGTTCTCGCATCAAACCACACAACTGCTATTCGTCGATCATCGCCAGCTCGGCTACGATCGGATTCGGCGGATCGGTCGGTCCGGAGGCTCCGATCGTCTATACGGGTGCTGCCATCGGATCGAATATCGGGAGCTTCATGCGGCTCAACTACAAAAACATCACCCTGCTGCTCTGTTGCGGTGCAGCAGCGGCCCTATCCGCCGTATTCAAAGCCCCCATTACGGGTGTCGTCTTCGTCTTGGAGATTCTGATGCTCGACATCACCGTATCGTCGATCATCCCGTTGCTGATCTCCACAGTCACCGCAACCTCCCTGATGTTCTTTCTCAACGGATTCGATCCGGTCTTCAACCTCGACATCAAACACATTTTCGAGCTGAAACACCTGCCGTTTTACGTCATATTGGGAGTAATCTGCGGACTGATGTCCTACTACTTTACAAAAATAAATACGTTAATATCCACCCGCTTCTCCCGCATCAAGAGTATGACCGGCAAGTGGATAGTCGGAGGTATCGTCATCGGTATTCTGATCTTCCTGTTTCCACCGCTGTATGGAGAAGGGTATGAATCGCTGGTAGATCTGATGCACGGAAACATCGATGCACTCTTCAACAACTCGCTTTTCTTCCGCTACCGGGATGTCGGATGGATCGTCATGCTCTATCTGTTGGCAACCCTCTTCTTCAAGGTTGTCGCCATGTCGGCAACCAACGGAGCGGGCGGTGTCGGAGGATCATTTGCCCCCTCCCTGTTCGTAGGGGCTTTCACCGGAGCGACCATGGTCTATATGCTGAACTACTTTTTCGGACTCGAACTGCCGATCATCCCCTTCACATTAGTCGGTATGGCCGGAGTGATGTCCGGAATAATGAATGCGCCACTGACCTCCATCTTCCTGATCGCTGAGCTCACCAACGGTTACTCGCTGTTTGTTCCGTTGATGCTCGTATCGGCCCTCTCCTTTGCCGTAGGCTATTACCTCGATCCCTACTCGATCTACACAAAGAAACTCTCCCAAAACGGAGAACTTCTGACCCACAACAAAGACAAATCGGTTCTTGTCTTCTTGAATCTCCGTGCGCTGATGGAGACCGATTTTCACAAGATCACCCTCGACACGACATTGGGAGATGTGGTCCGTCTGATTGCTACGGTCCACCGCAACATCTTTCCGGTCGTCAGCCGAGACGGGACCCTCTTGGGCGTCGTCCAACTGGATGATCTTCGAGCAGATATGTTCTCGCCGGAGAAATACGGAACAAAGATCGATGCCTACATGATCGACCCTCCCGATCTCATCTACCAAAACGAGCAGATCGGTAGTGTACTCAACGCTTTCGAAGAGTCGAAGGCATGGATGCTCCCTGTCGTCACGTCGGATCGTAAATACCTCGGATTCATTTCGAAATCGAGAATTCTTGCGGCATATCGGGAACAACTGCTGGCCATCAGCGAAGAGTAATCCCCACGGTTCGTTCTCAAAACAAGCGATCACACGGAAAGTCCGTCAAAAATTTTGAGTTTATGCAAAAAAATCGCACAACGGACTACAAATTAGTGCAATAAATAGGCCTTTTTCGAGCCCAAAAATCGAATTGCACAAAAAATTAACCCGATGAACGATTTTTTCGACCGATTATTTTGCACCCGATTAAATTTTGTACTATCTTAGCCAATATAATTTAGTGGGTTTTATACCCAAACGTAAAAAGAGAACTACATATCATTAATAGCTTTGTTTAATTTAAAACTTCCAATTTATGAAAAAACTGTTCAAAATCAGTACGTTATTATTACTGATTCCTGCGTTGTTCCTCACCTCGTGTAAGGATGACGACGAAGGAAACAGTTATGTAACGCTTCCTCCTACTAAACTCCAATCGCATACCGGTTACGAGAAGGTGACGCTGAGCTGGACTGCACCAAACTCCAACTTCCTCAAAGAGTATCTGGTAACATGGACTCCGGAAGACAATGGAGGTAGCGCTACTGTTGAAGCCGGTATTACATCCGCAACCATATCCGGTTTGACCAATGAAAAACAATATACGTTCACCGTAGTGGCCGTATATCAGAATGGAGAAAAATCTTCGGCATTGATCAAAAGAATCACGCCAAGTGCATCTTTGATCGACTATGAAACTCCAGCTTATTTAACAGTAACTCCGAGTTTCCGAGCAGCATTCGTTAGTTGGTTACCTCTGAATAAAGTAGATGGAGCCAATGTAACGAAATTTATCATCGAAGGAGCTTCAGCTGAAGATACTGTTAAAACAGAAGTACTCGACCCCGAAGCAACTTCTGCTACCCTTGAAGGTTTGACCAATGGTACGACATATGCCGTCACCGTTACAGCTGTCTATGATACAGAGGTAATGATGACCAGTGAAGAAACAATTAATGTCACTCCTTCGGACTTGATCACAAGTATAACTGCTACGAATGTGGCAAATGTTCAGTTCGATGCCGATAATATCGCCTACACTTTGAACTATGTTCAAGAAGAGGACTTCTCTCAGGTAGAAGTTGCCTTTACCTTGGCTAATGGTGTTTCATACAACGGTCGGGAAGGTTCGGGACGTGATACTCTGGATTTGACGTCTCCTAAAACCATCGTTCTTGTAATGAACGAAATCGAATATACCGTATCCATTGCAGCAGCAGTAGATCCGAATGCCTTCATCGAAGGTTACTTCAAGATCGATACATATAAAGATCTGGAATATACTTCTGCAGGTTATATCGGACCTCAAGGAGAATTCACTGTCACGACTACCGGCACTGCTCCTTCCTTCAAGACTAATACATTGAAAGAAGCAACCACAAATGCTGTTTTGCATTTTAATTATAAGAGCAATGAAGCAGTCGACCTGAAGCTTGCTGTAAATGGAAATGCTTCATCATACAAAATCGCTTCGTTAAGCGCTGCATCTGACTGGACAGATTACTCATTCGATTTAGGCATGCTGATCAGTAAAAACTCTTGGACAGAAATTTCGTCTATCGAGCTCTTCATAGGAGAGAAAGCTGGAACCGAGATTTCATTTACTGATTTCTACATCCGTACACGGAACGACAGCGAAGCCTCATTGGCATCTGCAATGTTCCTTGAGTTTGCAAGTCCTTCAGGAGCAACGTTGACCGATCTTACTGAGATGTTCAGCTATACTAATGGACTCACTTATCTCTATGTAGCCAACAATGGAGCAGGTGACCCGCAAATCAACACGAAGCGTACCGACGATTTGTCAGGATATAACAAACTGGTAATGAAGTATAAGTGTGCTAAGAATTT
>OLGE01002103.1_pt1 | contig 18380 bp, 15 predicted proteins | sample 1605151 | NCBI WGS metagenome assembly OLGE01 (sample SAMEA3888912, study PRJEB22519) | human gut metagenome | biome: human gut; feature: human-associated habitat; material: faeces | place: Denmark | collected 2010
GCACGGTCACGCTCCACCGCGTCGTCCTCGTCTTCCACGGCGGCGACGTGGCGCTCTGCGAGGCGATCGGGACTGCTGAATCGTGAACGACAAGGAGAACGATGAAGATGAAGAGACGTGCATTTTTGAAACTCGCGGCGGGGACGGCGGCGCTGCCCCTCTTTTCCATCGGCGCGGCGGCGAACGGGCCGGGCGGCGCGCGGAAGATCCGCCTCGGCCTCATCGGCTGCGGCGGGCGCATGGGGCTCTCGACGGGCTACGGCATCCTCAACAGCATGTGCGGGCCGGACGAGGAGATCGTCTGCCTCGCCGAGCCGGATCCCTCGCACTGGGACAAGGTGCGCGCCGTCGTCAAGGCGCACCAGCCGCAGACGGACACCTCGAAGATCCGCGCCTACTACGACTACCGCGAGATGCTGGAGAAGGAGGCGAAGAACCTCGACGCCGTCGCGATCGCGACGCCGAACCACCACCACGCCCCGGCGGCCCTGCGCGCGATGGCGAAGGGTCTGCACGTCTACGTGGAGAAGCCGATGGCGCTCACCGTGGAGGAGGTGCGCCTCATGCACGCGATGCAGAAGCGGACGGGCATCGTCGCGCAGGTCGGGAACCACGGCCACAGCGAGGAGGGGATGCGCCGCCTCGTGGAGTACATCCGCGCGGGGACGATCGGGCAGGTGCGGGAGGTGTGGAGCTACGACGACCGCCTCAACGCGATGCTCTACCGTCCGCCGAAGGCCGAGCCGCCGAAGGGCATGGACTGGGACAGCTGGTGCGGCCCCGCGCCGGTGTGCGACTACTATGCGCCCACCCAGGACCACAACGGCCTCCATCCTCATGACTGGCACGACTGGATCGGCTACGGCAACGGCTCGATCGGCAACATGGGCACGCACATCATCGACCCCGTCTTCTGGGCGCTCGACCTGGGACAGGTCGTGCCGGAGAGCGTGGAGACGAAGCGCGCCGAGTGGGGCTGCGCGGGCAGCTGGACGTGGGCGACCGAGATCGAGTGGAAGTATCCGGCGCGCGCCGGCATGGATCCCGTGACGCTCCGCTGGTTCGACGGCGTGAAGCCGGGCGTGCCCTACGACAAGGACCATGTGGACAAGATCGGCGTCTGCCGCCAGCGCGCCTACCAGAACCTGCCGCCCGTCGTCGAGGAACTGGAGAAGAAGTACGGGCAGTCGCTCGGCTGCCTCGGCTCGATCTTCGTGGGCGAGAAGGGGATCATCCGCATCGGGCCGCACGGGGACGGCCTCGTCTTCGGCCCGAAGGACCTCTACAAGAAGCGTCCGCCGAAGCTCTTCCCGCGCGAGAAGGGGATGGACCACCCGACGGACTGGCTGCGCGCGATCCGCAACCCGGGCCGTCCCTGCGGGTGCAACTTCGACTACTCCGCGCCGCTTGCGACGACGGTGCTGCTCGGCAACGCCGCCCCGCGCGCGGGCGTGAAGAAGCTCCTCTGGGACGGCCGGCGGTTCACGAACGACGACGCGGCGAACCAGTATCTCCGCGCGACCTACCGTCCCGGCTGGGAACTGATGGGATAAAGGGAAAGGGAGAAGACGATGCGGTATGCGCGGTTCGGAGTGGCGGCGTGCGCCGGGCTCCTGTGGGCGGCGGCGTGGGCTGGGGGCGAGAACTGGAAGCTCGGAAAGCACGCGACGCGCACGGGCGACGTCGTGACGGTGGACATCCCGGCGGGGAAGGTGGATTCCGGCTCGGCGACGTGCGCCTACGACTTCTCGCGCCACAACGGGAAGGTCTTCCGGGCGTCGATCCGGGCGCGCGGCTTCGGCGTCTCGCGTCCTGAGCCGCGCTACCTCGGCTTCAAGTTCATGGGAACGTACCGCGACGATGCCTCGGGGGCGCTGAACTATCCCGGCGCGGCGCAGATCGGCGGCGACTTCCCCTGGCAGACCGTCTTGTTCACCGACGGCAACGTGGGCGTCAAGCGCGCGCCGGGCACGTTCACGCTTGGTCTGCAGGACGCCTGCGGGCGCGTCGAGTTCGACCTCTCGACCTTCAAGGTGGAGGAGCTGCCCCCGCTCTGGCCGGAGACAAACCAGACCCACCGCTGCGTCTACACGCCGCGCGTGAAGGACGCGCCCGCGCGGCGCGGCGTCATGCTCGGGCTCGGCCTCTCGGAGGAGGACTTCAAGGCGCTCCACCGCTGGGGCGTCACGCTTGCGCGCTTCCAGATGACGCGCCAGTGGAACACGTCGGGCGGCAACCGCGACCTCGCCGACTTCGACCGCTACATCGACGGCCAGCTCGACCTCCTGGAGAAGCACCTCGCCTGGGCGAAGAAGTACGGCATTCAGATCGTCGTCGACCTCCACGCCGCCCCCGGTGCGCGCGACGAGCGGAAGGACCTCTACATGTGCCACGACGCGACGTATGCGGAGGCGTTCATCGCGACGTGGCGGAAGATCGCGACGCGCTTCAGGGGACGCCCGGAGATCTTCGGCTTCGACCTCGTCAACGAGCCCCAGCAGCTCGCGCCCGCGCTGCCGGGCTGCGACTACTGGTCGCTCCAGAGCCGCGCCGCCGAGGCGATTCGCGCCATCGACCCCGAGACGCCCGTCATCGTCGAGTCGAACTGCTACGACGGCCCGGCGACGTTCAGCTACTTCAGGCCGCTCGCGCTCACGAACATCATCTACCAGGTCCACATGTACGTGCCCCACGCCTTCACGCACCAGGGCGTCGGCGGCCCGACGTGGACGCGCACGAAGTACCCCGACGCCGCGAAGGGCTGGAACCGCGACTTCCTGCGGCGGACGCTGAAGCCGGTGCGCGACTTCCAGGCGCGCCACGGCGCGCGCATCTACGTGGGCGAGTTCTCGGCCATCGCCTGGGCCGAAGGCGCGGCGGACTACCTGCGCGACTGCATCGACCTCTTCGAGGAGGAGGGCTGGGACTGGACGTACCACGCCTTCCGCGAATGGACGGGCTGGAGCGTCGAGCACGAGGCGGAGAAGCCGGGCGCGCAGAGGCCCTCCTTCGACAATCCGCGCAAGCGCGCGCTCCTCGACGGCTTCCGGCGCGGCAGGCCGACGGCGCTCCGGGGGCCGTTCCCGCTCCTCTGCACGCCGTGGACGGCGGAGGGCGCGCTCGACGGCGCGACCGTTGCTTCTGCATCCCGCGCGGGAAATGTGCTATACTATCCGCCGTCTTTTCAAAAAGGAAAGGTACGTTTAGAATGAAACTGGCTGATCTCAAAGGCAAAACCGTCGGCGTGTGCGTGTCGGGCGGACTCGATTCAAAGACCATCTGCTGCGTGCTGCAGGACGCGGGCGTGAACGTGAAGGCGTTTTCCGCGAACGTCGGCCAGCCGGACGAGAAGGACATCAACGACATCAAGAAGAAGATGGCCCCCACCGGCGTCGACACGACGATCGTCGACGTGACGGCGGACATGGCCGAGATCTGCTTCGAGACGCTCAAATGCCAGGCCATGTACGACGGCGGCTACTGGAACTCGACGGGCATCGCCCGCGCGGTGACGGTGCGCGCGCTCCTGCCGGAGATGAAGAAGGCCGGCTGCACGGTGCTCGTCCACGGCGCGACGGGCCGCGGCAACGACCAGATGCGCTTTGAGCGCTACACGAACGTGCTCGACCCGGAGTTCGGCGTGTATTCGCCCTGGCGCGACGCGGACCTCCTCAAGAAGTTCCCCGGCCGCACGCAGATGGTGGAATTCCTCGCCGAACGCGGCATCACGGCGTTCGTCGGCACGAAGAAGAAGTATTCCACCGACGCGAACCTCGCCGGCCTCTCGCACGAGGCGGAGGACCTGGAATCGATGGAGACCTCGATGCGCATCGTCAAGCCCACGATGGGCGTATGGCCCGACCAGGCGCCGGACGAGATCGAGAAGGTCACGCTGAAGTTCGAGAAGGGCCGCTGCGTCGCCGTGAACGGCAAGGAGATGGCGCCCTATGACGTGATGCTGGAGATGAACAAGGTCGGCGGGCGCAACGGCATCGGCATGAAGCACGCGCTTGAGAACCGCATCATCGGCACGAAGAGCCGCGGCGTGTACGAGGCGCCCGGCATGGAGGTGCTGAGCTGGGGCCTCAAGTACATCTACGAGGGCATCATGGACCGCCGTTCGACGCTCCTCTTCCAGCAGCTTTCGAGGCTCGTCAGCGACCAGATCTACGACGGCCGCTGGTTCGACCCGGCGACGCGCGCGGCGCGCGCGGCCATCCAGGTGTGGGCCGACAAGGCGACGGCGGAGGTGACGCTCGGCCTCTACAAGGGCAACATCTTCTTCGAGAGCCTGACGGGCCTCGCGGCGACGATCTACAACGAAGCCGACAGCTCGATGGAGGCCTCCAACGGCCTGAACCCGCACAGCTCGCAGGGCTTTGCGGAGATCCAGAGCGTCGAGGCGAAGATGCTCGCCAAGGCGGGCCAGATCGTCGCGAAGTAAGGCGCAGTCACGACGACGCAGGGGACGACCGATGGTTCCGGATGAACCTTTCGGCCGTCTTCTTCGTTTGACGAAGCATGAACGACGTCTTTAAATGGTTTTCGGACGGTGGGCCGGTGATGTGGCCCATCCTCGTCCTTTCGGTGGTGGGACTTGCGCTCGTCGTGGAGCGTCTGCTTGCGTTTCGGACGTTCGCCCGCGAGACGGGTCCGTTCGACGACCCGCAGGGCCGCCTCAACCGCCTCCAGCGCGGCTTCGGGTTCCTCTCCACGATCATCACCGCCGAGCCGATGCTCGGCATCCTCGGCACGGTGACGGGCATCATCAAGACGTTCGGCTCCTTCAAGCTCGCCGAGAACGCCTCCCCCCTCGCGGCGACGGCGGGCATCGGCGAGGCGCTGATCACGACGGCGGCGGGCATCGTCGCCGCCCTCGTGCTCCTTTTCCCCTACAACGTCCTGCTGGGGCTGCTCGCGAAGGCGGCGGCGCGGCTGGAGCGGGCGGGCGAACGGCGGAGCGCCGAACCGTGAAGCTCTCCTCGCCCTTCCTCGCGCACGGGGCGCGGCTGGAACTCGTCTCGCTGATGGACGTGATGTTCCTCGTTCTCGTGTTCTTCGTCTATGCCGTCTTCGACATGGCGGTCCATCGGGGCATGAAGGTGGACCTGCCCCACGCGGCGGGCGTCCACGAGCGGGGCGAGCGGATCGTGGTGACGCTGGACGAACACGACGCGCTCCAGCTCAACGGACGCGCGCTGGAACGGGAGGCGCTGGTGGCGGAGGTGCAGCGCCTCGTGGCGGTGAAGCCCGATCTGCCCGTTTTGATTGCGGGCGACCGAAAGGCGTCGCTCGGTGCGGGCATCGAACTTTTGGCGCGGTTGAAGGCCTCCGGCATCGGAAAGGCGAGTTTCCAGGTGCGGGGGAGCCGGGAGTGACGGACCTTTCGGGATTCGCGGTCGGCCTCGTTGCGTCGCTTGCGCTGCATGCCGCGCTCATGGTGGGCGCGGGGGCGCTGCGGGGAACGGCACCGGCGGATCCGAAGCTGACGCCCGTGGAGGATGAAGCGGTGGCGCTGGATCTGGCGAACGTCGATCTCTCCTTCTCCGAAGAGGAACGTGACGAGGCGCCGGTGAACCCAATGCCGACGGCGGTCCCGGCGGTGGCCGAGGCCGTCCCGCCGCCCCCGGCGGCGCATCTGCCGGAACTGCCGCCGCTCGTCGTGCCGCCCGCGCCCGACACCGTGGCCGTGGCGAAGGCGGACGACGTGCGCCCGACGGAGCTACGCCCGCAGGAACTGGAAGCCCCTGACGCGCCGCCCCAGCCGTCTGCACCGCCGCAGGCCGTGGAGCAGGCCGCCGCGCCGGCGCCCGTGCAGGCGCGCGTGGACGCGCCGCCCGCGCCGCGCCGCAAAATCTGTCCGAAGTATCCGGTGGAGGCGCGTCGGCGGGGGGAAGAGGGCGATGTGACCGTGGAGCTTGCGGTCGATGCCCGGGGCCGGGTGACGGACGTCAAGGTGGTGGCGAGCTGCGGTTTTGCGGCGCTTGAACGGGCGGCGGTTGCCGCCGCGCGCAACGCGACGTTCCGCCCCGCGAAGCGCGGCCATAAGGCGGTCCCCGCCGTCGCCCGCCTCACGCTGACCTTCCGTCTGCGCGACGGGCAGTGACCGGCCGCAATTTTCCCTGAACCACCGTGGAACCTTCGGCGTTTACATGAGCATGGCAAAACCCATTCTGTTGACCGTTCTGGCTGGCTGCTCCGCGTGCCTGGCCGAGATAGACCTGTCCACCAACGCCCTGGAGGTCGTCGACCTCGGGAACATCGTCGTCGAGGGCTCGGCCCTCTCGCGCTACCGTCCCGAACGGGTGAGCGGCGCGACGTTCACGGACGTGCCGCCCGAGGCGCTGCCGACGGTGGTGGACACGCTGACGGAGGACTTCATCCGCGAACACAACCCCACGGACCTCCACGACCTCCTGCGCTTCGTGCCGGGCATCGAGACGGGCAGCAAGTCGCTGCTCATCCGCCAGCCGGGCACGTTCACGATCCGGGGCATGGGCGGCACCGAGCCGACCTTCGACGGCGTGATGCCGGTCGGACGCGGCGCGGGGCTCTTCATCGACCCGTTCCTCCTCGACCGCGTGGAGGTGGTGAAGGGGCCGATCGGCGCGCTCGGCGGCGGCGCGGGCGCGGCGCAGAACGCCTCGGGCGCCGGCGGCGCCGTGAACCTCCACCTGAAGGGCGCGACGCTCGCGAAGGACGAGATTCAGGTGCAGGAGAACACCTCCGTCGGCAAGCATACCTTCCGCCAGCGCGGGATGGTGGACGCGAACGAGGTGGTGGTGGACGACAAGGCCGCCGTGCGCGTCCTTGCGACGGCGGACTACTACGAGCCGACCTACATCAACGAGGGCATCCAGAAGGGGGCGCGTCCGCGCGAGTCGTTCACCGTCGCGCCCTCCTTTATCGCGCAGCCGGCCGATACGGTGACGTTCGGCCTCAAGACGCTCTTCCAGTACACGGACCAGCCCGGCTACATCGGCGTGCCCGTGTGGCGGGGACGGCCGGCGGCGGGCTACGGCTGGTACGAGTCGTCCTGCCGGCGCGGCGACCGCGCGACCTACGAGAGTTTCCTGCTCAACCCCTGGCTCGACTGGCAGGTCACGGACGACTGGCTACTTAAGTTCGGCGCGGGCATGATGGTCTCCAGCTGGGAGTTCACGATGCAGGAGCCCTACCTGGGGCGCGGCGCGGAGCTTCAGGAGTTCTTCGAGACGGGGCGCTGGACGTCCGGGAACCGCTACATGACCTCGACCTTCAGCGAGGGCAGCTCGCTCAACCGCACCTACAACGTCTTCACGCGCTCCGTCTACACGAAGGAGGTGTTCGAGGTCGTCACCAACGCATTCGTCGTGCAGCCCGACTACGTCTACCGCGAAAGTTCGGGCGGGTTCGGCACGCCGACCTCGCGCTACGGCCTCCTCGCGCAGGATGCGGTCTCGTGGCACTGGTTCACCCTCCTGGGCGGCATCCGCTACGACCACTTCGAGCAGGAGGCGTACACGGCCTCGAACGTGCGCTACTTCCACCAGACGGCGGACGCCGTCTCGCCGCGCGGCGGCCTCACGATCCGTCCCCTCGACGGGCTCGTCTTCTTCGGCAACCTCTCCCAGACGCGCACACCGATGCTCGGCCTGCGCAACGCGGACGGCTCGACGCCCGACGCCCCCTGGCGCGCCACGCAGTACGAGGGCGGCGTGCGCGTCCGGCCCGGCGACAAGCTCTGGTTCTCGCTCTCCGCCTACCGCATCGAGCAGGAGAACGTGCCGGAGGCCGACACGGAGACGGGATTCTACACGTACGACGGGCGCAACACCTCGCGCGGCGCGGAGTTCTCCGTCTCGGGCGACGTGACGCGGAACTGGACCCTTCTCGGCCTGTACGGCTTCAACAGCTACACGGACCGCAACGTCGCGCCCGGCACGAAGGGGCGCGACTTCGAGCGCCGTCCCGCCCACACGCTCGGGCTCAACACGTCCTACCGCTTCACGTGGGGCTCGCTGGAGGACGTCGTGGTGGGGGCCGGCTACCGCTTCCGCTCGATGAGCTACGCGACGATGCGCGGCCGCTACGTCAACAAGAACCTGCGCTTCGACCCCTCGCACGTCTTCGACCTCAGCGTGTCGATGCCGCTCTCGAAGTTCGGCGGCGGCGAGAACTGGATCCTCTCCTTCGGCGTGCGCAACCTCTTCGGCGAGAAGTACTTCGAGAGCGCCCGCCACTACTACGAGTGCCTCGTGGGCGAGCCGCGCACGTTCGAGATCGGCCTGCGCGCGACGTTCTAGGCTAGGCGAGGCGGTAGCCCACGTTGCGGACGGTCTCGATGCGGGCGGCGTCCGTGCCGAGCTTCCGCCGGATGAGGGCGACGTGCTGGTCGAGCGTGCGCGTGTTGCCGTGGAAGGCGACGCCCCAGAGCTCGTCGAGGATGTCGTCCCGCCGCAGCACCTCGCCGGGATGGGCGGCGAGGAGGCGCAGGAGTTCGTATTCGCGCGCGGCGAGCGGCGTCTCGGTGCCGTCGGGCGCGATGACGGTTAGGCGCGCGCCGTCGATCATGTGGGCGCCGAGGCGGAAGGGGGCGTCGGCGCGGGGGGGCTGGACGGGGACGAGGCGTGCGCGGCGGAGAAGGGCGGCGATGCGGGCGAGGAGTTCGCCGAGGCCGAAGGGCTTGGTCATGTAGTCGTCCGCCCCGGCGCCGAGCCCAGCGATCTTGTCGCGCTCGGCCGTGCGCGCGGTGAGCATCAGGATGGTCAGGGCGGCGTCGCGGCGGCGGATTTCGGCGCAGACGGAGACGCCGTCGCGCTTCGGCATCATGATGTCGAGCATGAGGAGGTCCGGACGTTGCGCGGCGTAGGCGGCGAGGGCGGCTTCGCCGTCGGGGACCGTCCGCACGGCGTAGCCCTCCGTCTCCAGCGCGACGGCGACCCACTTGCGGATGTCCGCATCGTCTTCCGCGAAGAGGATCTCAGACATGGCGGCACGCCTTCACGTATGCGAGCACTTCGTCCACGAGCGTGTTCAGCTTCGCCGTCTCCCGGGCGATGGTGTCGAGGGAGTCCCGGCGGCGGGCGTCGGAGAGGCGTCCCGCGCGGGCGAGGTCCGCGCAGAGCGAAATCGACGTGAGCGGCGTCTTGAGGCGGTGCGTGAAGTCGGCGACCGAATCGAGCTGCGTGCGCGCGGCGCGGCGGGCGCGCAGGATGGCGCGGGAGAGGAGGCCGCAGCCGAGGAGGATGAAGAAGCCGCACGCGGCGAAGACGGCTCCCTCCGCGAAGAGGATCGCATGGGCGCGGGCAGTGCCCGGACTGCGGCTTCCGGGCCACGCGACGCGCACGGACCGGTCCGGGAAGGCGGGCGCGAGCGGCGCCGCGCCGAAGCAGCGGTCGTCGGACGGGAAAGGATGGTGGTCGTCCGTGCGTCCCTGGGCGTCCACCACGGCCACGCTCACGGGGAGCCGCCGGCCCGCCGTGGGCGGCGTCAGGGTCCGTGCGGCGGCCATCTCGGCGGCGAGGCACTGGGCCTCCGCCCCCAGGTAGGCGCGTCCGAGCGTGCGCCCGCGCGCCAGTTCGGCGGAGAGGAAGCGGTGGACGGCGAACGGCAGAACGCAGAGCGGCACCAGCAGGATGAGAAAATAGACGAAGAGATCCTTGTTCATGGCGGTATATTCTAGCATAACGCCGCCCCATGCAACGCCATCGGCCCCGATCTCCCACGCCTGGCCCCATGCCGCCAGACGGCATGGAGGGGACCGTTGGATTTCGTCCGCACCGTAATCTTGCTATGTAATCTTGCTATCCTCCCTGGAAGGAATCTCGTTTTCCCGCCAAGAGGATTCGCCACGAGGATGGTCTGCGGACGGGACGAGATTAGAGGTGCGGACGAGCGAACGAATTTACATGCAGTTTACACAGGCCGGGACGGACTATGCTATCATTCGCGCCATGCAGATCATTTTCGCCATGAAAGGGGCTTTCGCGTCATGAAGAAGACATCGCTTTCAACCATCATGGGACTCTTCGTCGCCCTGTCGTTGGCGGTCCGGGCGGAGGAGGGGATTGGCACGAATCTCACGGTTGTCGTCACCGCGACGCCGATCACGCACGAGGAGACGGTCTCGAAGGACGGCGCGGAGACCGTGACGATCGGGCGGACGCAGCTCGCGGCGCTCAACGCGCAGGATCTCCAGACGGCGCTCCGGCAGGTGCCGGGCGTGACGATCTCCCGTTATGCGCCCGTGGGGAGCTACGGTGGCGGACAGGGTGGCAGCGTGTACGTGCGCGGCGTGGGCACGGGGCGTCCCGGCGGCGAGGTGCGGATGTACGTGGACGGTGCGCCACGGGAGTCCGGCGTGTGGGGGCATCCGCTCATGGATTCGGTGCCCGTCGACTTCGCCGAGGCGGTGTCCGTCCACAAGAACCCCCAGCCCGGACACTATCCCGGAACCTTCGCCGCCGTGGACGTGACGACGCGCCGGCGGGAGACGCCGGGCGAGGAGGCCGAGGTCGATCTCGCCTACGGGCGCTTCAACACGCTCGTCGGCGCGGCATCGGCCGGGGCGAAGGAGGGCGTGGTGGACGCCTACGCCGGCATGGCCTACAAGTATTCCGAAGGGGCGCGTCCGCACGGATCCGCCGAGATGAAGAACGCCTACGGGCGCGTGGGGGTGGATCTCTCCGAGACGGAGCGCCTGGCCTTCATCTACCAGCGCACGGACAGCTGGGTGGAGGATCCCGGCGAGAAGCACGGCACGCGCCCCGTCTACGACCGCTTCGACCTCGCGACGGACCTCTACACGGTGCGCTTCGACACGGACCGCGAGGCGCTCAAGGGCTTTTCGCTCATCTACTTCGAGCATGGCGCGATCGAGTGGAAGAAGGATCATCTCTCGGACGGCAACCCGCGCTCCCCCGCCGGCTTTGCGGACACCACCTGGCTCAACTGGGGCTTCCGCAACCGCTACGACTGGAACGTGTGGCAGGACCTGTGGCTCACGGGGGCCTTCGACGTCGCGGACGAGGGCGGTCACACCGCGAACACGCGCCTTGCGGACAACCGCCGCGTCTTCGGCTTCAAGGGGCGCTTCGTGACGGTCTCGCCCTATCTGGGCGCGCGCTACGACGTCCACCTGGACGAGGATTGGACGCTGACGCCCTCCGTCGGCGCGCGTTACGCCTTCCACGACCTCTACGACGACGCCTGGGCGCCGGACGCGGCGCTCACGCTCGACTGGCGCGAGACGGTTTCGTTCTACGTGAACGGCTCGCGCGGCGTCCACTACCCCGGCATCTACACGCGCGCCGTCGCGAACGACTTCGCGAAGGGGACGCTCGACGCGGAGGTGATGGACTATGTGTCCGGCGGCACGAAGGTGAAGCTGGACGAGCGGCTGGACCTGCTGCTCTCGCTCTTCCACAGCGAAGTCTCGGACCGCATTGACAAGACGGCGACCGGCTACGTCAATGCCGGCGGTCTACGGGCGACGGGCGTCGAAGTCTCCTCGCACTGGCGTCCGACCGACGACCTTGCGTTCTTCGGCGGCGGCACGTGGACGAACCCCGAGACGCATCCCGTCTCGCGCCTCCCGCGCTGGACGTTCACGGCGGGCGGCACGTGGGCGATCTGCGACTGGCTGAAGTGGACGCTCGACGGGCAGTACATCGGCTCGATGAACGCCTACTCCGTGCGGGCGGAGGCGGACCGGGCCAACCTGCGCAAGCTGGACGACGCCTTCGTCTTCAACACGCGCCTCGCCGTGCCGCTGGCGTCCTTCCTCCCCGTGAAGGGCGAGTGGTACGTCTCCGTCGAGAACTTCACGAACCAGCACTACTGCTACTATCCGGGCTACCCGATGGCGGGGGCGATGATCTGGACGGGCGTGAAACTGACGTTCTAGTGTGCTATACTGTCGGCCATGGAAGACTGGCTAGACTTGCATCCAGACCCCGCACACGTTCGGCGTGAGCGCGAAAAGGCGCGCGAACTGCGCCGGACGCCCTGGTGGCGCGCGCAGATCGCGAAGGGCGTGTGCCACTACTGCGGGCAGCACGTGGGGCCCGAGAACCTGACGCTCGACCATGTCGTGCCCGTCGCGCGCGGCGGCAGGTCGACGCGCGGGAACTGCGTGCCGTGCTGCCGGGACTGCAACGCGAAGAAGAAGGCCTACACGCCCGCCGAGCAGATTCTCGCCCAGCTCTTTCCCGGCGGCGCGCCGGATGGCGGTGAACCGCCCGAAGCGCCCGTGCGTTAAATGGCGCAGTGACTGGGTTTTCTGCAAAGGATACGGATATGGAAGCTTTGAAGGCGACGGGCGTCTGCCATGCCTATGGCAGGGGCGGGGCGCGTGTTGACGTTTTGAAGGACTTTGCCCTGGATCTGGCGCCGGGCGCGTTCGAGGTCCTGATGGGGCCGAGCGGTAGCGGCAAGTCGACGTTCCTCCACCTGGCGGCGGGGCTGTTGACGTGCGGCACGGGCACGATCACCATCGGGGGGACGGAGGTGACGGCGCTCTCCGACAGCGCGGCGGCGAAGTTCCGCCGCCGCCACGTGGGCGTCGTCTTCCAGGGCTTCAATCTGCTCGACACGCTCACGGTCGCCGAGAACGTCATGTTGCCCGTGCGGCTCGACCACGGCACACCGAACCGGGACCGTCTGGACGCCCTCCTCGCGAAGCTGGGGCTTGCGGGCAAGGCGGCACGCCGTCCCACCGAACTCTCCGGCGGCGAACGCCAGCGCGTGGCCATCGCCCGCGCGCTTTTCGCGGAGCCGGACGTGATCCTCGCGGACGAGCCGACGGGGAATCTCGATGTCGTCGCCGCGAAGGGGATCTGTGAACTCCTCCGCACGCTCAACGCGGACGAGCGGAGCGCGATCCTCCTCGTCACGCACGACCCCGTGGTGGCGGCGGCGGCGACGCGCGTCCATTTCCTCCGGGACGGCGCGGTCGCCGCCTCGGTCGAGACGCAGCACGACCCGGCCCTGGTCTCCCGCCGCTATCTGGAGACGTATCGATGATCGTCCGGCTGATGCTGCGGGGCCTTGCGCGCGGGAAGGCGCGCTTTACGTGTGCGGCGGTTGGCATCGCCGCCGCGTGCGGGGCGCTTGTGTTCATGTTCTCGCTCGCGGCGACGAACGCGGCGCAGGCGCCCGCGCGTGCGAAGCGGGCGACGGCGCCGTGGGCGGCATGGAGCCAGCAGAATCCGTTCGGGGAACGGGGCGGAGGTGGACGACGCGCGGACGTGCCGAACCCGGAGGCGCGTCCCGACCTTAGGCTCTCCCTTGTGGGCTGCACGATCGACTACCGCCCCGGCGGGCGCGTCCTGCAGGGTCCGCCGATGCGGGCGGTGATCGCCGCCGCGCCGGCGGAGAACCCGTATGGCTGCACGACGCTCGTGGAGGGGCGCTGGGTCGACGACGGCGCGGCGGCGTGCGAGATCGTCTGCACGCAGGGGACGCTGCGGCGTTTCGGACGCGGGGAGCCGCCGCCCGTGGGGACGGCGATCACGTTCGTGGGGCGGCAGGGGACGCTGACGGCGACGGTCGTCGGCTATCTGGCGGACGCGAAGCTGCCGATGGGGTGGCCGGGCGTCTTCGCGAACAAGGCGGCGTTCAACGTCTTCAGGGACGAGGCACACGGTTCGCTCGCGCTCTGGCGGCAGATGCCGCCGCAGCCGTCGCCGCACCTGCTGACGGCGGCGTCGGAGCGGGTCGTCGCGGGGTTCACGGGCGACGAACAGCGGCGCATGGACTATGCGCGCCCGCTGATGCTGGCGGGCGCCGTGCTGACGGCGCTCTGTCTGCTCGTCAATTCGCTTCTCCTTTCGGTGGAGGCGAACCGGCGGTCGCTCGCGACGTTGCGCACGGTGGGGTTGACGCGCGGGGGCGTTGTGTGGCTCGTGGTGGTGGAGGCGTTCCTCGCGACGGCGGTGGGGTTTCTTGTTGGATGTTTGGGCGCGATGGGGGGCTTGGTCCTCTACGTGGCGGCGGATCCGGTGGCGTTCCCGATGGGGACGGTCTTCGCGTGGGGCGTGATGGGGGGGACGTTCGCGTGCGCGCTCGCGGTGGCGTTTGCCGCCGTGCTGTTCGCGCTGCGCCCCGCGCTCGCGGTGCGTCCGCTCGACGCGCTGGAGGAGCGTCCGCACCGTCGGCGGCGCGGCATGGCGGTGGCCTTCGCGTGCGGATTCGCGGCGTTCATCGCGGTGGAGGTGTGGGGGGCCTCCCTGATGCGGGGATTCGTGCCGAGCGCGGAATGGCCGGATGCGATTGTCTCGATCCTGCCCGAGGGGGTGAGCGCGTTCGACATCGAGAAGCTGCGCGCGCTGCCGGGCGTGAAGCGGATTTCCGAGCTGTGTCCGCTGCAGCTCGACTTCGATCCCGAGGAGGAACTGCCGATGCGGGGCGGACGCGGCGGACCGGAGGGCGGCCCGAGGCGGAAGCCCTGCCGGAACGCGCTCTTCCTCGCGGCGGAATGGCTGCCGCAGTTCCGGTTCGTGGAGGGGACGTGGGCGGCGGCCGAGAAGGCGATCCGCTCCTCCGACGCCTGCGTGATCGCGGAGATGATCAGCCGCGCGCGGAACCTGCACGTGGGGGATACGCTGCGCGTGGCGCTGCCGGGACGCGGACCCAGGACCGTGGCCGAGCTGCCGATTGCCGGCGTCGTCGACCTCAACTGGCACATGGTGACGAGCCGGGGCCTCGTGCGGGGGCTCAACGGCGCGCCGGTCATGACGGACGGCACGGTCTTCGTCTCCTTCGACACGCTTGAATCGCTCGATCCGCGTCCGGCGGCGGCGGTGAAGATGACGCATCTGTGGGTCGAATACGAGCCCGCCTTCCTGAAGGAGAAGGGCGTCTTCCCGGCCGGGCGCGCCGTCGAGGCCGAAATCGCGAAGGCCCTCGGCCTCGTGGGGGACCAGCCGTCCTCCACCGTCCGCCTGCACGCCCGCGACGAAATCGCGGACGGGACGCTCGCGCATGGTTCCGACCTGATCGGGCAGATTGCGCGCGTTCCCTTTGTCTTCCTCGCGATCCTCGCGCTCGGGTTCATCGCGATGCTCGTGGCGGACGCCGATGCCGCGAAGCGCGAGTTCGCCGTCCTGCGCGCGGTGGGCGCCACGCGCGGCCAGCTCGCGGTGCGCCTCGTGCGGGGGGCGCTGCGCACGGCGTTCTGGGGCATTGTGTCCGGCCTTCCCGTCGGCGCGGCGGTCGGCTGGTTGACGTCAATCAAGACGGGGGGCGTCTGGCCCGGCATGCCGCACTATTTCGCGGTACCGTGGACGGTCGTCGCCGAGGGGACGGCTGGTGCGCTCGTCTTCGTGCTGCTCGTCGCCCTCCCCACCTCGCTCGTCCTGATCGCCCGCGAAAGCCGTCGCATTTGACATTCGTGTTTTGAAGTGCTAAGATAGCCCCATCAATCGGAAACGTGGATGCGGGTGTGGCCGTCGCACTTTGCCCTTTTCGGGAGGGACGGGTTTGCCCCGTCCGTAATCGCGGCGGTTTTGCAACGACTTCTGACGTTTGTCTAAAAAAATCGTTTTCGGGCTTCCCTTCGCTGCGGAAGGATGATATACTTCCGCTCGACATGGAAACGGAAGGATATAGAACGGTCAGTGAAGTTGCGGAAGGATGGGGCGTCACGCCCCGTCGGGTCCGTGACTTCTGTTCCGCCGGAAGGATTCCCGGCGCGAAGACGGCCGGAAGGTCCTGGCTGATTCCAGAGGATGCCATGAAGCCGGCGGACGGACGGTCCGTTCGCGGCGGCGGCATGGCGAAGCAAGGTCCGGAGACGATGGAAATGCAGAATCGGAACATGATGAACTACTGTCCTGACATCAAGGTCTTCGACGCGACGATGCGCGATGGCGGTCTCGTGAACAATTTCGGGTTCACGGACGAGTTCGTGCGCGACCTCTATCGGGCGAATCTCGCGGCGGGCGTGGACTACATGGAGTTCGGCTACCGGGCCTCCAAGAACATGTTCAAGGTCTCGGACTTCGGCAAGTGGAAGTTTTCGGACGAAGAGGACATCCGCGCCGTCGTGGGCGAGAACAAGACGCCGCTCAAGATCGCGGTGATGGCGGACGCGGGGCGCTGCGACTACAGGACGGACATCCTTCCGAAGAAGGACAGCGTGGTGGACGTGATCCGCGTCGCGTGCTACATCCACCAGATTCCGCTCGCCATCGACATGATCGAGGATGCGAAGGCGAAGGGCTACGAGGTGACGTGCAACCTCATGGCCGTCTCGAAGGTGCCGGGCGAAGATCTCGAAAAGGGCATCAAGATGATCGCCGCCTCGCCGGTGGACGTACTCTACCTCGTCGATTCGTTCGGGTACTTCTGTCCCGAACAGATTGCCGGGCTCGCGAAGAAATACGTCGAGGCCATGCAGGGCCGCGAGACGGGTTTCCACGGCCACAACAACCAGCAGCTTGCCTTCGCGAACACGATCGAGTGCTGCCGCCACGGCGTGAACTACCTGGACGTGACCGTCAACGGCATGGGGCGCGGCGCGGGGAACTGCTTCTCGGAGCAGCTGCTGAACTTCCTCAAGAACCCGAAGTACAGCGCGCTGCCGATCCTCGAATTCGTGCAGAAGCACATGCTCAGGATGAAGACCGAAGGCTGGAAGTGGGGCTACGACATTCCCTATCTGCTGACGGGGGTGATGAACTGCCATCCGCGCTCGGCCATCAAGTTCATCGCCGACAACCGCACGGACTACGTCAACTTCGCGCACGAGTTGACGGAGATGGACTGAGGCGACTACTTCCTCCGCTTCGCCTTGCCGCTCACGTGGTCGAGGCGAAGCGAATAGAGCGCGGTGATGGGAAGAGACCGCTCAAGTGCCCGACTGAAGTCGGGCATGTTTGTTGGCGTGAACTTCTCGCAGAGTGCCTTGAGCGCGGTCTGAATCTCCTGCTCGTCGGTGACCAGTTCAAGGTCCCCCCAGGCCATGGCGCTTTCGAAATAGGTGGTGAACTTGTCCGTGGCGGGAACGACATCCGTGAAGGCGCTCACCCAGCAGCGGGAATCCGCCTTGATGGCGTCGATCTTGCGACCTTCCTTCGCGCTGTGGAAATAGAGTTTCCCGTCGACGCAGACGGGCGAGACCGGGAAGCCGTAGGGGCCCTGGGGCGTCACGAGGCTCACGGTGGCGGTCTCGGCGCGGGCGAGGATGGCGAGCGCCTCCTCGCGCGTGAGTTTGCGGTCCTTCCGGCGCAGGGGAACTTCCGGGACGAGGAATTTCCCCATCTCGACGGGCAGGAGGTTGGCGGCGTCGAGGTCGGAGAGGTCGCGCCATTCGAACGCGATCCAGTCCTCCTTCGCCGTGGCGGGCGTGCTCTCCGGGAGGAAGAGGCGGTAGACGAGGTTGATTTCGGCATGGGGCTTGCCATGTTGCCGGAACTGGTTCTCGACGACGCCCAGGAAGACGCCCGCCGTTGCGTCGACGCCCATCTCCTCCTTTATTTCGCGCACGAGCGCCTGTCGGCCCGTTTCGCCGAACTCGATGTGTCCGCCGGGAAGATAGGTCGTTGCGCCGCCCTTTGCGCGGCAGAGGAGCACCTTGCCGTTCTGGATGCAGACGCCGCGGGCGATCGTCTCGATCCCCGCCAGTTCGTATTCGGGAAAGTCCATAACGGGTGAGGCTCCGTCTTGGGAATGGAGAATCATGGAAGATTCCCTCCGTTTCGAAGACAGACGGCGGAGAGGTCGGAAAGGCCCGCTTTATCTCGAAGATGTTGGCTCATGGCGCAATTATATCAGATTTCTCGTTCTGAGAGTGGGACGTTTGACTTCTTTTGCGCCGCCGGCGGGAGACTTTAGGATTACGGCAACCTGTGGCCGATGGGCTGGTGCGCGAAGTACCCGCACCGCGTGTGCAGATGGGTGCGTGCGTACTACGGGCCGGCACCATGTGGTAGGGGCCGACGTCCCCGGCGGCCCGCGCGCCTGATGGCGTCCCCGTGTACGCGGCGCGCCGGGGACGTCGCGCCCTACCATGGGGTGCGTACTACGGGCCGGCACCATGTGCGCGTGGTAGGGGCCGACGTCCCCGGCGGCCCGCGCGGTCGTGGCGTTCCCCAACCCCCTTCTTCATTCCTGAAACCTAAAACCTAAAACCTAAAACCTAAAACCTGAAACCTCATCCCTAAAACCTGACAGCGAGAGGTTCAGAATCGGTCACTTCCCAAAGTAAATGCGAGTAATTCTGTGCCATGATGACCCATGGTCGCATTTAGTTGTTCCGAATGTGCATTTAGTTGTTCCGGAAACCGCTTCAGAAGAGTTGTCCGGGACGGGGAAGTGGGCATCCAGCCCCGTTTTCGGGCATAGTTCCCCCAACCCAGGCGCACCGTGTTTTTTCGGAACAGGTAGATGCGACTGGT
>OLGE01002111.1_pt1 | contig 18350 bp, 13 predicted proteins | sample 1605151 | NCBI WGS metagenome assembly OLGE01 (sample SAMEA3888912, study PRJEB22519) | human gut metagenome | biome: human gut; feature: human-associated habitat; material: faeces | place: Denmark | collected 2010
GGATTTTTGCCGTGTTTTGCGTACTAAAATTTATGGAGGGAGTTTTGCAGGTCTTGTGGTGTCTGGCACGCCGTTCAGACCGGGGAAAGGCCGATACGGGCGCTGCCGGAGACGAGATAGTAGGTGGTATCTTTCTCCAGTTCATCGCTGATGAGAGTAACATAACCGACCGAGGTTTCCGGGGTGAAGGAGAGCATAGGGGTACTCTCTTCCGCCGCCGTGACGGTCAGGGGCCGGCCGCCGGTCAGCCACAGCTCCACGCTGATGCGGGGCAGGCTGGTATACAGCTGCGGCTCCTCCGGGAGGGGGCCGGCCGCCAGCAGGGTGCCGCCGCTAATATGGGCCGTGGCAGCCCGCAGGGGGTTCTGCTCCCGGCCGGAGCCGAGCAGCAGACTGCCGCCCGACTGGAACAGTGATCCGCCGATATCCAAAGCATGGGTCCCGGCGCAGATGGAAAGGCTGCCGCCGGTCACGGTCATTTTGCGCAGGTCGGTAGCGGGATCGCTCTCGGATTTATCATACCCGCCGGAGAGGGTCATGCCCTCCTCCGCGGCGGTAATGGACAGGCTGCCGCCGGAAAGAGTCATATCCTCCGCCACAGCGCCGCGGCGGGCGGTGAGGATGGAAACATCTCCGGCGGAAAGGGTGAGCTGCTGGGTGGTGATGGCAGTATCGCCGCCGGAAATGCTGACACGGCTGCCGGACAGCTTGGTGCTTCCCACGGAATAGAGGGCGGCATCGCTGCAATCCAGCGTAAAGGTACCGCCGGAAAGCGCCAGGGATTTGCCGGCGGAAAGGCCCCGCGCGCTATCGCTCACGATCTGCTCCCGGTTGATGATGGGCTGTTTTTCGGTGGGCTGCTGCTGGGGCAGACCGCCCCACAGGCCCCATTTTTCGGCGGTCTCGCCATAACTGGCGTTGCCGCTGCCGCCGCCGGTGGTGATGTGGTACTCCCCTGCCGTGGCCGAAAGGCTCCCGGCCGCCGTGATGCCGTCCCCGCCGCAGATGAGGGCCACTGTGCCCCCTGCCAGCGTCACGCTGCCCTGCCCGGATTTGGCGGAACTGGCCGAAAGGCCGGTGCGGCCGCAGGCGATGGAAAGCTGTCCGCCGCTGATCTGCAGCTCCTGCCCGGCAACCAGTCCGTCCCGCCAAGCGGTGATCTCCAGGGTGCCTTCCGCCACGGCCAGGGTGCTTTCGCTGCGCAGGGCGTCATTGTGGATGGCCTCCACCGAAAGGCTGCCCCCGCCGGTGATGAGCAGGTCGCCCTCCACGCTGATGGCGGCTTCCCGCACCTTGCTGCCGGAATAGAGATAGCTTTTGCCATCGGAGAGGGTATTCTCGGTGCCATTCTCCAGCAGCAGCACCACGGTGCCGCCGCCATTGGAGTAGATGACCGGGCCCCGTTCACAGTGCATATCCACCCCGCACAGCACCAGCCGGGCCGTTTCCCCCGCCGGGATCTCCACGGTGAGCTGGGCATCCTGCAAAGTACCGCTGAGCAGGTAGGTGCCCCCCTGGGAGATGATGACCCGGGAAGCGGTGGCGGTGACATTGGGGGCATTGCTGATGACGGAATCGACATTGAACTGCAGGATATAGTACGGCTCCTGCTGCCACTGGGAATGATCCGCCGTCATGGGTGCGGTCATGGATTCCAGCGATTCGTTTTCCTGCGGGGCATGGCCGCAGCCCGCCAGCAGCAAAATTACCGGCAGCAGAAGCATTAGGCAGCGTTTCATCGGGGGCGTCCTCCCTTCTCTTTTTGGGGGCTTGGGGTTCACATGCTTATTCTGGCCCTATCATACCGCAAAATGAGAAAGAGTGCAAATCTCTTTGCGGGTGGGGCGCCTAAGGCGGTACGGGCCGCAGGCGAGCGGGGCGCAGCCCCGGCGATGCAAAGCATCGCCGCAGCGGACATTTGTCCGCTGGACCCATCCGCAGGATGGGTCGGGCTGCGCCCCGAGCCGGCCCCCTGCAGAAACCAAAATCACTGCAGGGCGGCAATATAGAGCTTGCGGGTATCGGCCAGAGCCGCGGCTATTTCCTCCTGCCGGCCCTCCGAGAGGGCACAGCGCAGCAGAAAGCCGGAAATACAGCCCTCTCCGACCATGGAAAGGTATTCCGGCTCCGGCATAAGGGGGGCCAGGCCCTCCTCCACCGCGGCAGTGGTCAGGCAGTTCATGATCTCCCCGATCATGCGGCGGGTATCGGCACGCTCCTGCGGACCGCCGCAGATATCATACAGGGCGGCCTGCGGAAACCCCATGGAGGGCACCTGTGAAAAGAAAACGGAGCTGCACTCCAGCAGCTGGCGGGCGGTGATCTCGATGACCTTCCAGCGGGCTTCAAAGCCCTCGGCGTCGGAAATGGCGGCGTAGAGCTCCTGGAAGCCCTGGGCCCTGCTGTACTGCATGGCATCCCGCAGCAGCTCCTCCCGGGAGGGGAAATACTCGTACACAGTGCCTTTGCCGATGCCAGCGGCTTCGGCGATCTCAGAAACCTTCAAATCTCCCAGCGGACGGCCCTGCCGCAGCAGCTTTAATACCGCACGGAACACCGCGGCCTTTTTCTCCGGCAAGTTCATGCCTCTTCTACCTCCTCGATGACAACTTTCTTGGGGTCTTTCTTTAGGAAAATATCGTAAATGGCGGGGACAATGAACAGAGTAAGCAGGGTGGCGTAGGCCAGGCCGCCGATGGTAACGATGGCCAAGGGCTGCAGCATATCGCCGCCGGCGCCCAGGCCCAGCGCCATGGTAGCCAGGCCGAAAATGGTGGTCATGGCAGTCATGAGGATGGGGCGGATGCGATCGCGGCCGGTCTGTACCAGCGCTTCGGCGCGTTCCATCCCCTCCAGCCGCAGCCCGTTGGCGTAATCCACAAAGACGATGCCGTTATTCACAACGACACCCGCGAGCATAAGGAAGCCCAGCATGGCAATGACTGAGAGCTCCTTGCCGGTGATCCACAGGGCCAAAAGGCCGCCGGTGAAGGCCAACGGAATGGTGAACAGCACGATAAACGGCGAGAGCAGCGACTGGAACTGCGCCACCATGATGAGGTAGATGAAGGCGATGGCCAGGGCGATCATCAGGATGAGGTCGCTCATGGTGGATTGGATCATCTCATTTTCGCCCTCAATGGCATAGGAGCAGCCCTCCGGCATCTCATAATCGGCCAGCAGCTTTTCCACCTCACGGCTCACCAGGCCGATGTTGTAGCCATCGGCGATCTGGGCGGTGACGGTGACGGTACGGGCCTGATTTTCACGGTGGATGGCGGAAGCGGACGCGGCCTCAGTCACTGCGGCGATCTCGGAAAGACGGACCTCGCATTCCTCCTGGTTTTTGGTACCGGTCAGGCGGAGCTCCTCCAGCGTTTCCCGGGTGGTGATCCCGGCGCTATCGGGGACGACCACAACCGGCAGGTCACTGTTATCCACGGTGATATTGGTGGCGGTGGTTTGGGAAAGAACGGCGGCGGCCACCTGCTGGTAGACCTGTGCGACCGTCAGGTTATACTCGGCGGCTTTGGCTTTATCCACGGTGATGCGCACCTCGGTGCTGCTGTCCTCCTGCCCATCACTGACCGAAGCGACCCCTTCCACGGCGGAAAGGGTTTTGGCCAGGTCGGTGGCGGCGGCCCGCAGGGCATCCATATCATCGCCGGTGACGGCCAGCTGAATACCGCTGCCGCCGGTCATCATACTCATATCCATGGTGGAGCCGTTGGCGGAAACGGTGCAGTCCAGATCGGCGCAGGCTTCCTCGATCTTTTTGGCGATCTCCTGGCTGGAATCGCTGCGGTCATCACCCAGCAGCACATAGATGGACAGGCTGCTGCCGCCCATGCTCATCATGCTCTGGCCCTCCATGGCGCCGACGGTATCCACCCCATCCACGGTAAGGATCCGCTCCAGGACGGTATCGCACATGGCCCAGCTTTCGCTTTGGGTGGCGTCCTCCGGCATCTCAATGGAGACCGACACCTGGGGGCTATCCATTTCCGGCATAAAGGCGGTGCCCATGCTGACCGCCAGCACCGCGCTGGCAATAAGCAGTGCCACCGCGCCCAGCAGAACGGGGGCCTTGTGCCGCAGTACTTTCCGCAGAAGGTTTTCGTAGCCCGCTATCATGCGGTTCAGGAGACGATTGGGCTTTTCCCCTGCGGTATCGCGGGTCAATATTTTGCCCGAAAGGGCGGGCACCAAGGTAAGGGCGACCAGCAGACTGGCACCCAGTGAATAGGCGATGGTCAGGCCCATATCGGCGAAGATCTGCCGGGTAAGGCCGCTGGTGAACAGGATGGGCACAAATACGCAGACAGTGGTAAGGGTGCTGGCGGTGATAGCCCCGGCAATCTGGCGGCAGCCGTGAACCGCCGCCGTGGCGGCATTGTAGCCCAGCTGGCGCAGACGGTAGATATTCTCGATGGCAACGATGCTGTTATCCACCAGCATGCCGACGCCAAGGGCAAGGCCTGAAAGGGAGATGATATTGAGAGTTACACCGGTGAAGTGCATAAGCACCACCGCCAAAAGCAGACTGATGGGGATACTGAGCGCCACAATGATAGTGGGGCGGAAGTCCCGCAGGAACAGCATGAGGACAATGACGGCCAGCAGCGCGCCGAACAGCAGGTTTTCCAGCACCGAGCTGATGACCAGATCGATGTACTGGCCCTGATCGCTGAGGGCGGTGAGGTGCAGACCCTCGTATTTTTCCTCCAGCTGGGCCATGGCGGCATAGAGATTATCGCAGGCACCGGAGGTGGAAGCGATGGAGGACTTTTGTACCGTGAGCAGCACACCGTCATTGCCGTTTATTTTGGCGTACAGCTCCTCGGCGTTATCCGCCAGGCGGACAGTGGCGATATCGGTCAGGCGAATCTCCCCCACATCGCCGACATCGTATTGGAAGAGCACCCAGTTCTGCAGCTCCTCCAGACTGGTAAATTTATCGCCGACCTTGAGGGCATTCTGCCCCTCGGCGCTTTGGATATAGCCGGCGGGCATCGAGAAGTTCTGCGCCATGAGCAGCTGCGAAACGGCGGACTGGGTGAGAATGCCGTCCAGCCCGGCGGCCTTGTAGGCGGCATCCCGCTGCTGGCGGAACTGCTCCTCGGCTTCATCCAGGGCCTGTTCGGCCTGCTGTAATTGCAGGGTGGCCAGAATGAGCTGCTGAGAAAGCTCCAGCTTGCCGGTCTCCAGCTGGCTCTGCGCCTTATCCAGCTGCGAAAGGGCGGCGTCCAGCTCCTTTTGGCTGGACTGAGCGGTTTCCAGCTCCTTTTTTAGCTGCGGGATGCGGGGCGCCAGCGCATCAATGGCGGCGTTCAGCTCGGTAATGGTGCCGTAGTCATCCTGCACCTTATCGTGGCTTTCGATCCACTTCTTGCCCTCGGCCTCGCCCAGCACGAGTTTGATGGCGGCGGCGTTTTCCTCGATAGCTTTGGTGGCGTCGGCGATGGCCTTCTCGGCCTCCGCCTTCGCCTCGGTGGCCTGCTGGAAGGTCTCCAGCCGGGCGTTGGCGCGGGTTACCTCCTCCTCGGCAGCCGAGAGCTTTTCCGCGGCGGCAACGGTTTGCGGGTCATTGCGGGTAAGGTAGGCGGTTTGCGCCGCCTGGATGGCGGCAAGCTCGGCTTCGGCGGTATTGAGCTGGGCTTGCAGCCCGGTATTATCGGGATCCTTCTCCAGCTGTGCCTGGAGGTCGTCCACCTCCGCCTGCTTTTCCTGCTCCTGCCGCAGCAAGTCCTGCCAGCCGGGATCGTCCTTGAGACGCTCCGGTGCGCCGGCCAGCGCCTCATCGTAGGCGGTTTGTGCGGCTTCCTGCGCATCCTTGGCATTGGTCACATCCTGCTGCAGGGCGGCTTCACTGCTGCCGATCTCCTTGAGGGCGGCTTCGGCGGTCTCCGGCGAGGCTTGGGCGGCTTTCAGCTGGGCGCGCAGCTGGGTGCGGGTAAGCTGCAGAGATTGCAGCTCGGCATATTTTACAGCGGAAAGATGGGTACGGGCGTAATCTTCACTGGCATTGTAGCTATCGCGCAGATTTACCATGTTATCGTACTGGGCCAGCACGGCCTGAATGGCCTTGACCTCCGCCGAGGTGAGGGTGGAGCCGAGGGAGGCCTGATCCTTGGCATCGGCCAGCTGCTGGGCAGCGGCCACCAGCTGGGCATAGGCGGTGCCGCTTTGCTCCTCCAGCTTCTTTTTGGCGTCGTTGATCTGCCTGCGAGAATTCTTGAGCTGCTTTTCGGCATCGGCCAGGGAGCTATCAATGGCCGCCAACACCTTATCGTTCAACTCATCGATTTTGGCTTGATCCAGCTCCACACGGATCTGGCTTTCTACCAGACCGCTGCCGGAAACGGACGCGACGCCGTCCACCCGCTCCAGTGCCGGAATCACGGTGGAGGAGGTAAACTGAGAAAGCTCCTCCCGGGCCATATTATCGCTATCCACCGCCAATACCATGATGGGCAGCATATCGGGATTGATCTTCATGAGCACCGGGCTGCCGGCGGCCTCGGGCAGGGAGCCGGCGATCTGATCAAGGCTGGCGTTCATTTCGATCATGGCGGAATCCATGCCGGTGCCTTCCTCAAATTCCAGCACCACGATACTGACATTTTCCTGCGAGATACTGGTGATATTCTTGACGCCGCTGGTGGTAGCCAGGGCGCCTTCCAGCGTTTTGGTCACGCTTTGCTCCACCTGCTCCGGACTGGCGCCGATGTAGGTGGTATAGGCGATGGCATAGGGCAGATCCATATTCGGCAGGAGGTCGGTGGTCATATTGATGAAGGACATGACACCGAGGATAAGCACCAGCATCACGCAGACGAATACGGTCATGGGCTTTTTGACACTGAGACGAGACAGCATAGAGGATTCTCCATTTCCGGGGGATAGATGTTCCGACCGACCGGTCGGTCGTGGATTTCTAATCTTATTTTAGCGCAAAACGGGACGAACGCAAGAGGAAAGATATTAACATTTCGTAAAGGTTATAGCATCGGCGCGGGAGAGTATGCTATAATAACCATGGACATTGCAGGAAGCCGGGTTCGGGCGGCCCCGCGCGGGAGCCGAAGGCTCCCGAAGGGCGCCCCCCGCAGGGGGGCGCTCCAGCCCGGCGGAGCCAGGCACGGGGCCGCCCGAATGCCAGCCTGCACCCCCAAAGGAGGTAACCGCCATGTATCACATCCTGGTCGTGGATGACGAAGCCAAGATCCGCGAGATCATTAAAAAATACGCAGTATTCGAGGGCTACCGGGTCACCGAGGCCGCCAATGGCATGGAGGCCATCGACCTGTGCCGCACCGAGCCGTTCGATCTCATCATCATGGATGTGATGATGCCGGAGCTGGACGGCTTTTCCGCCTGCCGCGAAATCCGCAAATACAACCGCACGCCCATCATCATGCTTTCCGCCCGCGGCGAAGAATATGACCGCATCCACGGCTTCGAGCTGGGGATCGATGACTATGTGGTCAAGCCCTTTTCCCCCAAGGAGCTGATGATGCGGGTGGCCGCCATCATCAAGCGCAGCGGCGGCGAGGAAAACAACCGTTTTGTTTTTGAGGGGCTGACGGTGGATTTTACCGCGCGGCTGGTTTTCATTGACGAGCAGCGCATAGAGATGTCTCCCAAGGAGTACGACCTGTTTTTCTATATGGTGCGCAACCGCGGCGTGGCCCTGACCCGCGAGCGGCTGATCCACGATGTGTGGGGCTATGATTTTTACGGCGACGACCGCACGCTGGATACCCATGTAAAGCTGCTGCGCAAGAGCCTGGGCCGGTACAGCCGGTGCATTATCACGCTAAGAGGAGTTGGGTACCGCTTTGAAACTGTGGCAGAGCCGGAAAGCGATGCAGACGGAGACGCCAACTGAGTCCTCCCCTGCCCCGCAGCATAAGCAAAGCCGTTTTTCCCACCTGGGCATCCGCTGGAGACTGGTGGGCAGCTTTGCTATGTTCGTGGCGCTGCTGCTGATGCTGCTGTGGCTTTTGCAGATCGTCTTTTTGGAGAGCTTCTACAAATCCATCAAGACCAGCTCCATTAAAAATACCGCCGAGGAAGTAGCCGCCAGCATCAATGATGAGAACTTCTACACCGAGGTGAACCGCCTGACCCGCCAGGATCTCATCTGTGTCCACATCGTGCGGGAGGACGGCACCCCGGTACTGACCTCCGGCAACCAGCCCTCCTGCATCCTGCACATGCTGCTTACCGATCAGGCGGCGCTGCTGTTCCGGCAGGCGCAGGAAAACGGCGGCACCGTGCTGGAAAACTATCAGCTCCTGGAGCTTTCCCCCGCCATGCAGAGCAAAGCAACCGCCCAGGCCGCCTCCACCGAGCAGCTGCTGTACGGCATTCTGACCACGCGCGGAGAGGACGAAGGCGCCGAGCCGGTCATGGTCATGGTGGATGCCACCATCACGCCCATCAATACCACGGTGGAAACACTGCGGGCCCAGCTGGTCATCATCACGGTCATCATGACGGCGTTTTCCATCCTGCTGGTGCTGCTGCTTTCCTCCATGATCTCCCGTCCCATCACCCGCATTACCAAAAGCGCCAAGCAGCTGGCCACCGGCGATTACGGCACGCAGTTTACCGGCGGCACCTACCGGGAGGTCACCGAGCTGGCCGACACCCTGAACTATGCCAGCCGGGAGCTGAGCAAGGTGGAACATCTGCGGCAGGAGTTCATCGCCAATGTGAGCCACGACCTGCGCACCCCGCTGACCATGATTACCGGCTATGCCGAGGTAATGCGCGATCTGCCGGGTGAAAATACCCCGGAAAATGTGCAGATCATCATAGATGAGGCCCGCCGGCTGACTGATTTGGTCAATGATTTGCTGAATCTTTCCCGGCTACAAAGCGGCGCGCAGACCCCCGAACCGGAGCCGCTCAATCTCACCAAGATGATCCGCGGCATTATGGGGCGGTACGCCAAGCTGGTGCTGCATGACGGCTACGCCATCACGCTGGAAGCGGACGGCGACGCCATGGTGATGGCCGACCGGCTGCGCATGACCCAAGTGCTGTATAATCTCATCAATAACGCCATCAACTATGCCGGGGCCGACCGGGCCGTACTGGTGCGCCAGACCATCGAGAATGGGACTGTGAAGGTGGAGGTCATCGACCACGGCGAAGGCATTCCGGCCGAGAGCCTGCCCTATGTGTGGGACCGCTACTACAAGGTGGATAAAAACCACCGCCGCTCCACCGTGGGGGCCGGGCTGGGACTTTCCATTGTAAAGGGCGTGCTGGAGGCCCACGGCGCCGAATACGGCGTAGCCAGCACCCTGGGCGAGGGCAGCGATTTCTGGTTCCGGCTGCCGCTGCTGCCGCCCGATGCCGCTTTAACCGCCGAAAGTGAAGAAAATCATTCCGATTTTTCCTGATTTCTTCACACAGCCATCACATTGGCCGTATATGATAAAGGTGTGGAATAAATAAGGGCGCACAGCCCGGCCGAAGGTTTTTCTTTCTCCTCCTTATCTTCATCCTTCTTTATACTTTTTCGTTTTGTCCTCATTTTCTTTTCCCTTCGGCTCATTCCCCAAGCTCCTGCGCCGGCTGCAAACGGCCGCAGGAAACAGTTTTACCAGGAGCTCCCGCACTGTAACAGGTGCGGGAGCTTTTTTGTGTTCTTTAATATTTTATGAATTCACCGTGAACTGCGTTGACTATATAGGGGCAAAATGGTATGCTGACTGTATTAGCTCCAGTAGTACAGTTTGCTGCAAAGTTTTTTTGCATTTTTTGTTTTTGGATGCAATAAAATCCATCAAACTGTACACTTATTTTAGTGAAATATGATTTTTCTGCGAGAGGGGGAAAAAATGTGCAATACATGGTGGAGACCAAAAATCTCCGCAAGGTGTACCGGACCGGCGATGAAAAGGTAGTCGCTCTGGATAATATCGACCTGACCATCGAGCAGGGGCAGGTGTGCTGTATACTGGGTACCTCCGGCAGTGGTAAATCCACCCTGCTGAACCAGCTGGCCGGGCTGGAAAAGCCCACCCGCGGCACGGTAAAAATCAAGGGAGAGCTGATCTCCAAGATGAGCGAAAAGCAGCTGGCGGTGTTCCGGCAGAAGCACATCGGATTTGTGTTCCAGTCCTACAATCTCATTCAGGGGATGACCGCTGTGGAAAATGTGGCCATGCCGCTGATGTTCCGCCGGGTGTCCCGCAAAAAGCGTGAGGAAGCCGCCCGTGAAATGCTAAAGCAGGTGGGACTGGGCGAGCGCATGGACCACCGTCCCAATGAAATGAGCGGCGGCCAGCAGCAGCGCGTGGGCATTGCCCGCGCCTTTGTTACCAATCCTGAGGTGGTATTTGCCGATGAACCCACCGGCAACCTGGATACCAAAACGACCAAAGAGGTCATGGAGATGTTCCTGCGGTTTGCCCGGGAAAAGGGCACCACGATCATACTGGTGACACATGACCGCAGCCTGGCAGAATACTGCGACCGCATCGTGACCATCTCGGATGGACGCATCATCTCCAATGAGGACCACCGCCATGCCAAGGCGATCCAAGACCCTCCTGCCGCCCCTGCCGAGGAGCTGCCGGAGACCCTGCAATTTACCGATAACACACTGGCCGCCGGCCAAGGAGGAGTATGACTGTGAAAAAGATGAGCAAGATCCTGACATTTATTCTGGTGCTGGCCATGGTGCTGGGCACCGTGGCGATGGCCGAGGTTCCTACGCCGGCCGCCAAAACCCCTGCCACGAAGGAAGAAACTGTTACATACACCATTACGGCCGGAACCGTCGAGAACGGAACCCTCACTATTAAGTACGGTTCCACCCAAGAACCCCTTACCACCGGCGCTAAAACCGCCGCTATTGCAAAGGACACCGACATTACTGTTGTGGCTGAACCCAAAGCCGGATATGAATTGGTTGCCCTTAATTACACTATTGGTGAAACTACAACCGATATTAAAACAGACGGTAAATTTACTTTGACTGGCAATGCAACCATCCCCCCTGTATTCCAGGCCAAGAGCACCCTGGGCGGCGAAAAGACCGCTGACAGCTTCCGGCTGGATGCTATTTGCAGCGGCAGCTACTACTGGCAGATGTACCACAAGGACATGGCCAATAACAAAAAGTACACCAAATATCCTGGCTCCCCTGCGGATAAGGTCAATCCCAGCTCCGAGATCGTAAAGGGCAACTATGTTGATTTGACCCTGTATGTTACTGATGATGACTTTCTGAGCCTTTATGGGTCCACCGGCTACAGCAAGAATAATTTCTCGGTTACCACCCCCGGCGACAGCAGCTTCCTGGCTGGTTCCGGCGCCGGTGCTGAAATTGAAAAATGGACAGTAGGCAGCACCGATAAAGGTATGGTAATCCAGCTGACCGGCGTATACTATGTGGGCGGCAGCGATAACACCCTGAAGCTTATCATTACCCAGGGCAACTACAATGCTATTGTAACCTGCAAGATCGATAACGCCACCATCATCCCCACCAAGCCGGACGACGAAAAACCCGACACCGAGACCACCGCGGCCCAGCCCTATGTCATCATCAGCAGCTACAGCTACGGCAAGGGCGACCTGGTGGCCGGTGAGACCCGCAATATCACCATGACCTTCCGCAATACCAGCAAGACCATGGCCGTGGAAAACATGATGGTGACCATGACCCTGCCCGATGCCATGATGCTGACCAGCAGCTCCAATTCCTTCTACATCGAATCGCTGGCAGCCGAGGGCACCATCACCAAGACCGTGAATGTGACCGTGAAGCCCACTGCGGCGGCCCAGTCCCATTCCATGACCGTTGATTTTACCTACGACTACCTGGATAACGGCGTGCGCCGCAATGCCAAGACCACCGAGACCATCAGCATGCCGGTGCTGCAGGTGGACCGCTTTACCGTGACCGGCATCGACCTGCCCCAACAGATCTTCATTGGCGAGGAAAATAACCTCTCCGTCAACTTCGTCAATAAGAGCCGTACCGATATCTACAATCTTTCCGCCAAGCTGAACTGCGAGGGGCTTTCCAATAACGGCGAGGAGCAGTATCTGGGCAATCTTGCCTCCGGCACCACCTCCAGCGCCGATTTCTACATCACCGGGAATGAAAAGTGCGAGCTGGTGGGTGAGGTCATTATCACCTACGAGGATACCAACATGAACCAGCGCACCGTTTCGGTGCCCTTTACCACGCAGGTGACCAGCTACGAGGATGTATGGGGTCCCAGCAATCCCAGCGTCGACCCCGGTATGGATCCCGGCACTGACCCCGGCATGGAAGAGCCTGCGGGTTTCCCGTGGTTCTGGGTCATCGGTGGTGTGGTGGTAGTGGCTGCCGGCGTATTCGTGTACCTGAAGCTGCGTAAAAATAAAAAGGAGAGCGTAGACGAAGATGAGGATATCTGACCTTCTGAGCGTCTGCCTGCGAAACCTGACCCGCCGCCGGGTGCGTACCGCCCTGACCGTCATCGGCGTTGTCATCGGCGTGTGCGCCATCATCTTGATGGTCTCACTCGGCATCGGTGCGCGGGAATCCATGATGCAGATGCTGCAAGAGTGGGGCGATCTTACCATCATCAATGTCTACAATTACGGCGGAGGCGAGACCAAGCTGGACGATAAAGCCCTCTCCAAAATACAGGCGATGGATCATGTACAGATCGCGACCCCGTTTTACAGCAGCCGGGTCAGCTTCCGGCTGAAATCCCGCAACGGGCGCTATGCGGCCTATACCAATATCATCGGCATCTACCCCGAGGCGTTTGACGCTCTCGGCTATAAATTGAGCGATGGCACCTCCTTTGCGGACAGCAAAAAGGATTACAGCATGGTGGCGGGCGCCAATGTGGCGTATTCCTTCCGGGATACCAAGAAAAAGCGCAATAACTATGTGGATCGCAACCAGACCGACGCCATGGGCAACCCCAAAAAGCCCTTTGTGGATATCATGAAGGATAAGCTGGTTTTGTACAGTGAAAGCTATGACAACAACGGCAACCTGAAAAAAGGCTTGGAGGTCACCCCCAATGTGACCGGCGTGATGGTGGAGGACTGGAACAAGGGCTGGGAGACCAGCGAATGCATCCTGATGGACATCAACCAGCTGAAGGCGCTGGAGCAGAAATACTATAAGATCAGCGGTGAAAAGGCTCCAGACACCACCAACTATGATGAGGTACGGGTCAAGTGCGTAGACGCTGCATCGGTTGCCGCAGTGCAGCAGTCCATCACCGATATGGGCTTCCAGTGCTCCTCGATGGAGGACACCCGTAAGATGTTCGATGAACAGCTCACCATGATCCAGACCATGCTGGGCGGTCTGGCGGCTATCTCCCTGTTTGTCGCCGCCATCGGCATTGCCAACACCATGGTCATGTCCATCTATGAGCGCACCAAGGAGATCGGCGTCATGAAGGTGCTGGGCGCCGAGCTGGGCGCCATTCGCGCCATGTTCCTCACCGAATCCGCTATGATCGGTCTGATCGGCGGCGTGGTGGGCGTTGGGCTCAGCTTCCTGATCAGCTATCTGTTAAACAATGTGCCGATCGTAGCAAACCTTCTGGCATCGCTGGGGCTCAGCTTCGGCAACGGCGGGGCGGTTTCCATCATTCCGTGGTGGCTGGTGCTGCTGGCAATGGTCTTTTCGATGATGGTCGGCGTTGTTTTCGGTTTTATCCCTGCCAACCGCGCTGTTAAGATCTCCGCTTTGGAGGCCATTCGGCACGACTAAACCTACTGCAATGAAAAAGCCCCCTCGGGGGCTTTTCTCTTTGTGCCGCCCGTGGTATAATTTGAGACAGAACCGGATTGGGCGGCACAGGGCGCGGGGCGCTCCGGACGGAGGCCGGAGCCACGGCCCGTAGGGCCGTGTAAGGCCGCCCGCAGGGCGGCCTGCCCCGCGCCCTCATACCTGCCCGCTGCATCCACTCTGCCAAGGAGGGAAACACCATGCCACACGATCTGCAAGCCAGCCTTGCCGCCTATCGGCCCTACAATGAGCAGGAGCAGCGCGATCTGCCGCTGCTGCTGGCCGCGCTAAAGCAGCCGGATAGCTTTACCCGGCAGAATGAAACCGCCCATTTTACCGCCTCGGCCTGGGTAGTGAACCCCGCGCGGGATAAGGTGCTGATGATCTATCACAACATCTACAATAGCTGGAGCTGGACCGGCGGCCATGCCGATGGAGAGACCGACCTTTTGGCGGTGGCGCTGCGGGAGGTTTCCGAGGAAACCGGACTGCAAACGCTCCGCCCCGTCAGTCGTGAACTGTTCTCGGTCGAGATCCTTACCGTGGATGGACACGAAAAACGAGGGCGGTATGTCCCCTCCCACCTGCATCTCAATTGCACCTATCTCATCGAAGCCGATGATACCGAGCTGCTGCGGGTAAAGCCCGATGAAAACAGCGGTGTGCGGTGGTTCGCCCCGCAAAAGGCGCTGGCCGCCTGCACCGAACCCTGGATGCGCGACCGTATCTACCAAAAGCTCATCGAAAAAAACACCCAGTATAAATAAAAGGAGGGACTGCCATGAAGCCGCATGAAACCACCGCCCAGTGCGTGGAGCGTAAGCTGGGGCGCAAGCTCCGCCTCATCCGCGTGGCGCGCGGGGAGGAACCTGCCGATATCGTATTCAAAAACGCCACCTATCTCAATGTGTTCAGCAATGATTTTTGTCATGGGGATATCGCTGTTTCCGATGGGCTCATCGCCGGCATCGGCAGCTACCACGGCAGCAAAGAGGTGGATGTCTCCGGCAGCTTTGTCTGCCCCGGTCTCATCGATGCCCACATCCACCTGGAAAGCAGCCTGGTCTCCCCTGCCGAGTTTGCCCGAGCGGTCATCCGCCACGGCACCACCACTGTCATCACCGATCCGCACGAGATCGCCAATGTCATGGGAGTGGATGGCATCCGCTATATGCTGGAGGCCACCGAGGGCCTGCCGGTGGATGTCCACTTTATGCTGCCCAGCTGCGTGCCCGCCACGCCGTTGGATGAAAGCGGCTGCACGCTGGATTATCAGGCCATCGATGACCTGTATGACCACTCTAGAGTTCTTGGCCTGGCGGAAATGATGAACTATGTCGGTGTCATCAATGGCGACCCAGCAGTCATCAGCAAAATCCTGGCCAGTCAGGCCCACCACAAAAAAATCGATGGCCACGCACCCGATCTCTCCGGCGCCGATCTCAACGCCTATATCGCCGCCGGTGTCTACTCCGATCACGAGTGCAGCACCTGCCAGGATGCGCTGGAAAAGCTGCAGCTCGGCCAGTTCATCATGATACGGGAGGGCACCGCCGCCCAGAATCTGCGGGCACTCCTGCCGCTGCTCAATCAGCAGTACTACTCCCGGTGCATGTTTGCCACCGATGATAAACACCCCCTGGATCTTTTGCAGGGCGGCCACATCGATTATATCATCAGGGAAGCCATTGCCTGCGGCGTTGATCCCATCATTGCCATCAAGGTGGCCAGCCATCAGGCAGCCCGCTATTTCCTGATGAACAACAAAGGCGCCATCGCCCCCGGCTACCTGGCCGACCTGGTGGTCTTCGATAACTTCCGTCACTTCAATATCCAGGAGGTGTATAAGCGCGGCCGCTGCGTCTTTGCGGATGGCGAGGTTCTACCCTTTGACGCGCCCGCGGTGGAGCCCAGCCTTTCCCGCCGCGCGCACGAGACCTTCCGCATTGCTCCCGTCACGCCGCAGCAGCTGGCCGCCGGAGATCTGCCGGTCATCGGCATCGTCCCGGGCGAAATCATCACCCAGAACCTTGGCCGGGCGGCTGCCCCCGATCCCACCCATGATATCCTAAAGATCACCGTAGCGGAGCGCCACCATGGCACCGGGCACATTGGCCTGGGATACATTAAAGGTTACGGCCTGCGGCAGGGCGCTGTGGCCACCAGCTTTGCCCACGATTCCCATAATATCATCGCCGTGGGCGCCGATGACGCCGACCTGGCCTTTGCCATCAACCGCATTGCCGAAATGCAGGGCGGCACCGTAGTCGTGCACGAGGGCAAGGTCATCGCTGAGCTGCCGCTGCCGGTAGCCGGCCTAATGAGTGACGCCCCGCTGGAGGAGGTAAACGACCTGCTGGAGCAGGCCAAGGCCGCCGCCCACCGCATGGGTGTTTCCCCGGGCATCGATCCCTTTATGACCCTTTCCTTTATGAGCCTGCCGGTCATTCCCGCCCTCAAGATCACCACCCACGGGGTCTTTGATGTGGAACAGTGGAAATACATCTGATTTTTCTTGCAGAGCCGTGTCCTTCCCCCCCTGTGGGGCGGGCACGGCTTTTCCATTTAGGGCTTTTTGCAGGGGGCATGGCGGGCGCCCACACCCTATCTCGCCTCCATTTGTGTACCTCCTCCAAAAACAAATGCCAATCCCCTGTAAACATTGTCTTTCCTTTCGCCCTTTTATGTGCTAAAATATTGCATTATAGGGAGCGTTCCACCGATACGGTCGGGCCAGCCCTTCCGGGCAGCCCTCCCCCGCTCCGGTACGCCCCTGCCAAATCTCTGCAAAAGGAGTGACAGTGTGTGAATTTTTCCGTCAATAGCCCCATCCTGTTCGTGCTGGCCGGGATCATCATTCTGGCCGTGCTGCTGCAGTCGGTCTTTTTCCTGGTGCGCGCCGTCCGCCGCAGCAAGGAGATCGGCATGGACCAGCAAAAGCTGCGCAAGACCATGGTCACCGCCGGTGTCTTCACCATCGCCCCGGCCGTCGCCATCGTCATCAGCGTCATCACCCTCTCCAAGGACCTCGGCCTGCCGCTGCCCTGGCTGCGCCTTTCGGTGGTCGGCTCCCTCTCCTACGAGACCATTGCCGCCACCAACGCCGAAAGCGCCATGGGCCTCACCTTTGGGCAGGTTTCCACCCTTACCGCTTCCCAGTATGTCACCATCGCCTGGGTCATGACCATCAGCATCATGCTGGGCATCTGGCTGGTACCGCTCATCGGTAAAAAGCTGCAGGGCGGCATGACCAAGATAGAAAACCGTGATAAGCGCTGGGGCGATATCCTCTCCTCCGCCCTGTTCATCGGTATGATCGCCGCTTTCCTCGGCTATGTGTTCTGCGATTTCGGCACCATCTTCCACGGCGATCCCTCCGGCCTTATCCCGGTATGCGTCATGATCGTTTCCGCCGTTATTATGGCGCTGTGCGGCCTTATCATGAAAAAAACCGGCTGGCACTGGGTGGGCGATTACGCCCTGCCGATGAGTCTTATTCTCGGCATGGCCTCCGCCATTCCCATCACCGGCTGGCTGTCCTAAGGGAAAGGAGGATCACACCATGAAAAAAGCAAATATGACTTATATGGATTCCGTCCATCACTACGGCCGCGTCTGGAACCTTTCGATGATGGTTCTGCTGCTGATGTTCCCCGCCGCCGTCTCTATCATCTTCCACGCCCCTGCCGATGGCAAGGGCCTCCTGATGGGCCTCATCGCCACCGCCCCCATGTACTGGGCGGTCGGATTTATTGAAACGCTGACCTATGTGCCCATGCTGGGCGCAGGCGGCAGCTACCTCTCCTTCGTCACCGGCAATATCAGTAATCTCAAGCTCCCCTGTGCCCTCAACGCGCTGGAGCAGGCCGATGTGAAAGCCAACAGCGAGGAAGGCGAGATCGTTTCCACCGTGGCCATTGCCGTTTCCAGCATCGTCACCACCGTCATCATCATTCTGGGCGTCATTCTCATCATCCCGCTCACCCCGGTGTTGGAAAGCCCCGCCCTAGCCCCCGCCTTCGCGCAGATCCTGCCCGCCCTGTTCGGTGGCCTGGGTGTTGTGTTCATCTCAAAGAACGCCAAGCTCTCCATCGCCCCCATCTGCCTGATGCTGGTTCTCTTCATCTTCGTTCCCGCTCTCAATTCCAGCACTGTCGGCATTATGGTGCCGGTCAGCGTGCTGTTCACCGTGGGGGTGGCCCGCATCCTGTATAAAAAGGGGATCCTGTGATCCCATAAAATACTGCAAGGAGGTTTTCTGTCATGATCGTTCTGTATATCATATTGGCCGTTCTCGTCCTGCTGCTGGCTGTGGTGCTGCTGCGCACCGCGGCGTTCCGTCCCAAGGCCGAAGCCTTCAGGACCTATGCCCCCGTTGAATTTGACCGCGAAGCCGCTGTAACCAATCTTCAGCGGCTCATCCGCTGCCGCACCGTCAGCTACACCGATGCCTCCAAGGAGGACCCGGCGGAATTCGAAAAGCTCATCGCCCTGCTGCCGGAATTATATCCCCATGTTTATGAAAAATGCACCCTCACCCGCCTGCCGGACCGCGGCCTGCTGTTCTACTGGGCGG
>OLGE01002114.1_pt1 | contig 18300 bp, 19 predicted proteins | sample 1605151 | NCBI WGS metagenome assembly OLGE01 (sample SAMEA3888912, study PRJEB22519) | human gut metagenome | biome: human gut; feature: human-associated habitat; material: faeces | place: Denmark | collected 2010
GCCGCGGCCAGAACCCACCCCACCGGCGGACGACTATGAGCGCCCGCCCCTGCCGGAGGAGGCGCCGCCCGCCCCGCCGGACCTGCCGCCCTGGGAGGTGCCGGCTCCCCACAGGGACAAGCTGGACGAGTTGGTGGAAAACGCCAAACAGCTGGACAATTTTCGCATCAAATAAGCCGACAGTTCATGCTGAGCGCACCGGTGTCTCACATGGAGCACACCAATGTTACACAAAGAGCGCATCGGTATTACACATGGGTAGACCGATGCTGCACATAAGATGTCCGATAGTTTACACTGGCAAAATGAACAGATCGATATAAAGGAGAAACGAATATGGCAAAGGGATACAGCGCCCGCAGGGGCTTTACCGGCGGCGCCGGGATGATGCAGCAGCAGGCGCAGATGCAGCAAAAACTGCTGAAAATGCAGCAGGATATGGCAAAAGCGCAGGAAGAAGTTGAAAAAACGGAGTTCACCGCCTCTGTGGGCGGCGGCGCGGTAACGGCAGTGGTCACCGGCAAAAAGGAGCTGACCAAGCTGACCATCAAGCCCGACGTCATCGACCCGGAGGACGCCGAAATGTTGCAGGATCTGGTCATTTCCGCGGTAAATGAGGCACTTCGGCAGGCAGATGATGCCATGAACAGCTCCATGAGCTCACTCACCGGCGGGCTGAACATCCCCGGCCTGGGCCTGTAAATCGTGATAGAAAAGCGCCCGCCCTGCATAACGCAGGGCGGGTGCTTTTCACGCAAAAGGACAAATATTCGGATATTTCGCGCGATATATTGACACATTCGACAAGGCGGTGTATTCTGTGTATGTAGAAATTTTGTTAAATTTCTGCTTATCATATGGATAAAAAACGGGAGAAATACATCATGGAAAACGAAAAAAACGAGATGAAAAAGAAACCGGGAAAGGTACTGCCGTGGTTGGCCGCTGTGCTGCTGGCGGCGGCCCTGGCAGCGCGGGCGGCGGTGCCCGTGCCCGCGGGCCTGTTTATGCAGATCTGGAACATCGGCACACGGCTGATCATACTGTTTTCCGGGTTGGTGCTGTTTTCGGCGGCGGCCAGAGCCGTATTTCAGAGAGTGTCGCCCAGCAGCAACCACGGCAAGACCGTGTTCACGCTGGCGGACAGCGCTATCCGATATCTGCTGATCATCGTGGGGCTGCTGTGGGCGCTGTCTATCGTGGGCGTGGATGTGCGGGCGTTGCTGGCCGGCGCCGGCGTGCTGGCGCTGATCATCGGCTTCGGTGCGGAGAGCTTGATCGCCGACGTGATCACCGGCACGTTCATGCTGTTTGAGCACCAGTACGAGGTGGGCGACATCATCGTGGTGGGCGACTTCCGCGGCACGGTCACACAAATCGGCATCCGTACCACGCAGATCATGGACTCCGGCGGAAACGTGAAGATCATCAACAACTCCGATATCCGCAGTCTGATCAACCGATCCAATGACCTGTCCTTCGCCGTGTGCGACATGGCGGTCCCCTATGACAAGGAGAGTCTGGCGCGGGCGGAGAAGGTGCTGGGCGAGGTACTGCCGAAGCTGCATCGGGAGCACCCCGACCTGTTCAGCAAGGCCCCGGCCTATCTGGGCGTACAGTCACTGGACTATGAAAATCGCGCCGTTGTGCTGCGGGTGGCGGGGGAGACACATGAGGAGAACATTTACAAGGCGCAGCGTTTGCTGAACCGCACGCTGTTCATGGCCTTTGAGGAGGAGGGGCTCTCCTGCCCCGTCCACAGGGTGGAGCTGGATCGGGAGTAAGCCATGAACGACAAGGAATTTTCACCGGCACCCGCGGAATTTTCTCCGCCGAGGCCGGAGTTCTCCGCGCCGCCGCGGGAGTGGGCCGCGCCGGGGAACGAGATATCCCGCGACGACACCGCGCCGCCGCAGAAGAAGCGCCGCAGTCTTCCGGCCATGCTGGTGGCCGGGGCCGCGGCGGTGGCCATCGGCCTGTCGTGCTGGGGCGCCGCCGTGACGGACAACACGCCCCGCGCCGCGCTGACGGCGGAGCAGTGCGCCTATCTGGACGCGGTCAGCGAGGCGCTGCTGGAGGAGGACATCCCCGGTCTGGAGGCGCTGGCGCTGGATCCCATGATGCGGCAGCTCTGCGAGGAGGTCATAGAACCGTATTACTACGACGTGCTGCTGCCCTACGACGCTTCCTACAGCGATATGGTGCGCGAGGACGAGCTTTATACCTACTACCGGGACATCGATTATGACGGGAAAACGCTGGGTGCCATTAATGATGCGGTGGATATCTTTAAGCTGGGGAGAAACCTGCATATCTGGTACAGCAAGTATGAGAGTGGAGATCCCTCTGTTGATTGGGATGATACGTCATGGCGGTATACTCAAAGGCACGGCGATGAACATACCTACCACTGGCTTGTATGCGACAGCAGGGCGGAGGGCCTTAACAATCTGAAATTTTCAACGTGGAAAGAAAAGTGGACCGTGGACGGAGTAAGATGGCCCACGGATATCCATGATGTCAGACAGTATCGGGCGGCCTATACGCAGGGCGTCTGCAAAAGCGTATGGATCAGTGAGGGAGACGCTGTGTATGTCGCCGATGACTACCGGGACGGCATGATATATGGGAGCGTATGTCTGGAAAACGGCGAGGTCACCCTCCGCACCGGAGACGGGCGCTATGAGACGACATTTCCCGTTGTCAACGGGAGGGCGCAGCCGGGAACGGATGTAGAGGTCGAAATGCGATCCGATGAAAACGGCAATGTCTACGCATCGGCGCTGCTCTGGCATACGCCGGACGGGGAGACGCTTCGGATAGGGCTGCAAACGCACTGGGGGCAATCTGCCGATGCGTCCAATGCGGAAGATCTGTATCATATTATCGTGCTGGAGCGTACGAGCATAGGATGATCCCAATAGACTGCCCGGAGGCTTCGCCGGATCAAACGGACCAATAAAAAATATTCCCTTAGGCCAACTGGCCTAAGGGAATATTTTTTATCCGAAATAAGCCACCAGTAGGTCCGTGACCACGCCGTAGCTCTTGCTGCCGTCCGTGTCGCCGTTGCTCTTGAGAAAGCCGTCATACACGGTGTCCGAGACCTTTGAGACGACGCCCCGGAACTGCGCCCAGTAGGCGTTGTCCGCCCGCAGGTCAGCCACCACCGTGTCCGGCAGTGCGTCCCGTATGGTCTGCCACGCCTCCCGGTCGGCGCTGTACAGAGCGTTGAACAGATACCCGAACCCCGTCAGCCAGCCGGAGTAGCGGTACCCTGCATCCTCTGACCGGACAGCGGCCAGTATGCCGATGAAATTGCACGCCTCCTCCGCCGTGATGCCCCGCTGGTGCGCCAGCTCATGGCATACAGTGGCCGGCAGAAAGGCCGCCGGACTGTCCATGTTGACGTTCGGCTCGCCGGTGAAGGGGAAGTAGAACCCGGTGAAGCGCAGGGCACTCAGCGCCCGGGAGCAGGCGAAGCCCTTGGCACCGCCCGTTTCCGCCCGCAGGAACGGGAACTCGCCGCAGAGCACATCCAGCGCGGAGGCGCTCCGGTTCAGCACCGCCTGCCGGTCCAGCGTGCAGACACCGCTTTCATCTCTGGGGACGTCATCGGCGCAGGCGGCCAGATTGCCGGCAAAATAGGCCGTTACCTCCGCCAGCGTCTCCGCCGTGGAAGGCCGGGCATGGATGCCGCTTTTCTCCTGGAAGCTGTCGGTGTTGTACCCGATGCCCCAGGTGAGGCAAAAGCCGGCGTACACCGTCAGCACGGCGCAGAGGGCGGTGAGCGTCAGGCGCAGAGCCATGCCCCAATGGCGGCCCCGCGCGGCGATGATGCGCCGGGGCACATTGGCCAGCCACAGTATGGCGCAGAACACCGCCGTCAAGATCAGGACCTCACCTACGGAGAGCGTCAACCTCCCACACAGCCGCCCCAGCCACTGCTCCGCCGGCAGCACGGCGCCGTACCACAGCCAGTTCATGGCGGCGCGGCTGGTGCGCAGGGCGAAATACGCGGCAAAGAACACCGCCAGCGCAATACACCAGCGGCACAGGGCGCGGCGGCTCATAGGGGCAGCGCCCTGCCGGTGAAGCACATGACGCAGTGGGCGCGGACGATGACCTTGCCGGTCTCGTCGGTCATTTCGGCGGAACAGAAGGCCAGCTTGCCGCCCAGGCGATCCACCTTGCCCACGGTGGTCAGGGTGCTGCCGGCGGCAGCGGCGGACAGGTAATCGATGGTGGCGTTCACCGTGACCACCATCTCCTGCCGCAGCGTCATAATGGCCATGCCCATGGCCACATCGCACAGCGAGAACAGGATGCCGCCGTGGGCGCCGCCCCAGCGGTTCAGACTTTCGGTGTGCATGGGCAGCGTCACGGTGGCGGTGCCGTCATCCAGATCGGTGGTCCGCATAAAGTTGTGGGTGAGAAACGGCTCCCGGTCGTTGCCGAAGACCATCAGCTTATCGTAGAGGTCTTTTGTCATGGGGGTGCTCCTTTCAAAGAAAAGGCAGGCGGGCTGCGTGCCCGCCTGCCTGCTATATCACGCGGGGTCTTCGGGTTCGGGCGCGGGCGTATCCTCCGGCGGGGAATCCTTGGCCCGACCCACATAGGCGTAGGCCTCCGTGGGCATATTCCGCTTCCGCAGCCGGCGGTCCATCAGAAATTTCAGCAGTTCCTGTATGCAGGCGAACACCGGCACGCCGATGAACATACCCAGCACGCCGGCGAAGCCGCCGCCCACCAGGATGGCCACGATGACCCAGAAGCTGGAGATGCCCGTGGCGTCGCCCAGAATTTTGGGCCCCAGGATGTTGCCGTCAAATTGCTGGAGGATCACGATGAAGATCACGAACACCAGACATTGCTTGGGGCTGACCAGCAGGATCAGGAATGCCGACGGCACCGCGCCCAGGAAGGGCCCGAAGAAGGGGATCACGTTGGTCACGCCCACCACCACGCTGACCAGCGGCGTGTAGGGCATTTTCAGGATGGAGCAGCAGATAAAGCAAAGGATGCCGATGATGAGGGAGTCCAGCAGTTTGCCGCGGACAAAGCCGGAGAAGATGGCGTTCACCCGCCGCGTGCCGCGCATGACCGCGTCGGCCTTTTCCTCCGGCAGCGCGGCGTAGACCGCCTTGCAGCAGCGAGCCAGGCTCTTCTCCTTCATGCCCATCAGGTAGATGGACACGATGATGCCCACGATCAGGTCAAAGGCAAAGCCCACCGCGCCGCGGATGCCGCTCCAGATACCGTTGGTCAGCGGCACAATGGCCTTCTGGGCCCAGGGCAGCACCTTGTCGGTCAAAAAGGCCATGCCGTCGGTATAGCGCTCGGTGATGAGCCCCGCCAGCCAGACACCGATCCCACTGTCGCTCTCCAGCAGGTCGTTGGCCCAGCGATAGACCTTGCGGTAGTAGGACTCGGCGTTGTTGATAAGGGTGGTCACGCTGTCCACCACCTGGGGCACCAGCACGCTCATCAGCAGGTACAGAAGGAAGATGACCACGGCCTCGGTCAACAGGATGCTCACCAGCCGCAGCGCGCCCGACGGCTGCTTCAGCTCTTTTTTGAAGAGCTTTTTCCACAGCGCCGCGATGGCCCGTTCCAGACAGGACATGATGGGCGTCAGCAGATAGGCGATGGCAAAGCCGTACAGCACCGGCGCCAGGATGGATGCCAGCTTGGACACGAACTGCTGCAGCGTTCCCGCCTGATAGAAGGTATCGTAGAACACCAGCACGGCACATACGGTCAAAAAGGCCGTCAGTCCCCATTTGAAATACTGCGTTCGCTTCATGGCAGGACCTCCCACTGCTGTTTTTTCTATCATACCCGTATGCGCGGCGTTTTGCAACAATTTTCGCACACAAACACCCGCGGCGGAATGTGTATTGCAATCCCGCCGCAACTGTGGTATCATACTCGGACAACCCCGCGCAGCATGCGAGAATTACGATGGTATGGAAGGGTGTTCCTATGAAAAAGCTCTTGTTTATCGTCAATCCCCGTGCGGGAAAGACAAAATCCCGCGCCCCGCTGTTCGATGCCGTGGCGCAGTTCTCCCGTGCCGGCTATCTGGTACGGGTCTATATCACCGAGGCGGGCGGCCAGGCCCGCGATATCACCGCCCGGTGGGGCGGGCAGTACGACATGGTGGTCTGTGCCGGAGGCGACGGCACGCTGAACGAGACGCTCTCCGGGCTTATGCAGCTGGAGCAGCGGCCCCTGCTGGGCTATCTGCCCTGCGGCAGCACCAACGACTTTGCCATGAGCCTGCATCTTCACACCATGCTGCCCGCCGCGGCAGAGGCGGCCGCCACCGGCACGCCCTGCCCCCTGGACGTGGGGCGGCATAACGACCGCTATTTCGCCTATGTGGCCTCCTTTGGGGCCTTTACCCGGTCCTCCTACTCCGCCACCCAGGCGGCCAAGAACGCTCTGGGTCATTTTGCCTACATTCTGGAGGGGCTGGGTGACCTTGACTCCCTGCGGCCCTACCGCTGCGCGGTGGATGCCGATGGTGAGCGCTTTGAGGGGGAGTTCATTTTTGGCGCTGTGTGCAATTCCACCTCCCTGGGCGGCCTGGTGAAGCTGGATCCCTCCCGTGTACGGATGGACGACGGGAAATTCGAACTGCTGCTGCTCCGTATGCCAAAGACGGCACTGGATCTGCAGAACCTCATTACCGCCATGACCCGTATGCAGTACGACTATCCCGGCGTGATACTGCGTCACGTCCGGCGCGTCACCCTGACCACCGAGGAGAACCTCCCCTGGTCCCTGGACGGTGAATACTGCCCCAGCGCGCCCCGCGTGGAGATCGAAAACCTCCCCGCTGCCATCCAGCTGGTCCGCTGAGGCCGAAACAAGTTGAAAAGACCCGCCATCGGCGGGTCTTTTTCTATACACGCTGCAATTGTGCGGTGAAAATATACGGATCGCGATCAGAAGGACACCATCTCCGGGTCCGGCTTGGTGGTGGCGGCGATGGAGGTGACGTACAGCACGGGGCCTTCGCCCTGATAGGCGTCACAGGCCTCCTTCTTCACTGTGGCGTGTATCTTCACCCACTGCTTGTCCTTATACTGCTCCAGCCCTTCGCCGCGGCACACCAGGGCCAGGAACTGCATATCCTTGTCGCAGCACACCATGGCGAAGCGCCCCGGGCAGTGCACGCCCTTGAACTTTTTGGAGTGGCACATCAGCGCCTTGAAGGACACCTCCACGCCCTCGTAGCGTCCCGGGTTGTCCATCATGTCCACATACCAGATGCCGTAGTCCTCGTCCGGCACCTCCAGCTTGCCGCCGGTCAGGTCGAAGGGCGACATCTCCGGCGTGACGTACTCCTCGCTGGTGCCGTCCTCGTTTTCCAGGTAGATATCCGCCCGACGGTTGGCCATCCGAAGGTTGCGGCTGCGAAGCTGGGCGCGCAGCTGCTCATTGCAGCGGTTGAAGATCAGCATATCGCAGTTGGTGATCTTCTCCATCATCAACTGGCCCATGTTCTTCAAATACATCTCAAAGGTGGTGGCGTCCACCAGGCACATGATCTGATAGAGTATCCAGTTGGCGGGCAGTCCTTCGCGGTACAGCTTCTCCATGCTCCACATGCCGTTGTACTCCACGATGACCTGCTTGGGCCGGTACTGCTTTTCCAGCTTTTTCAGAAAGTCGGGCGTCAGTTGGTCCTCGTCCTCCACGGTATAGGTGAATACGTTGCCCAGTACCTTGGGATCATAGCCGTTTTCGCCCTCCTCGCAGCACAGCAGCAGCGTCCGATCCTCGGCGGCAAAACCGTCCCGCAGGATGCCGTTGATGAACTCGGTCTTACCGGCGTCCAGAAATCCGGCAATAAGATAAACAGGAATATCCATGTCAGCCACTCCTTACAGTCCGAACAGCTGAGAGAGCTTATCCTCTTTCAGCTGGGAGCCGATCACACAGATACGGCCGGTGTAGTCCGCCGGACCGCGCCGCACCTGGTGCTCCTCGGGCACAAAGTCATAGTGCAGCCACTGGCCGCCGTCGGCGGCAGCCACGATACCCTTGGCCCGCAGGATCGCGCCGTATTCGCCGCTGTCCAGCGCCGTCAGGATGTGCTCCAGCTCCGCTTCGGAGTAGGCCTTCACCGTCTCCGTGCCCCAGCTGGTGAATACCTCGTCGGCGTGATGATGGTGATGGTGGCAGCCGCAGTGGGGATCATCGCATTCCTCGCCGTCGTGGTGATGGTGGTGATGATCGTGGTCATGCTCGTCCTCATCGTGGTGATGATGGCAGCAGTGCTCATGGTCGTGGTCGTCGTCATCGTCATCATCATCATGGTCATGGTGATGGCAGCAATTGTCATGATCGTGCTCATCCTCGTCATGGTGGTGATGGTGGTGCTCATGCTCGTGCTCCGCCTCATCCGCCTCGTGCTCAGCGCGCATATGCGCCAGCAGCTCGTCCGCCAGAGAGACCTTTTCGATGGCGCTGAGGATGGTCATGCCGTCCAGCTGGTCCCAGGGTGTGGTGAGAATGGCGGCATTGGGGTTCTTCTCCCGCAGCAGCGCCACGGCGGCCTCCAGCTTCTCCTGGCTCAGCCGTTGGGTGCGGGAGAGGATGATGGTGCCGGCGGACTCGATCTGGTTGTTGTAGAACTCGCCGAAGTTCTTCATGTATATCTTGACCTTGGTGGCGTCCGCTACGGTCACAAAGCTGTTCAGCTTCATGTCCGGTACGTCCTTCACGGTGTTCTCCACCGCCACGATCACGTCGCTGAGCTTGCCCACGCCGCTGGGCTCGATGAGGATGCGGTCAGGGTGGAACTGCTCATGTACGTCCTTCAGCGCCTTGTTGAAGTCGCCCACCAGAGAGCAGCAGATGCACCCGGAGGACATTTCACTGATCTGCACGCCGGAGTCCTTCAGGAACCCACCGTCAATGCTGATCTCGCCGAACTCGTTTTCAATCAGTACCAGCTTCTCGCCGGGGAAGGCCTCGGCCAGCAGCTTCTTGATAAGAGTCGTCTTACCTGCGCCCAAAAATCCGGAAACGATGTCGATCTTTGTCATAGTAAAAACCTTCTTTTCTCTGCCGCCCACTGCGGCGTAAATTTTGTTCCGTGCCCCGCGTTCGCCGTTCAGAGGACGAAAAAAGGGGGCGGGGACGTTTTTCACCTATATAATATCCCATTTTTTGAAAAATGCAAGTCCTGCCGGTAAAAACCGCGCGGCGGGCACACGATGCCCGCCGCGCTTTCTGTCATTCGCCGATCCGATTCAGGATCAGCTGGCTCAGCGATGCGGCCAGTGCCCGGTCGTACCGCCGCGTTTCCACGGTGCCGTCCATCTGTCCGTCCTCATCCGCCCGGCCGCTTTCGTTGTGGCCGCCGTTCAGGTCATCTTTGGCGCTGCCGGTGTCCGTGCCGTTGGTGTCCGGCTGTGTGGTGATGCTGCCGTTGGGTGTGGTGTCCGGCGCGTTGCCGTTTGTCTTGTCGTCTGCCGCGCCGCAGGCCGCCAGCGTCACCGCCAGCATCACTGCCGCCGCCAGTGCAGCGAGTCGATCTGTCATATCTTTTTCCTCCTTTTCCCATATGCGTCGACCGATTCGCGCAAAAACACGCGCACATGCGCGGAGAACAGCCGCCGCCAAACGTAGGTTTTGCCGCGGGCGGTTTTATAGCCCCGACACTTTTTGCCTTTTGCATCATTTGTACAGGAGAAGCCGTATCTTTTGTGGCGGAAGTATTGCATTTTCCGAAAAACCATGATATGATTTTTTCTACCTCAGCGATGGGTAAATGTTTGATTACGAACCGTGTTATTTGCTTAGGACATAACGACTTGAACATAGATGGAGGACGATGTATCATGCAGAAGCTGGAAAAGCAGTATCATATCCACTGCGCCGAAGGCGACGTGGGCCGCTATGTTATTCTTCCCGGCGACCCCGGCCGCTGTGAAAAGATCGCGGAGCTGTTCGACGACGCGCATTTTGTTTCTCAGAACCGCGAGTACACCATCTATACCGGTACGCTGCTGGGGGAGAAGGTCTCCGTCTGCTCCACCGGTATCGGCGGGCCCTCCGCCTCCATCGCCATGGAGGAGCTGCACAACATCGGCGCTGACACGTTTATCCGCGTAGGGACCTGCGGCGGCATTGAGCTGGATGTCCGCAGCGGCGATGTTGTGGTCGCCACCGGCGCGATCCGCTTTGAGCATACCAGCCGGGAATATGCCCCCATCGAGTACCCCGCGGTGGCGAACTTCGAGGTCACTACCGCACTGGTCCAGGCGGCCAAGGCGCTGGGCAAGCGTACCCAGGTAGGCGTCGTTCAGTGCAAGGACGCGTTCTACGGCCAGCACAGCCCCGAGCGTATGCCGGTATCCTATGAGCTGCTCAACAAATGGGAGGCCTGGAAGCGCCTGCACGTCAAGGCCAGTGAAATGGAGTCCGCCGCCCTCTTTGTGGTGGCTGATGCCCTGAACTGCCGCTGCGGCAGCTGCTTCCATGTGGTCTGGAACCAGGAGCGTGAAAAGGCCGGCTTGGACCAGGATATGAGCGAGGACACCACCTCCGCCGTTCGGGTGGGAGTCGAGGCCCTGAAGCGGCTCATTCAGGCCGATCGCGCGGCCCAATAAGCTTCCCTGAAAAAAAGCGCCCCCTGTCATGCGCCCCCGGATGCGGACGGAAAGCTGACCTGCCCCGGTCGGTACCCCATGCGGCTATCTCATCAGCATCGTGTCAGTTATACCCCGGCTGACGCAGCCTCCTGAGAACAGAAGGAGGCACCCCCACCTCCTTGCCCTCGGCCACGCCGGGGGCGCTTTTTTTGACTGGCATCTGAAAAAATTTCAGAAGACCTGACAAAAAGTCTTGTTTTTCCTGTTAAAAAGCGTTAAGATGATACTTGCGCCGGAGGGCGTGCAGCATTTTACAAAGGAGAAAATCACATGGAGCGTATCTTTCATCTGAAAGAGAACGGCACCTCCGTCAAAACGGAGATCCTGGCCGGTCTCACCACATTCATGACGATGGCCTACATCATCGCCCTGAACCCCAACCTGCTGACCAACTTTGCCGTGGGCACACCCCTGTGGAACGGTGTGTTCCTGGCCACCTGCATCGCCAGTGCCATCGGCACCGTGGTCATGGCCTTCCTCGCCAACAAGCCCTTTGTCATGGCGCCCGGTATGGGGCTTAACAGCTTCTTCGCCGTCATCGCCGGCAATGTGGCCGCCATGCTGAACACTGACTACACCAGCGCCTTCCAGGCGGTGCTGTGCATCATTCTGGTGGAGGGCATCGTTTTCCTTTTGCTGAGCATTTTTAACATTCGTGATAAGATCGTCACCGCTATCCCTCTGGGTGTCCGTCTGGGTATCGGTCCCGCCATCGGCCTTATGCTGATGAACATCGGCCTGGGCTCCAACGTGGGCATCTATGCCGAGGGCAACGGCTATACCTCACCCTTCTATGTCATGCGCGACTTCTTCGGCGCCATGACCCCCAGCGTGATCAAGGACCACATGGGTGCCGAGTACAGCCAGATGGTGCTGACGGTCGTCACCATGTTCATCGGCCTGTTTGTCATCATCCTGCTGGCCAAGAAGGGCGTCAAGGCCGCCGTGCTGGTGGGTATGCTGGTAGCTTCCGTGATCTACTGGGCCGGCTGCTTCATCTTCCTGGGAACCAATCCCTTTGCCTCTCTGGAGGGTGCGTCCTTCCTGCCGCCTTTCCACGACATGGTGGAGACCACGCTGTTCAAATTTGACTTCACCGACTTCTTTAATATCGGCTGGTTCACGGCGATCAGCCTGATCATCACCTTCTGCATGATCGATATGTTTGACACCATCGGTACATTGGTGGGAACGGCCTCCCGCGCCGGCATGACCGACAAGGACGGCAATATGCCCAACATGAAGGAGGCCCTGCTGTCCGATGCCGTGGGCACCGTGGCCGGCGCCTGCTGCGGCACCTCCACCGTTACCACCTTCGTGGAGTCCGCCTCCGGTGTGGAGGCCGGCGGCCGCACCGGCCTGACCAGCCTGACCGCCGCGTTCATGTTCCTGGCCTGTATGTTCATCGCGCCCGTGGCGGCCGTCATTCCCGCTGCCGCTACCTCCTCCGCCCTGATCTACGTGGGCATCCTGATGCTCCAGGGCCTGAAGAACGTGGATTTCGACGATCTGGATCAGGTGGTCCCCGTGTTCCTGATGCTGCTGGCCATGCCCATCTCCGGCTCCATCGGCCACGGAATCGGTATTGCCATGATCTCCTACACCGTGATCAAGGTGTTCTCCGGCCGTGCCAAGGATGTGTCTGTCCTGACCTACATTATTTCCCTGCTGTTTATCATCAAGTTCTTTGCCGTTGTCTAAACGGTCAGCGGCCCCCGGCACAGCCGGGGGCCGCTTTTCAGCCATGCGCACCGGCTCTTGGTCGGAGCGCATATTTTTATTGTTCCTGCTCGGCCTTGTATGCCATGGCCTCCTTCTGGTAGTCCAGCGCCGCCTGCCGCAGCTCGGCAATGGCGGCCTCGTCCAGCTGGCCTTTGATCTTGGCGGGGGAGCCGAAGGCCAAAGACCCGTCCGGTATCTCCACGTTCTGCGGTACCAGCGCCCCCGCGCCGATCAGGCAGTTGCTGCCGACCTTCGCGCCGTTCAGCACGATGGCGCCCATGCCGATGAGGGTGTTGTCACCCACGGTGCACCCATGGAGAATGGCCCCGTGGCCCACCGTTACGTTTTCACCCACCGTCACCGGATGGTCGTAGTCCACGTGCACCACACAGTTGTCCTGGATATTCGTGCCCGCACCGATGGTGATCGGCGCCCGGTCGCCCCGCAGCACCGCGCCGAAGAACACGCTGCTGTTGGCGCCCAGGGTCACGCTGCCCCGGACGGTGGCGTTGTCCGCCACAAAGGCGGAGGGATGGATGACAGGTTTTTTCATGGCTGCACCTCGCAAAAGTTTTTCTGCATTGTATCACAACTTTCCGGGAAAATCGACAGTCACGGTAAAATTTGTGCTTACATTTTTCGTCAGAATATGTTATACTGATGTCAGGTAATGGTGAGCAAAAGGGGAACGCATGGTCGTGTGCCATGTGCCTTTTTGTGTATATATGTGTATGTATGTTGCGGATAAGGAGCGTGTGTGATGTTTGCAGCGGGTGATCTGGTGGTATACGGCGGCGAGGGCGTCTGCCGGGTGGAGTCCATAGGGCCATCCGGTCTGGCCTATGACGGCGGCGACAAGGTCTACTATCATCTCTCTCCCCTGTACCGCGGCGGCACCGTTATGACTCCTGTGGACACCGCTGTCCTCATGCGTCCCATCATCAGCCGTGACTGTGCGCTGAAACTGATCGCCGCGCTGCCGGTCCTGCCGGAGCAGAAGCCCGCCGAGCGCGGTATGCGTGCTGCCAAGGATTTCTACCACCAGCTGGTGCTCCGCTGTGACTGCGCCGAGCTGGCCGCCATGATCCACGGTATCTGCCGCAAGCGGGCGTGGGCCCTGCGCCATGGTAAGAAGGTCAGCCAGATGGATGAGCGCTATCTCAAGCGGGCTGAGGACCAGCTCTACGGCGAGCTGGCCGCGGCACTGGATATGCCCCGGGATCAGATGATCCCCTATATCCGCCAGACCTGGGCCAAGTGGCCCGAGCAGCTGCCCAAGCAGGGACAGGAGGAGCCGGCGGAGGCTGCTGAAGTGGAATAAACGGACAGGGACGGCGGGAGCCGTCCCTGTTTTAACAGCAACTCGTATCAAACATTTGGGGCGGAAAGGGTGTATTCTGTTCACAGCGAGAGAAGGGAGCAAGCCTATGTACGAATGGCAGCAGCTGATCCAGACCGTCGTCAATGAGATGGACGACGCCATTATGCGCCGGGACGATCAGGCGTTGACACTGCGGGCGCTGGCGGCACGTCTGCACTATTCTGAGTACCACGCCGCCCATAAATTCCGCGAGATCGCAGGTATGTCCCTGCGTACCTACCTGCACCAGCGGCGCCTGGCCTTTGCCCTGAAGGAGGTGCGCGATACCGACCGGCCTTTGTTGGACATCGCGCTGGACTACGGCTTTTCCGGGCAGGAGGCCTTTACCCGCGCCTTCAAGGCGCTCTACGGCGTTACCCCCGGTGTTTACCGCCGCCGGCCCCGCCCTGTAGTGCTCCGCACCCGCATCCATCCCTTCGATCGCTATATCTTTGGATTGGGAGAGATCGGTATGGTCAAAAGTGAACAGGGCGTCAAGACGTATTTCTATTTTGTGCCGGGGCAGTACTTCAAGTATATCCGGCCCATCAGACGGGAGAAATAAGAAAACAGGGCAGCCCAATGGGCTGCCCTGCTTTTCAGATCAAGAATTCCGCAGGGACGTCGTGGGAGGAAAACAGCAGCGGCGACAGCGTTCTGGCGTAGGCCCCGGTGTTCCCCACGGCCACAAGATCTCCCACCGCCAGCGCCGGACCGGTGAAGTTCTTAGCCAGCACGTCCGCGGCGCAGCAGAGGTTTCCTGCGATGTCTACGGTCTCGGTGATGCCGGTATCCTCCGCAGGCAGGGCGGTGATGGGGAAGGCGGTCTCGCCGGTAAACAGAGGTTCCTGAGGCGCAAGGGGGCCTTCTCCGGCGGCGTTACGCAGCATGGCGGCAAGAGAGGGCTTCTGGAAGCCGTTGAGACAGTTTTCTACGATGACATAGGTGGTGCCGTGGGACGTCTTTTTGTCTACCACAGGCAGATAGTACGTTCCCGCCTGTGCTGTCAGAAACCGCCCGGACTCCACCAGCAGCCGTGCGCGGAGGGTACGGGCGTTTTCCTCTGCCACGGCCTGCGTACATTGCTTCAAGGTGCTCATGTTCAGCGGCGGTTGGCACGCCGGGTCGTAAACGATGCCTACTCCGCCGCCGAAGTTGATATACTCGATGGAACAGTCCAGAATATCGCGGACGCGGAGGGCCAGCGCGAAGCAGTTTTTGTAGTAGCGGGTGAGGGTGTCCGCGGAGAGGTTCTGGGAGCGCAGGTGGACATGGAGGCCGCAGACGGCTATCGGCAGCGTTTGCAGCAGAGTTTTCAGTGCCGGGAGGTCGGACTCGTCGATGCCGAACTTGGACGTTCCGCCCGTACCGCCGTCCATACTGAAAGCGGGGTTCACGCGCAGGCCGATGGCCTTTGTCTCGCCGCGGGCAGCGGCCATAGCGGCGATTCGCCGCACCTCACCGATAGAATCGGCGATCAGATGGCAGTTATCCCACGCGGCGGCCAGTGCACGATCACTTTTTCCGGCGGCGGAGAAGTAGATATCCTCCTGCGCGATCCCGCATTCCGCGGCCAGGCGGACCTCCCCCGCGCTGGCCGCATCCGCGCCGATGCCCAGCGCCGCAAGGTGCCGTATTACCGGTGGGAAGGGGTTGGCCTTCACGGAGAACAGAATATCAAAGCCGGGGAAGGTCCTGTGGAGAGTCTCTGCCTGTGCGGTAAGGATCTCGCGGGAGTAAATGTAGCAGGGCGCGTGCTGACGCGCCAAGGCGAGGGCATTTTCGCTCATGGGGCACCATCCTTTCGTGTACTGTTGATGACAGTATAGCATAGGGTGGAGGGGAAAGGCAAAACATTCCTTGCACGCCGACGTGAAGTGTGCTACAATACGGCGTGGATATGCGGGCGTGGTGGAATTGGTAGACTCGATGGATTTAGGTTCCATTGCCAACAGGCGTGCGGGTTCGAGTCCCGCCGCCCGCACCAAAAAGGGAAAGACACATATTCATGTGCCTCTCCCTTTTTGGTATGATGAACAGGAGGCGGCTCTATGAAACGAATAGCGTCCATACAGGACATCTCCTGTCTGGGGCGGTGCTCACTGACGGTGGCGCTGCCGGTGATCTCCGCCATGGGGGTGGAGTGCGCCATCGTGCCCACGGCGGTGCTCAGTGCGCACACGGCGTTTCCGGGCTTTGTCAGCCGGGATCTCAGCGACCAGCTGCCGGCCATCGCCGATCACTGGCGGTCCCAGCAGGTGCATTTTGACGCGCTCTATACCGGTTACATCGCCTCCGCGCCCCAGGTGCAGCAGGTGATGGACTTTTTCGACGCGGTGAAGAGCCCGGATACGCTGCTGATCGTGGACCCGGCCATGGCGGACCACGGGAAGCTGTACAGCGGGTTTGACGGCGCTTTCCCGGCGGCGATGGCCCGCCTGACGGCTCGGGCGGACGTGGCGCTGCCCAATATCACGGAGGCCTGCCTGCTGACCGGTACGCCGTACCGGGAGGAGGTGGACGAGGGCTTTGCCCGTGAGCTGCTGCGGGGAGTGGCCGCGCTGGGGGCGAAGAAGGTGATCCTCACCGGGGTGTCCTTTGCGCCGGACAAGCTGGGCGCTATGGGCTATGACAGCGGCGCGGGGACGTATTTCACCTGTCTTGGTCCGCGGAACCCGGCCTCCTTCCACGGCACGGGGGATATTTTCGCCGCCGTTGTCACCGGCGGGCTCATGCGGGGCATGACGCTGGAGCAGGCGGCTTCGCTGGCGGTGGAATTTGTACTTGCCTGTATCGACGCCACGGCACGGGACCCGCAGGCCGGGTGGTACGGCGTGGAGTTTGAAAAGGCGCTGCCGCTGCTGTGCGAACGGGTGCGGGAGCTGCCGGAAAACTGAAAAGAAAACAGCCCTGCGGCGCTGCCGCAGGGCTGCTGTGCATTTATTCGGGGTCGCCGTCCGCGTGCTCCGTCGGTTTGTCTTCGGCGGGGGTGCCTTCCGGGTCCTTATCCTCCGGCTTCTCATCGTAGTCCGGCATGGGGATGGGCTCGGACACGATGTTGATGTGCCTGGCGGGGGCCTCGATGGTCTCCGGTACGCTGGGCCGGAAGGCGGGCTGGCTGCTCTTGCTGGCGCCGTAGTTGTCCACGGTCTCCGGGTCACGGCCCTCGATGATGGCCATCATCTCCTGGCCGGTGATCGTCTCCTTCTTCAGCAGGTACGCGGCGATCTTGTCCAGCAGTTCCCGGTTCTCCCGCAGGATCTGTTTAGCCTCCTCATGGCACTGGCGCAGGATCTTGATGGTCTCGCGGTCGGCTGCGGCGTAGGTCTCCTGGGCGCAGGTCATGGAGTAGCCGCCGTCCAGATACTGGCTCTGGACGCTGCCCAGGGCCATCATGTCGAACTCATCGCACATGCCGAAGCGGGCCACCAGGTTCCGGGCCATCTCCGTGGCGCGCTCGATGTCGTTGGCGGCGCCGGAGGTCATGGTGTTGCACACCACCTCCTCACTGGAGCGTCCGGCCAGCAGGGTACGGATCTCGGTCAGAATGTCCTCGCGGGACATGAGGAACTTTTCCTCCTCCGGCAGGTGCAGGGTGTAGCCCAGCGCACCCTGGGTGTGGGGGACGATGGTGATCTTGCTGACGGGCTGGGCATTCTTCTGCTTGGCCGCCACCAGCGCGTGACCCACCTCGTGGTAAGCGATGATGCGCTTTTCCGCCTCGGTGATGACGGTGCCCTTCTTCTCGCTGCCGGCGATGACCAGCTCGAAGGACACCAGCAGGTCGTCCTGATTCACGGCGCGGCGTCCCTTGCGGATTCCGCGCTTTTTCTTTTATCTCAAGGAAAACACATGAACGCTTTATCTCTCGTCCGTCGCGGTGATCTCATCGACGACATTAACGCCCAGCTCGCGGAAGTCGTGCAGGCTGTGGACGCTACCGGCAAGGCCGGGGCGCTGACCATCACGCTCAAGGTCGTCCGCAAGGATCTGAAATCCGGCTCGATGATCTGCATCACCGACAAGGTGAAGCAGAAGCTGCCGGAACTCCCCTCGCGCGAAACCATGCTCTATGCGGACGCCGACGGGGAACTCTTCGAGGACGATCCGCGTCAGGGGAAACTTTTCGATCAGGCAAGGGCTGCAAAGCCTGCGGCTATCGAACACGGCAACAAGGACGACGCCCCTGAGGTTGTCGAGCCGCAGTTCCGCCGTGCCTATTAACCATCAACCCTTAAGAGGAAAAAACTATGAATGAAGGGAATCAGCCCCTTTTCAACATCAGCGAAAAGAAGCCGTTCGAGTTTGAAGCGAACGGCTTGAAGTACATCGCGACGCCCAACGATTTCAGCGTGAAGGAAGCCGGAAACCCGGCGCGTGACATGCGTACGTTCTCCGTCGTGGACGGGCGTTCTTTCATCGAATACACGAAGAATCACATCACGCCCCGTACAGCCATCAACATCCGTCAGTCGTGGCCGCAGTCCGACAAGGTTCTTGCCGAGGGCATCATGGACGACGGTGCGCCCGACGGCGTTACGTCTT
>OLGE01002117.1_pt1 | contig 18246 bp, 21 predicted proteins | sample 1605151 | NCBI WGS metagenome assembly OLGE01 (sample SAMEA3888912, study PRJEB22519) | human gut metagenome | biome: human gut; feature: human-associated habitat; material: faeces | place: Denmark | collected 2010
TACATGGCAACGGTCGACAGCCGCGGCGTGCAGGCGGGAGCAAACGGCACGAAGCTCCTCGTGCGCGGCGGCTACAGCGTGCAGTAAAAGAACATAGGGCATAATCAAAAGAGCCTGTGCGTAGGATAGCACAGGCTCTTTTGCCGTGTGAGGGGGGGAAAGGGAAATGGATGTCTGGCGGCCGGTGGACGGGGAGACGCTCTTTCGCTCTGCGCGCCTCGACTGTGCGCTCTCGCGCTTTCCCGGCGCGCTCATCTGCGAGCGGGAGCGGGAGACGCTGCTCGCGATCCCCTGCGCCGAGAACAAGCCCTTTCCGCTGCCGGAGCTTTTCTGCCTTGCGCGCATCGCCCCGGTGCGGGGGCGGCGCTGCGTCATATACCGTCTGGATGAGAAAAAAACGCCCGTCATGTGGGAAAATGCAAATTATGTCTACCATCTTGGAGAAAAACGTGATATACTATCTCCGAATAACGAAGAGAAAAGAGGTCCTGCACGATGAAATGTCCCTATTGCGGCTATAAAGAGAGCAAGGTCATCGATTCCCGCCCCGCGGAGGAAGGCGCTACCATACGCCGCCGCCGCGAGTGCCTGGCATGCCAGAAGCGCTTTACCACTTACGAGATAATAGAGCGTCTGCCGCTCGTCGTCGTCAAGCGCGACGGCAGCCGTCAGTCCTTCGATAAAGTGAAGCTGATAAACGGCATGGTGCGCGCCTGCGAGAAGCGCCCTGTGACGCTGTCGCAGCTTGAGAGCATAGCGGACGATATCGAGCAGGAGCTTCAGAGCGCGCTTGAGCGCGAGATAAGCACCGTCGATATCGGCGAAATGGTCATGGCACGGCTCAAGACCGTTGACGAGGTCGCGTATGTCCGCTTTGCGTCCGTGTACCGCAGCTTCAAGGACATCAACACCTTTATGGAGGAGCTGAGCAAGCTGCTCACCGACAAGTGATCACATGATGCTGCCGAGGCTTATCTGCTCCATGGTGGCTATGCTGCTGAGATGATACAAAAGCTTTGAGTACGCCCGGTCAATGCCGTCGTATTCGCCGCCGGAGAGCGATTGCAGGAGGTCATAGAACGCGTCGGCTGTCGCGTCTATCTCGGAGTGGCGCACGAAGATGTGCGTGTATTGCTCCGCGCCGAGCCATTTTTGCAGAGCTTTCTCGGCGTACTCCCCGGCGCGCTCTCCGCTTCCGGCTGCCAGCGCCTCCTGCGAGGCGTACAGCTCGGCGCTGATATCGCGCACGAGTTCTCCGACGTAGAAGATATTGTATATCGCGCCGCAGATGAGCGCCAACAGGAGAAGCCCTGCCGCAAGTTCACGCTTCATTGCCATACTCCTTCGCGGCGTAGTAGATCTGACCGCTCTTGTTGAGCGTCATCAGGAACACGTCCGACGGGCTGTGCACGCCGCGCTCATTCAGCTGCTTTGTCAGCCAGTTCATGTCCCGCCCGAGGTGGCGGAGGTTCGTCTCCATGACGTGACCGTCGTTGATGATTATCGCGGGGTATGCGTCGCGGGACGTCTCGATGTTCAGCATGGCGGGTGTGACGGGGGACTCCGACGCGTAGAGTATCACGTTCAGCCTGCCGTCGGTTTCAAGAATACCGTATTCGATTTTGCTGATGTCGAGAACGCCCTGATTGCGCAGCTCCTGCATCAGCTCGTCGAGCGAGAAGCGATTTTTGCGCAGCTCACGCTGTATCACCTTGCCGCGCAGGATGAGCACGCTCGGCCTGCCGAAAAACAGACTTCGCAGGCGTACACTTTTCAGCGTCGCACCCGATATAAGCACCTCGCAGCAGAAAAGCGTCAGTATCGGCACAAGCCCGTTTATCAGCGGTATGCCGATATCCTGAAGAGGATGCGCGGCGAGATCGGCGATGAGCGCCGCCAGCACGAATTCCGACAGCTCCATTTCGCCGAGCTGCCTTTTCCCAAGCAGACGCATAGTTATGAGAAGAGCAAAATATATAACCAACGTGCGGACTAAAACTATTGCCATAAGTTTACACCTCGTGCAATAGCTTGCCCGTTTTTGCCGCGATGATTCAAAACGGCGGCAGGAGGGGATTAAATGAAGATAATAACCGAAGCAAAGGCCGCCGCCGACAGGCAGGCAGCCGAGGAGATCGTCGCGCTTATCAGAGAAAAGCCGGACGCCGTTCTGGCGCTCGCGGCAGGGGAATCGCCCAAGGGCGTGTATGCGGAGCTGCGCGCGATGTGCGGCAGGGGAGAACTGAGCTTTGCCGGTGTGCGTATATTTGCGCTGACGGAATACGCCGATCTTCCGCTTGAGCATCCGCAGAACTGCCGGCATATGCTGGAGGAGAGCCTGATAAGCGGTATTGACATCAAGCCTGAAAACTGCTATTTTCTTACAAAAGATAATTACGCGGAGTACGACGGCGAAATTTCCGCCTGCGGCGGGCTTGACCTTGCAGTCCTCGGCATTGGCGAGAACGTACATATTGGCTTCAACGAACCGGCCACTCCGTTTTACAGCTTCACTCATATACAAAAGCTCACCGACCGCACAAAGCGCAGCAAGGCCGAGCGCTTCGGCGGCATCGATAACGTGCCGGCCTACGGCATAACAATGCGGCTCAAGACGATAACCGAGGCTCGGAACATAATTCTGCTTGCATACGGTGAGGAGAAATCCGCTGCCGTTTATCAAATGGTGTACGGCAAGACGATGACATATCTGCCGGCGTCATTTTTACAGATACCGCTGGAGGTCACCGTGTATCTCGACACGGCCGCAGCCTCCAAGCTCTGAACAATGGAGGAAAAACATGGGCAAATATTTCGGAACAGACGGCTTCCGCGGGGAAGCGAATAAAGACCTGACCGTTGAGCACGCATTCAAGATAGGCCGCTATCTCGGCTGGTTCTACGGCAAGGATCACAAGGCAAAGGTCGTCATCGGCAAGGACACCCGACGTTCGAGCTATATGTTCGAATCGGCGCTCTGCGCGGGGCTCACCGCATCCGGAGCGGATGCGTACCTGCTGCACGTAACGACCACACCCAGTGTCTCCTATGTTGCGCGCGCGGACGATTTTGACTGCGGCATTATGATATCTGCAAGCCATAACCCCTATCACGACAACGGCATCAAGCTCCTCAACGGCGAGGGCGAGAAGATGGACGACACCGTGCTTGACGGCATCGAGGCGTATCTGGACAGCGGCGAGGAGCTGCCGTATGCGACGCTGGACGCCATCGGCCGCACTGTAGATTACGCCGCAGGCCGCAACCGCTACATCGGCTATCTCATCTCTCTGGCGACGCGCTCCTACAAGGGCAAGAAGGTCGGCCTTGACTGCGCCAACGGCAGCACATGGATGATGGCGAAGAGCGTTTTTGATGCTCTGGGCGCCGACACCTTCGTTATAAATAATCACCCCGACGGGCTGAACATCAACGTTGACTGCGGCTCCACGCATATCGAGCATCTGCAGAAATACGTTCTCGACAACGGCCTTGACGTCGGCTTTGCCTTTGACGGCGACGCGGATCGCTGCCTTGCGGTTGACGAGAAGGGCAATGTCGTCAACGGCGATCACATCCTCTATGTATGCGCAAAGTACATGCAGGAGCGCGGAATATTCGGAAACTCCAAGGTCGTGACGACCATTATGTCCAACATGGGGCTTTACAAGGCGCTCGATGCGCTCGGCATCGGCTATGAAAAGACCGCTGTCGGCGACAAGTACGTCGCAGAGAACATGCGCCAGAACGGGCACCTCATCGGCGGCGAGCAGTCCGGCCATATAATTTTCGGCCGCCTTGCCAACACAGGCGACGGCATACTCACCGCCATCAAGGTCATGGAAGCCATGTGCGAGACGAAGCAGCCGCTTTCCGTGCTCGCAAGCGGCATGAAGATGTATCCGCAGAAGCTCAAGAACGTCGTCGTGACCGACAAGGACGAGACGCTCAACTGCGAAGAGGTCAAGGCTGCTGTGAAGCAGGTAGAGGCGGAGCTTGGCGAGAACGGGCGCGTCGTCCTGCGCAAGAGCGGCACCGAGCCGCTGCTGCGCGTGATGGTCGAGGCCACGAGCGACGATCTGTGCGAGGAGAAGGTCGATTATATAATCGACGCGATGCGTAAGTGTGGAAAGCTGATACGGGTGAAATGATATGTACGAGATAAAGGAACTGCTTGACCTTGACAAGACCATCGCTGCGAAGCTGTTCGAAGGCAAAACCTATCCGTGGGAGGCGCTGGATGGCATAAAGAGCTTCATTCTGGAGCTTGGCGAGACCCTGAGCGCGGACGAATATGACCATCCGGAGGAGGGCGTCTGGATAGCGAAGGACGCGAAGATATTCCCCTCGGCGTACATCGGCGCACCCTGCATCATAGACCACGGCGCAGAGGTTCGTCATTGCGCGTTTATCCGCGGCAGCGCCATAGTCGGCAAAAACGCCGTCGTCGGCAACTCCACAGAGCTGAAAAACGTCGTGCTGTTTGATAACGTGCAGGTGCCGCATTATAACTATGTCGGCGACTCCATCCTCGGCTATAAGGCGCACATGGGCGCGGGCTCGATAACCAGCAACGTGAAGAGCGACAAGACGCTCGTGACAGTGCACATCCCCGATGCGCCCATTGAAACGGGACGCAAGAAGTTCGGCGCGATACTCGGCGATAACGTTGAGGTCGGCTGCAACAGCGTTCTCAATCCTGGAACGGTCGTTGGCCGCTGCTCGAATATATATCCTGTATCCTGCGTCCGCGGCGTCGTACCGGCGAACAGCATATATAAAGCGAAAGACAATATAGTCGCTAAAAAGTAAAGAAAACAGCATGGAGAACGAAGCTCCATGCTGTTTTTATATATTTTTGTTATTCCGGAAGCTTGCAGACGTCTATCCATTCAAGTGCGTTTGAATATTTGAACAGCTCGTCCAGATTCAGCTCTATCGCGCTGTTTGCGCTGCCAACGGCGGGGAACACCGTCTCAAAGCGCTTGAGGCTCACATCCAGATAAACCGGAATACCGTCGTTTATCCCGAACGGGCACACGCCGCCGACCGGGTGGCCGACCAGCTCCAGCACCTCGTCTGCCGAGAGCATCTTGGCCTTGAAGTGGAATTTATCCTTGAATTTGTGGTTGTCTATGCGTGCATCACCGGCTGCGAGTATGAGCATGCAGCCGTTTTCCGTTTTGAATGACAGCGTCTTGGCTATCCTTGCGCCGTCAACGCCGAGCGCGAGCGCGGCGAGTTCAACTGTTGCCGAGGACACGGTGAATTCCTGAACGCGATCCTCCATGCCCAATGCGCGAAAATACGCGCGTCCTTTTTCTATTGACATTTCTGTATCTCCAAATATTTTAAATGCTTATCTTCTGCCGCCGCCACCGCCGGAGAATCCTCCTCCGCCGCGACCGCTGCCTCCACCGAATCCACCGCCGAAGCCGCCACCGCGTCCTCCGCCGCCAAATCCTCCGAAACCACCGCCGCCACGGCCGCTTCCGCCGCCGAAGCCACCACCGCCGCGCGGCGGCCAGTGATCGTCGTCATCCCAGCCGTGTCCGCGGTGCCCGCGGGACATGTTGTTGAACAGACACAGCCACGGCAGCCATGATGAGCCGCCGCCACCGCCGCGCCGCCCGAAGGGGTTAAACAGGCAGAATATCACAAGCAGGATTATAAGCGTCCGCAGTCCGCTGCCTGAGCTTCTTCTGTGCGACTGACCATTGTTATAGCCGTTGTTGTAATTATTGTTGTAGCTTCCGCCGCTGCTGTAATTATTTCCGGCCTGCTCGACCTTACTGCCGTAGTTGTTGTCATACCATGACAGCAGGGCGTTGAACAGGGAATTGACCGCGTCGTCATACTTGCCGTCGTCAAAATCTTCCCAGAAGAACTCGTCGAGCATATTGTTCACGGAGTCGCTGGAAAGCACGGAGTTCAGCCCAAGCCCGTAGGCAAGCCATGCCTTGTTTTCCTGCACCGCGAGCAGCAGGAGCATGCCGTTATTGTACTCCGACGAGCCGACGCCCCAGGAGTTGAACAGTTCGTAGGCGTAGTCGTCGCAGTACATGCCGTCAAGATAATCCACTGTGACGATGACTATCTGCGCGCCATTGCACTGCTGTTCGAGCGCGCCGTTATAGTCGCATATGCGCTGCTCGGTATCAGCCGAGAGGACATTTGCATAGTCGGCAACATAGAAGCTGTCACTCTGGTCGACCACGGCGTAGGCGCTGATGCCAAGCGAAAGCGCGAGGATAAGCGCCGTGAGAAATGCAAAAAATTTTTTCATCGATCAATCCTTATTAATCAGGCTCTGGCAAAAAGCTCCGGCGCGTCCACACCGGCGAGCTTTGCAAGGATGGAGCCGGGGAAACGGTCAAGGCAGCTGCGCTTGAACTGCTGCACGGAATCGTTGTATCCTGCGCTGCCGATGACCTCGGAGGCGCTGCTCACCGTCGAGAAATACTGTTCGGTACCGGATGCATCCCGCTCCGAAAGCTGAACTGACGCAAGCTCCAGCTTCAGGGCTTCTATGCAGTCGAGCAGATCTCTGTACTTCGCATAGACCGCCGTATACGTGCCCGTGCGCTGGCTGAGCATATCCTTGAGGTCGGCGGAATACTGCCTGAGCGCGACGACGTCAACATCGTAGGAGGCGACGACAGAGGCCAGCCCGTCCGCCGCGCCGCAGATATTGTTGAGTTGATCCGAGATGGCGGGGTGCTTGTACCCGTCATAGGTCACGCCCTTATAGAAGCCGTCGCTCACACCGTCGGCCTCGCGGCCGAGCTTAACATTCGTGGACAGCAGCGTCGACGCTATCACGATGAGAACACACAGCAGCACCGCAACAGCACGGTTTTTAAAAATCTTCATAGTCCGCTCCCGATATATCAGCCGCGCATGTCAAGCAGCTTCTGCTTCAGCTCGCCCTCGATGCGGCCAAGCTCTTCCTCGGCCTGCATACGCTTTGCGCGCCCGTCGTCCTGAATCTGGCGCACCTCGTCGAGCGTGGAGATAAGCTCCTGATTGGTCTTTTTCAGAGTTTCAATATCGACTATGCCGCGCTCGGTCTCCTTGGCGATGGCGACGCTGCCCTGATGCAGCGCCTGTGCGTTCTTAGTGAGGAGCTGATTCGTCACGTCCGTCACCTCGCGCTGCGCCTTCATGGCCTGATCGGAGTGATACAGCGACAGCGCGAGCACCATCTGGCTCTTCCAGAGGGGGATAGTGTTGACGACGGAGGAGCGGATCTTCTCTGCCATCAGGCTGTCGTTATTCTGGATCATGCGTATCTGCGGGGACATCTGGATGGATATCGTGCGGGTAAGCTCAAGGTCATGTATCTTCTTCTCGAAGCGGCCTATCATGTTGGCAAAGTCGTTTGCGGCCTGCGCATCCTCGGGAAGACCGGATTCCTGCGCCTTCTGCTGATACTTCGGCAGCTCTTCATTGCGGAGCTGCTCTATCTTCAGCTTGCCCGCAATGATATACATGGTCAGTTCCTTCATGTATTCGAGATTCCTCTCATACATCTTGTCCATCATGCTGATGTCCTTCATCAGGACGACCTCATGCTTTTCAAGGGACTCAACTATCTTGTCGACGTTGACCTCTGCCTTGTCATACTGCGCCTTAAGCGACGCGATATTCTGTGTGGCCTTTTTGAACAGACCGAGGAAGCCTTTCTTCTCCTCGGGGTCAAAGTTCAGCCCCTGCAGCTCAACGACCAGATCGCCCAGCATGCCGCCGACCTCGCCCAGATCCTTCGTGCGGACGCTGTTCAGCGCGGCCTCGGAGAATTCGGAAATGTTCTTCTGCGCGTTGGAGCCGTAATTCATGACCTGCTCGGTGTTCAGAACGTCGATCTTTTCCGCAAAGGCCTTGACCGCGGCCTGCTCGGCGGGGGAGAGCTTCTCCAGCTCCGGACGTTCTATGGGGATATCCTTCTTCACTTCCTCTTCGGCCGGTGCGGCGGCCTCCACCACGGCTTCCGCGGTAGGCTCAAGGGTAAGAGTGGGAATATAGCTTTTCTCTTCGTTCATGTTATTCTGTCCTTTCCTGATGTATATCAGATATCAAAATCCTTGCCGCCCGCGAGACCTTCTCTGGCGAGCATCTTGTTCATAACGTCTATATCTGTCTCAATGTCCAGCGCCTGATTTGCAAACAGCGAGTCGAGCAGGTTCTTGTACGCCTCTATCGCCGTGTCGAGCATTTCGGTTATGCTCTTCATTGTTTTGTCCAGATTCTCGCCCTGAATCCCCTGCGCGCTCATACGGTCGTACGCGTTCAGGAGCTTGATCGTCGTCGGGATATAGTAGCTCTGGAACTTCTTGATCTGCGGGATATCCGAGGGATCGGCGATCGCGTCCTGCGTGATCTTGTCCGTGATGCGCATAATCTCGTTTATCTTCTGCCTGATCTCCGGATCCTTTATGGACATGTACAGCCGCCCCATTTCGCTGAGCGCGCGGTTGCCCTCTTCGATTATGGGGTCGATCTCCGGCCCGTAGCTCTTCTTTTCGGGGGTAGCCTGCGCGGACTTGGCCTTCTCCGTCTCTTCCGCCGACGCGGCCTCGTTCGCCGCTTTCTTGCCTGCTCTGCGGCCTGCAAGATACGCGCCCGCGCCTGCTATGACCACAGCCGCGATCAGCCAGCCGAGCTTGAATACCGGCGTGACCGTGCACATGATGAGCCACAGTATGGCGAAGGTATATATCGGTGCTGTGGACCGCTGCTTTTTCTTTCTTCTGGACATGTGGGCACTCCTCGCTACTATAATATCAGTTTATTTTATATCGAAATATTGTTTCAGTCAAGAGTATTGCAAAATACATATGCGTTGTAGTATAATATAAATTGTATTTATAGTGCTTTTTGGAATCCCGCGTTATAAGGTTTATCTCAAAAGGAGAACTTAAAATGATAAAAATAGCGCCCTCCATTCTCTCCGCCGATTTTGCGAAGCTCGGCGCCGAGGTCGATGAGATCTGCGCGGCAGGTGCGGATTACGTGCATTTTGACGTTATGGACGGAATTTTCGTTCCAAATATATCTATTGGCATCCCGGTCTTGAAATCATTAAGAAAAGCGACGGACATGTTCATCGACGTGCACCTTATGATAGACCGCCCCGTCAGATATGTGGAGCAGTTCTGCAAGGCGGGCGCCGATCTCGTGAACTTCCATGTCGAGGCTGACACGGAGGAGAACATCGTCAAGGCCATTGATATTGCAAAGTCGCTCGGCAAAAAAACGGGCGTCACGCTCAAGCCCAGAACTCCCGCGGAAGCGGTGAAGCCGTACATCGGTATGGTCGATCTTGTGCTCATCATGACGGTAGAGCCGGGCTTCGGCGGACAGAGCTTCATGCACGACCAGCTGCCGAAGATAGCGGCAGTGCGGAAAATGCTTGACGAAGCGAAGCTCCCGTGCGAGCTTGAGGTTGACGGCGGCATCGATATGAACACCGCCGCGCTTGCAAAAGCTGCCGGGGTGAACGTCCTTGTAGCGGGCAGCGCCGTATTCGGCAAGAGCGACCGCGAGGCCGCGATAAAGGCCATACGCGAGGCCTGACCCATCATTTCCATTGCCGCATATACCCTGCGGCGGAACGGAGAAAAAATGACCTTCTTTCCAGCATCTCTTGAAAACCTTATCGATAAGTTTGCGTCCCTTCCCGGCATAGGCCGGAAGAGTGCGCAGCGGCTCGCGTTCCATGTGCTCTCTCTGCCTGAGAGCGAGGCGAATGCCTTTGCCGCAGCCATTATGGACGCGAAGAAAAGCGTGCACTGCTGCCGCATATGCCAGAACCTCACCGAGGGCGAGGTATGCTCAATATGCGCGAGCGACCGCCGCGACAAGGGGACTATCTGCGTCGTGTCGGAGCCGAGAGATGTGCTGTCGATAGAGCGCGGCAGGGAATATAACGGGACATATCACGTGCTGCACGGCGTCCTGTCGCCGATGAATCATGTGGGGCCGGATGATATCCGCATAAAGGAGCTTCTTCAGCGTGTCGCGGACGAGGAGGTCGAGGAGGTCATCATGGCCACAAACCCCGACACTGAGGGCGAAGCGACGGCAATGTACATTTCCCGTCTGCTCAAGCCGTTCAGCATAAAGGTGACGCGGCTTGCATACGGCATTCCCGTCGGTTCAAACCTCGAGTTTGCGGACGACGCAACGCTCAACCGCGCCATAGAAGGGCGCACCGAGATGTGAGACGCCGGATCGCCGGCGGCGGGTTAATCCACATTACATTTGGGCAATATTAAAACGGAGCATATACATACAATGCCGGAGGCTCGATATATTCAGCCGCGGTAAATTCTTGACAGATTGGAGAAATTAAAGAAAAGATGATATCTAAACTGAAGATCATTCCGCTGGGCGGACTTGGCGAGATAGGGAAGAACATGACTGCCTTTGAGTTCGGCGGCGATATAATCGTCGTTGACTGCGGCATGGGCTTTCCGGACGAGGATATGTACGGCGTCGACATGGTTCTGCCGGACATCAGCTATCTCAAGGCCAATGCCTCCCGCGTCCGCGGAATCATAATCACGCACGGACATGAGGATCATATCGGCGCCGTGCCGTACGTTCTCAAGGAGCTGGACGTACCTATCTACACGATGCCGCTCACCGCGGCGCTCATCGAGCTGAAGCTTGAGGAGCACGATCTGCTGTACAATACGCAGATATTCACCAAGAAGGTCGGCTCGTCCTTCCGTCTCGGCGCGTTCACGATCGAGTTTATAAATGTGAACCACAGTATTCCCGACGCCGTGGCGCTCGCAATCGGAACTCCGCTCGGAACAGTCATCCACACCGGCGACTTCAAGATCGATGTCACGCCGATACAGGGCAGCATGATGGACATCGCGCGCCTCGGCCAGCTTGGCAACGAGGGCGTGCTGGCGCTGCTCAGTGACTCCACAAACGTCGAAAAGCCCGGCTATTCCGCGTCCGAGCGTAAGGTCGGCGCGAGCTTCAATAAGCTCTTCATGGGCTGCGACAAGCGCATAATCATCACCACCTTTGCCTCGAACGTGCACCGTCTCCAGCAGATAATAGACGTTGCGGCGAAATACGGGCGCAAGGTCGCCATAACGGGGCGCAGCATGGAGAACGTCCTGCACGTCGCCTCCGTGCTCGGATATGTGAAGATACCCGAAAACGTGATGGTCGATCTCGAAAAGGTGAACTCTCTGCCGCGCGAAAAAACGGTGATTATCTCCACCGGCAGTCAGGGCGAGGCGATGTCCGCGCTCTACCGCATGGCATTCTCCGAGCATAAGCAGATAAAGGTCGATGCAGGAGACCGCGTAATAATCTCCGCCTCCGCCATCCCAGGCAACGAAACGATGATCAGCCGCGTCATTGACGAGCTGTTCCACAAGGGCGCAGAGGTCATATACGACAGGAATACCGAGCTGCACGTCTCCGGCCATGCGTCGCAGGAGGAGCAGAAGATGGTGCTTGCGCTCACAAAGCCCAAGTATTTTATCCCGGTGCATGGCGAGTACCGTATGCTTGTCAAGCATGCCGAGCTTGGCCGTATGATGGGCGTTCAGCCTAAGAACATTGTCATCGCCGAAAACGGCAAGGTGATTGAGATAAGCAAGAAGGGCATCCGCTGCGAGGAAACCGTACAGGCCGGTGCCGTCATGCTCGACGGCAGCGGCACGAGCGAGGTCGGCAGCGTTGTCATGCGCGACAGGCACCGCCTCGCGGAGGACGGTATGATAGTCGTCGTTCTGCCCTATTCGTCGGACGACAGGAAGCTGCTTTCTGACCCTGAGATAATCACCCGCGGCTTCATTTACGTGAAGGAAGCCGAGGCCATGATGGACGAGCTCAAGCGCGTCACGCTCGAATCTGTTGCCGCCTGCGAGGAGCAGCGTGTGACCGATTGGACAGCGATAAAGAACCGCGTCAAAAGCAATCTTTCCGGCTACCTCTATAAGACGACCCGCCGCAGCCCGATGATACTTCCGGTCATTTCCGAGATATAATGAATATACAGATATACGGCAAGGCTAAATGCTTTGATACGAAGAAAGCGGAGCGCTATTTCAAGGAGCGCCGCATAAAGTATCAGTTCATAGACGTAATAAAATACGGCATGAGCAGGGGAGAGCTGAACTCCGTGAAAAACGCCGTCGGGCTTGACGCAATGGTCAACACCGATGACGAGGATTACCCGCTGTATCAGTATCTCGCTTCGAACGACGCGAAGCTTGAGAAGCTCTATGAGGTTCCATATCTTATAAAGACCCCGATCGTACGCAACGGCAGGCAGGCGACTGTGGGCTATTGTCCGGAGGTCTGGAAAGGCTGGGAATAATGCTGAAGAGAAACGCGAAGAGCAAAATATTGAGCCTGTGCATATTTGCGGCCATGCTGCTGTTCGTCATCGGCATTTTGTATTTTGGTTATCTCATGGTCATGCGCGCCCAGTGGAAGGGACTTAAAAACGACATCGCGGACGCGATAAACGCCGCGAGCCGTTCAAATCCGACATTCAGCATCGGAGACGAAGCCTTGTCCTTTGACGCGCAGGATGAACTGTATTTCAGCAAATTCATCTCCGATCCGTACCTGCTTCCGATGAAGTCCGGATGTATGGAGCGCAGCGCGCGGTCTATCGTGATAAGCCTGAACGGCAGCGAGCTTGTGTTCACACCGGGCGAGGATGACAGCATTAATATTCGGCTCGACTCGCCGGACGGCTCAAAGGGCTTCTACGCGCGAAGTCCGGTAGGCTTTGATTACTTGGAACGCTATTTTCTGATGCGCAGTAAATATGCGGAATCATAAAAAACACACCTCAGGGAAAGCTATCCCTGAGGTGTGTTTTTATGGATGAAATAAAAGAAATGGGCACGAGCCGCGGCAGCGGCATACAGTGTCTTACCATTGTAGGGCAGATAGAAGGACACCAATTACAGCCGGACGACGTGAAAACGACGAAGTATGAGCATGTGCTGCCGCTCATAGCGGCGATTGAAGAAACGCCGGAGATCAAAGCGCTGCTGATACTTCTGAATACCATGGGCGGCGACGTGGAAGCCGGACTTGCCATCGCGGAGATGATATCCGGAATGAAGAAGCCGACTGTGTCTCTCGTACTCGGCGGGGGACACTCGATAGGCGTCCCGCTCGCCGTTGCGGCGAAGCGGAGCATGATCGTCCCCTCCGCCGCAATGACCATACACCCCGTGCGCCTGAACGGCGTCGTGATCGGCGTACCGCAGACCTATAATTATTTTTCACGTATACAAGAGCGGATAGTCGGCTTTGTAACCAGCCATTCGCGCATTCCTCGCGAGGATTATATGCGCCTGATGACGAATACTGACGAGCTTGCAAATGACGTTGGCAGCGTGATATACGGCGAGGAAGCGGTGCATTACGGCCTCATCGACCAGATTGGCACCCTTGCCGACGCGCTCGATTACCTGCACGGGCAGATCGGGAGCTGACGTCAGCCGATCCCGAAATACTGCATCTTTTGCTCCGCGCTCGCTCCGAGCATTGAGCACAGCTTGTTCGCGCTGTAATTTGCGTAGTCGTTGTTGGTGATGAAGCTGCGCAGTTCATCGAGCCGGTAGTGCCATCCGTCAACGTCCGAACCCCACTGGTCGCGCTCGCGCGGCACCTCAGGCTCCAGCAGCGCCTGAAGCTCGTCGATTTTCGCCAGTACATGCTCGTTTGACAGTGTCGTGCTGACAAGCTCCGAATAGCGCGACAGCAGCTGTTCGCGGAAGCGCGCGTTTGTCAGCAGGCGGTTGATAAGCTGCGACACCTGGACCTCGCGGTTAGAGTCGGTTATATTCGTAAAGCAGTTACTCGCATAATTAAATGTCCAGTCCAGATCGTAGAACGCGATCTGCCACTTTCCGCCGTCGTTGAGCTTGAAGTAGCGCATGTTGCCGTTGACGTCGGAGTTTGCGGTGTAGCCCTCTATGAGGAACCAGTCGACTACGTTGTCTATATCGAGCACGGAGCAGATGTGATCGTAGTTCTCGTCCAGACTCATGTCGTTATCGCGGCAGAACTGGTATACTTCCTGATATACCGCAGAGCTGAGGGCGACAGGGGATTTCAGCATCGTAACGTCGCTCTTATTTACGCCTTTGTGGGAGGCGTAATACTGCTTCGAAAAGTCTTCTTTGAGGCAGTAGATGCCGTAATAGCTGCCGTTGAGGTACAGAATGCAGTATTTGCTGTTCTGGGTCGGCACATTGTCGCCCATCTCAAGGCACAGCTCCTGAAACAGCTCGTTTCGGATAATTGCCAGCGGGTAATCCTGTCCCGCGCGGATAGAGAGGGAGCTGAACTCGGTGACGTCGGAACCGAATATGTCATAATCCAGCATATCGTCGCCATAGCAGCCGCGGAAGCTGACGCCCATGCTCTTTTTCGGATTTTCAAGGCTTGTCCAGCCCTTCATCTTCAGGCCGCAGTCGATGTTGAACGAGCCGCCGTCCTCAAAATATGATATGTTCGCCGGTATCTCATAGTACTTGCGCTTGCCGTAATATATTCCGGAGAAGGTGGACGGGGAGTCTGTTGACAGGCTCAGCACCGGCAGGGTGTGATTCTCGTTTATAATGTAGCTCAGGGTTATCGCGCGGGACGGAGCCGCTCCGTCCTGAACATTTATCGCACGGATAACGGTGGTCTTATCAAGCGTTATGGGCTCGGTGTATTCGGCACTGCTCTCGTCGGGGCGGGAGCCGTCGGTGGTGTAGAATATCCTGCCGCTGCCCTCAAGCTCAACGCTCACGCCCGTCACGTCGTTATATATTCCGTCTTCGCCGAGCGACACGGGCTGATCGGATATGTACCGGTACGCGTTCCCGCGGTTGCCGCTCCACGGGCTGGGCGAGGAGAGATAGAAGAAGCCACTCTGGCCATCCATCCGGCCGACAGTCCAGTCCTTGAAAATGTCGTGCAGCCATACATAATCTGTCACGCGCTGCTGCGCGGCGCTTGTGAGATACAGCCGCTCGCTGGTGGAATTCAGAGAGAAATTGCTGTGCACGGTGTCGCTCGTGCTGAGGTCGCTGTTGCCGGAGCAGTGGACGACGAGCAGCGCGCCAGGATCGAGATATCTTTCTGGCAGCCGCCAGAGCATTGGGTTGTCCTTATCGTCGGAGAGGTAGTACTCCGCGAGCATTATCGGCTCTTCCGAAACATTCTTCAGCTCAACCCAGTCATAATATTCGCCGTCCGGCTGGCGGTTGTATGAGTCGTTATAGACCATGACCTCGTTTATGACAAGGGGAGAGGTCGCGGTGTGCGCGGCGCAGAAAAGCTCATAGCCCTCCGCGTCGTTTGAATACCCCGGCGTCGGCCAGATGCAGTCCTCAAAGCTGCCGTCAGCGCGGCGGACGCTTGAGTGGTCGGCCATGGTCGATACGTTCGGCGCGCTGTCGGTCAGATAGTTTTCGGGTGCGTAGAGATACAGCGTCTCATCCTCGGAAAGGGAAAAGCTTGCGTGAAGCTCAGTCCCCGTACTCTCCTTGGAGGAGGCGAACACCAGCAGATAGCCGCCCGCATCGATCGTCACGTCAGGGAAGCTCCATCCGGACTTGTCCTCACCGTCGGAAACGCGCCATCCGGCGAGAGATACGGGAGAATCCGAGGTGTTGACCAGCTCGAACCAGTCGGAGAACTCCCCGTCGGAGTCAAGCAGGGTAGCATCGTTTTTGACCATCAGCTCGGATATTTTTATCTTGTCCGCATCGGGACTGATATAAGGCGTCGGCTCCGGAGTGGGCTGCGGCGTGGGAGCCGCGGTCGGAACCGGCGTGGCTTCAGGCGCGGGTTGGCTCTTGCCGCAGGCAGCAAGAATCAGGCAGAGCAATACTATAACCAATATAGAGAGCAGTTTATTCCTTTTCAATTCGACACCTCCATATTTGCAGGTAGTAGCCTTATTATACCATAGCGCCGCGCTTTTTCAACAAAAAGTGCCTGCGGAAGTATAAATTCCGCAGGCACTGGCATTTATTTCATTTTCTCTTGCGCGGTTTGGGCAGCGGCGTGACGGCTTCGAGGATCGGTATCACATCGGAAAGCAGCTCGGAATCCTCGATATCGAGAATGTAGTGCAGCTTCGCGCCCTCATATGGGAAACCGCGCTCCGCGTCATTCAGATACGCGGCAAGCTCCGGCAGTATCTTGACAAATACGGTGTTGTCGCACACACTGATTATCGGTTTATCGTTGAGATAGACCATATATTCGCCGAACATTTTTCTGCTGCGCACGGCTCCAAACGGTTCGAGTCTCTCGCAGACAAATTCGTTATATTCCGGTGTGGTAGCCATTACTTCTCCTTAAAGCTCCGCAAATATTGCCGCGCCGCGCTTCTTCAGCCAGATGCAGAGCAGCGCGTCGATGCATACCGTCACCGCGAGCGCGACGGAGAGATACGCGGCAGACGACATGACCGCATCAGCAGCCATAAGATAGACCGCAATAATGACGATAGCATATATCCAGCCGCCGAAGAGCGATATCGTGACAGACGCGCCCTGCTTTATCGGCGCGGTCTCGTTCGTCCACGCGAGGTTCGGCCGCTTGCGGTCTATGAGCATTCCGATACCGGCCACCATAAAAATGTAGGCTAGGGGCAGCAGAATCATAAGCACGGCGTTCAGCGCGTCAAGGCGAAGAACAATGGCTGCGCACACGCTGCACAGCAGCGAAGCCGCGCCCGCCAGCAGCATATGCATCGTGAGCTTCGCGCGGAGCACGTACCACGCGGGTACGGGGAGCGACTGCACTACCCATATGTTTTTGCCCTCAAGCGAAACCGACGGAGCCGCCATATCGTTCATCGCGCCCATCACGCAGATGCCGCCCGCCAGCAGCACGGCGGAAATGTCGGCAGAGTTGAACACATCCATCAGCAGCGCGCTTATATCCGCGCCCTTTATGAGCAGCAGCACGGCTGCAATCGGCATGATGAACAGGCCGAGTCCGCAGTTGAGCATGTAGTTCGGGCTGGAGCCGAAGCGCGCAAGCTCTTTCCCAAGCAGCGCCCGCGGGGCTGAATGAAGCTTCGCCGCCTTTTCGCGGTATATGACCTTGGCTGTGCCGCCGGTGGAGGTTGCGATTTTCAGAAAGCTTCGGGACAGCAGCACCCATGTCAGCGCGAACAGCGCCAGAACAACGGCGGAGACGATGAGCGTATCGACCCAGCTGCCGGATGCAGCGCGCCCGAACATGTACAGCGGATACGCCGCCGACATCACCTTCGCGCCCACCGCGCCGAGATCTGCAAGCATAGCCTGAAGCATGTAAGACGCGCGGAAGCAGACGAAATAATACACTGCGAAGAGTACGAGCGACACAATCACTGTGATGATGCTCTTGTTTTTCAGCTTGAGGCTGATTTTGGCGACCAGCCAGCCGAGCGCGCAGGACAGCACCAGCACAAATATTGAGATCATCAGCAGCGCGATGATAGAGCAGACGACGGCGGAGACTGTGACAGGCGCTACGATCCAGTAGACTATCATTGCCGGAACGAATATGACCGCCGCGTACATCAGCCCCATGAGATACACGCTCATAAGGCGCGAGCCCATGATTATTTTCACGGGGATAGGCATCGACAGCAGAAGGTCATTGTCCTTGGCAATGTACAGGCTGGAATAGGTGTTGAACACGCTGCCGAACGCGCCGAGGAATATGGCCATCAGCCCCATGAGCGCGAAGTACAGCCAGTCCATGCCGACAGAAGTCATTGCATCGCACAGGGTGATGGACAGGATCGTGAAGATACCGCCCAGCAGCCCCACCATTATCAGCACGAAAAACACTATAAACAGCGCAGTAGAGAGAGTGGAGCGCCTCTGATTCTTCTTCGCATCGTAGAAGTAGCTCCGGAATATCTCCATGAGCTGCTTTTTTACAAGCGTTTTCAGCATGACGTATCCTCCAGCTCAAGGAAGACTTCTTCAAGACTGTCGTCGCCCTTGACCTCTTCCATGGTCCCTGCGCGGATAAGCTTGCCGTACTTGATTATGGCTACCTTGTCGCAGAGCTTTTCCGCTACCTCGAGAACATGGGTCGAGAAGAAAATCGCCCCGCCGTTATCGCATACCTCGCGCATCATGCCCTTGAGCAGGTGCGCGGCCTTGGGGTCGAGGCCGACAAACGGCTCGTCCATGATTATGAGCTTCGGGTCGTGCAGCCACGCGGAAATTATCGCAAGCTTCT
>OLGE01002123.1_pt1 | contig 18206 bp, 13 predicted proteins | sample 1605151 | NCBI WGS metagenome assembly OLGE01 (sample SAMEA3888912, study PRJEB22519) | human gut metagenome | biome: human gut; feature: human-associated habitat; material: faeces | place: Denmark | collected 2010
TGTTATCATCAAAGAATTAGGCGCGATCCAGCAGAATCAGCATATGCTCTATCAGGAGATGCAGCGGACCCGCGGCGTGATCCAGGATATCAGAAAGGATGTAAAGGACATCCTGGAAAACACCGCCGATATTGCCAAGTCCAGCCACATTACCGCCCTTTGCACCCAGGTCACGGCACAGAACACGGAAGCTATCAAGTACTTGTCCCTCATCAACGGATAAAGAAGAGGACGGAGCGCTATGCGCTCCGTCCTCTCTTTTCAGTTCTTCAAACTGTGCAGGGGGGCGGGGATGCGGCCGCCTCTCTGGATGAAGGCCTCGGCGGACTCCCGGTGGACGGGCATCACCGGGGCGGAGCCCAGAAGGCCGCCCATCTCGATGGTGTCTCCCACGGTCTTGCCGGGGGCGGGCAGGATGCGGACGGCGGTGGTCTTGCCGTTGACCATGCCGATGGCGGCCTCGTCCGCGAGAATGGCGGAGAGGGTGGACGCCGGGGTGTCCCCGGGGACGGCGATCATGTCCAGGCCCACGGAGCAGACGCAGGTCATGGCCTCCAGCTTGTCCAGGGTCAGGGTGCCCCGCCGGGCGGCGGCGATCATGCCCTCATCCTCGCTGACGGGGATGAAGGCCCCGGAGAGGCCGCCCACGCTGGAGGACGCCATGACGCCGCCCTTCTTCACGGCGTCGTTGAGGAGAGCCAGGGCGGCGGTGGTGCCGTGGGTGCCGCAGACCTCGAGACCCAGCTCCTCCAGGATCCGGGCCACACTGTCCCCGATGGCGGGGGTGGGGGCCAGGGAGAGGTCCACGATGCCGAAGGGCACCCCCAGGCGGCGGCTGGCCTCCTGGGCCACCAGCTGGCCCATGCGGGTGACGCGGAAGGCGGTCTTCTTAATGGTCTCCGCCGCCACGTCCAGGGGCTGGCCCCGGACACTCCTGAGGGCGTGGTAGACCACGCCCGGGCCGGAGACGCCCACGTTGATGACCTTCTCGGCCTCCCCCACCCCGTGGAAGGCTCCGGCCATGAAGGGGTTGTCCTCCACCGCGTTGCAGAAGACCACCAGCTTCGCGCAGCCGAAACCGTCCTGGTCCGCGGTGCGGGCGGCGGTCGCTTTCACGATCTCCCCCATCAGGCGGACGGCGTCCATGTTGATGCCCGCCCGGGTGGAGCCCACGTTGACGGAGGAGCAGACCAGTTCCGTCTCCGCCAGCGCCTCCGGGATGGAGCGGATGAGCTTCTCGTCCGCCGTCGTCATGCCCTTCTGCACGAGAGCGGAGTAGCCGCCGATGAAGTTGACGCCGCAGGTCTTGGCGGCGCGGTCCAGCGTCAGGGCCAGGGGGACGAAGTCCTCGCTTTTGCAGGCCGCGCCGGCGATGGCGATGGGCGTGACGGAGATGCGCTTGTTGACGATGGGGATGCCGAACTCGCTCTCGATATCGCAGCCGGTTTGGACCAGCTTTTCGGCGCGGGAGCAGATCTTGTCGTAGATCTTGTCGCAGCAGCGGCCCATGTCCTCGTCGGCGCAGTCCAGCAGGGAGATGCCCATGGTGATGGTGCGGATGTCCAGATGCTGCTTGTCCACCATGGCGATGGTGTCGAAGATATTTTGCAGACTCAGCATATTCCCCACCTCTTACAGCTTGTGCATGGCGTCGAAGATGTCCTCCCGCTGGATGCGGATGGACAGGCCGCGGCCCTCGCCGTAGGCCTTCAGGTCGGCGCGCAGGGCGTCGAAGGGCGCCTGACACTCGGTCAGGTCCACCACCATCATCATGGTGAAGTAGCCCTCCATGATGGTCTGGCTGATATCCAGGACGTTGATGCGGCTGGCCGCCAGGGTGTTGCACACACCGGCGATGATGCCCACCTGGTCCTTACCCACAACGGTAACGATCGCTTTCATAACTATATACTCCTTTCGGATGGTTTTTTGTTTTGGCGCAGGAGACGCGGTTTGCCGAAAACCGATGAATCCCGTGTCCTGCCGATGGCAGGCCGACGACGGCGTATCGGGTATACGTCGAGGAGACCTGACGATGGCAGGGCGCTGGAGACGCGGTTTGCTATTCCAGTTCGTCTAATGTCAGCGAATAGCTGGGCAGGAAATGCTCGCGGAAATAGTCCAGCTCCGGCAGGGCCATGGCGTCCATGGCGGCGGCGGTCTGGGCGGCGGCCTGACGGAACTCGGTGTTGCCGGCCTTCAGCTCCTCGATGCACTTGATGTGGGCGGAGAGCTTATCCGCCGCCTTGACCAGCTGCTCGATCTCCGGGTCCGCGGGACGGAGGGCGTCCTCGTAGGCGGGACGCAGGTCCTCCGGCAGCATGGAGAGGAGCTTGTCCTCCGCCACCTGCTCCACGGCCTTGTAGGCCTCGCGGATACCGGGGTTGTAATACTTGATAGGGGTGGGCATATCGCCGGTGAGGATCTCGCCGGCGTCGTGGTACAGCGCCGCCACGGCCACGGCGCCGACGTCCACCTGGCCGCCGAAACGCTCGTTGCGCAGCACCGCCAGCGCGTGGGCCAGCACCGCCGTCTGGTGGCTGTGCTCCTGGATATTCTCCGTGTAGCTGTTCCGCATGAGCGACCAGCGCTGGATGAAGCGCATACGGTTGATATAGGCGAAAAAGTGGTTCATGTTATGTCAACTCTCCTATCAGTACATCACCATCTATACCGACTATTTTTGTATCGATAATTTTATTATGTAAATCTTCGGCGCGGACGCGCACCTCACAGTAGTTGGGGGCGTGGCCGGTGTAGAGGCCGTCCTTCTCCTGCTCATAGAGCACCGGGTAGGTCTGCCCCACGCAGCCCTCCAGATAGGCGCGGTGCATAGTCCGGGCCACGGCCACGGCGCGGCGGGTCCGTTCCTCCTTTACCGCGGCGCTGAACTGCACCAGCTCCGCCGCCTTGGTGCCGGGACGGACGGAATAGGGAAAGACGTGCATATCCGCGAAGGCGCACTTTTCGATAAAGGCCATGGTCTGCTCGAATTCCCGGTTCGTCTCGTCGGGGAAGCCGCAGATCAGGTCGGTGGTGACGGCGGGCCGGTGGAAATACTGCCGCAGCAGTGTGACGGACTCGTAAAACCGTGCCGTGTCGTACTTCCGGTTCATGCGGCGCAGCGTCTCGTCACAGCCGGACTGCAGGGATAGGTGGAAGTGGGGGCACAGGTTGGGCAGCTTCGACGCCCGGCGGCAGAAGTCCTCGGTGATGGTACGGGGCTCCAGGCTCCCCAGCCGCAGACGCATATCCCCCGCGGCGGCGGATACCGCCTCCAGCAGGTCGATGAGGCTTTGGCCGTTTTTCAGATCGTGGCCCCAGGAGGATATCTCGATACCGGTGAGCACCAGCTCACGGTAGCCCTCGCGCCGCAGCTGCTCCGTCTGGGCTACGGCCGTCTCCAGCGGCAGGGAGCGCACCGGGCCGCGGGCGTAGGGGATGATGCAGTAGGTGCAGAAATTCACACAGCCGTCCTCTACCTTCAGCATGGCCCGGGTGCGCTCGGCCATGCCGCCGGCGGGCAGCACCTCGAATTCCCGGCGGCGCAGGGCGTCGTCCAACAGTCTCACCGGCTCCTTTTCGTGGGCTGCCTGCTCGAACAGGTCCAGAAACGCCATGCGGTCACCGGTGCCGGCCAGCAGGTCCACGTCCAGTGCCGCCACCACCTCCGGGTGGGTCTGCACATAGCAGCCGCAGGCGGCCACCACCGCGTTGGGGTTCAGCTTATGACACCGGCGGATCATCTGCCGGGATTTCTTGTCACTGATGGCGGTGACGGAGCAGGTGTTGACGATATAGCCGTCGGCCTCTGTCTCGGCGGGCACCAGCGTATGACCGCGGCGCAGCAGCTCCTGCTCCATGGCCTGTGTCTCGTATTGGTTCACCTTGCAGCCCAAGGTATAGATGGCAACACGCATCTTGCACTTTCCCCTATTCTATCGTATAATAAGGTTTCACGGGTGAAGGTGTTTTTCACTCCCGCTTTTTGATCGGTTTATTATACTGTATTTTACCGTGTCTTTCAAGACCCGTTCGTGAAACAGGAGGCTCTCTATGGTCTATTTTGATAACGCCGCCACCACGCCGGTGCCCAAAGCCGTGGCCGACGCCATGTACGAGGTGCTGACGGCGCACTTTGGCAATCCCTCCTCCCAATACCCCATAGGGGTGGAGATGAAAAAAGCCGTGGAGGGCTGGCGGGCCGTCATCGCCGGGGCGCTGGGCTGCCCCGCGGAGCGCCTGTACTTCACCTCCTGCGGCACGGAGAGCGACAACTGGGCCATACAGGCCGCCCTGTGGCAGAACCGGCACAAGGGCAGACACATCATCACCACCGCCGTGGAGCACAGCGCCGTTCTGGAGCCCTGCAAGCTGCTGGCCCAGCAGGGGTATGAGGTCACCTATCTGAAGCCAGGACGGGACGGCAATGTCACCGCCGAACAGGTGGCGGATGCCCTGCGGGAGGACACCGCCCTGGTGTCCGTGATGCTGGTGAACAACGAAACGGGCTGCGTCTTTCCCGTGGCGGACATCGCTGCCCTGCTGCGGGAGAAGGGCTCCCCTGCCCTGCTGCACTGCGACGCGGTGCAGGGCTTTTTGAAGGTCCCCTGCGACCCGGAGGGCTGGGGCGTAGACCTGATGAGCCTGTCCGGTCACAAGGTCGGCGGGCCCAAGGGCGTGGGCGCGCTGTACATCGGTCCCCGGGTGCGGAACCCCCGCCCCCTGCTGCCCGGCGGCGGACAGGAGCGCGGCGCGCGCTCCGGCACCGAGGCCACGGCCCAGATCGCCGGCTTTGCCAAGGCAGTGGAGCTGCGGCTGGCCGATTATGACGCCAAGCTGGCCCACATGGCCGGGCTGAAGGCCTATTGCCGGGAGAAGCTGCTGGCCATGGGCGGCGTGGTCCCCGTGGGCGAGGGTACGGCCCCCCACATTCTGGCGGTGTCGCTGGTAGGGTATCCCAGCGCCAACATCGTAACGGACCTGGGTGCGCAGGGCATCTGCATCTCCGCAGGCTCTGCCTGCCATCAGGGGAAGGCGAGCCATGTGGTCTCCGCTCTGGGGCTGGACAAAAAGACTGCCGCCGGCGTGATCCGCATCTCCTTCTCCCCCGACAATACACGGGAGGACGTGGATGTCCTGTGCCAGGCGCTGCTCGCCCACCGGGACAGCCGCTTCCCCATGCTGTGATATACGCCCGCGGCGCGGGCACAACGATATTTTGAGGTGGACTATGTTCAAAGCTCTTAAGCGCGACAGGGCCTTTTACGGGTATCTGCTCCGGTTGACCGGCCCTATCGCCCTGCAAAATCTGATCACTTTCTCGCTGGGTCTTATTGACACGCTGATGGTCAGCCAGCTGGGCAACAATGAGATGGCGGCGGTAACGGCGGCCAACGTGCCGGTGTTCCTGCTGATCTCCATCGTGTTCGGCGTCCAGTCCGGCGTAGGCATCCTGATCAGCCAGTACTGGGGCAAAAAGGACCTGCCCAGCATCAGCCGTGCCATCGGCGTGGCGGCGGGGCTGGGCGTGGCTCTGGCGCTGGTCATCGCGCTGGCGCTGTTCCTGTGGCCGGTGCAGATCATGGACCTGATGAGCAACAAGCATCATCTGTCCCTGCTGGGCGCGCCGTATCTGCGGGTCATCGGCTTCTCCTATGTGTTCAATATGCTCTCGTCTATCTACGTCAGCGCGCAGCGCAGCGTGGAGAACGCCAGCTTCGGCATGAAGCTGTTTGGTATGTCCACGGTGCTGAATACCGGCATGAACTACCTGCTGATCTTCGGCAAGTGCGGCTTTCCCATGCTGGGCGTGGAGGGCGCGGCCATCGCCACACTGCTCTCCCGCGTGGCGGAGTTCGCCGTGTGCCTGTTCTGCGCCCTGCGGAGCCGGGTCATCCCCCTGGACCTGAAGGCGCTCTTCCGTCCGGGCTGGGAGATGCTGCGCCGGTTCGTGAAATACGCCTCGCCGGTGATGGCCAACGAGCTGTTCTGGGGGCTGGGCAACAGCCTGCTCACCGTCATTCTGGGACACATGACCATCTCGGTAGAGTTTCTGGCGGCCAACGCCGTCATGGGCAACCTGAACCGCCTGTTCCTGGTGGTGTGCTTTGGTCTGGGCGCCGCTACCGCCGTGATGATCGGCAAGGCCATCGGTGAGGGACAGAGCCACGATGAGCTGATGGACCTGTCCAGGACGCTGTCCTGGGTGACGATACTGGTGGGCGCCGCACTGGCCGTTATCGCCCTGGCGCTGGTGCCGCTGCTGTTCCAGCCGGTGGTCTTCCCACTGTTCAAGCTGTACGACCTCAGTGCCCATCTTGCCACCACCCTTGCGGTGACGGGCTTCGCCTGCATCCCCTTCCACGCCTACTCCATCTCCGCCGTCACCGGTATCCTGCGGGCAGGCGGCGATGTGTTCTGGTCCACGGCGCTGGATCTGGCACCCCAGTGGCTGGTGGCGCTGCCGCTGACGGCCCTGCTGGCGCTGGTGCTGGACGCGGATCCCTGGTTCGTGTCGCTGGCCATACAGGCGGAGAGCTTTATCAAGTGTCCCATCTGCCTGTGGCGCATCCGGTCCCGCAAATGGATACACGACGTGACACTGCCGGAGGGTGAGCGATGAACAGTCTGTTCGTCTGCCCCCTGTGCGGCGGCGCGCTGACGCGGCGGGAGGGCAGCTATCTCTGCCCCGCCGGCCACTGCTTCGACATCGCCAGGGAGGGCTATACCTATCTGCTGCCGGTGAACCGGAAGCACTCCAAAACCCCCGGCGACGACAAGGCTATGGCCGCGGCGCGGCACGCCTTTCTGGAAAAGGGCTACTACGCCCCGCTATGCGAAGAATTATGTCAACTCGCTGTGGAGCTGACCGGCGATGCCCCGGCGGTGCTGGACAACGGCTGCGGCGAGGGCTACTACACCGCGGGCATCTATCGTGCCCTGTGTGAGGCCGGGAAGACGCCGGTGATGGCCGGGATCGATATCTCCAAGCCCATACTGCGTCTGGCGGCTAAGCGGGAGAAAAATGTGCAGTTCGCTGTGGCCTCCTCCTACCGCCTGCCGGCGGCAGACGGGTCCGTAGACCTGCTCATCAACTGCTTCTCACCGCTGGCCATCGAGGAATTCCGCCGTGTGCTGCGGCCCGGCGGGCACTTTATCTATGTGGTGCCCGGAGAAATGCACCTGTGGGAGATGAAGCAGGTGCTCTATGACCACCCCTATGTCAATGAGGTGAAGGAGACACCCTATGAGGGCTTCCGGTATGTGAGTATTCGGCACATAACGGACGTTATCCATCTGGAGGACCCGGCGGACATACAGGCGCTGTTCGGCATGACGCCCTACTGCTGGAAAACGCCGAAGGCCGGCGTTGAAAAATTATGTAAACTCACGCAGCTGGACTGCCGCATCGCCTTTGACATACACGTTTTCGAAAAGGAGAGGTAACTATGGATCGAATTTCCCCGCCCCGCCGCCGGCCGCGGCGGCGGCTGCTGCCGGTGCTGCTGCTGATCGCGGCGGTGCTGGTGGTGGGCGCACTGCTGACGGCGGTCGTTCTGTCCCTGCGGGGCGGCAGCGCCCGGCAGGAGCCGGAGGCCGATCCCCACGCGGGGCAGGTATATATCAACGACGGATTTAACATGGTGTGGATGACGCCCCATGAGGGTATCCCCGCCAGCGGCCTGGCGCAGGAGGACTTCCGCCGGGACACCAACGACGACGGCAGCGACGGCGTCCGCGTCCGCTATCTGGGCGCGGAATACGCCACCCGCTGGGGCGTGGACGTGTCTAACCACCAGGGCACCATCGACTGGGCGGCGCTGAAGCGGCAGGGCATCGACTTTGCCTATCTGCGCCTGGGTCTGCGGGGCTACGGCGAGAAGGGCTCCCTGTACCCGGACCGGTCCTTCGACAGCTATTACAGCGGGGCCAGGGCCGCCGGCATCGACGTGGGCGTGTATTTCTTCTCCCAGGCCGCCACCGTGCAGGAGGCCGCCCAGGAGGCCCTGTACGCCCTGCAGCTGCTGGATGGCCGCGACCTGGACCTGCCGGTGTACTACGACTGGGAGCCGGTACAGCAGGAGGACTCCCGCACACTGCACAACAACGAATTCCTGCTGACCTCCCAGGCCCGGACTTTCTGCGCCTTGATCGAACAGGGCGGCTATGAGGCCGGGGTGTACATGAACCGCCAGCAGGGCTACTACCGCTATGATCTGCCCTCTATGGGGAACATCGCCCTGTGGATCGCTGATCCCGGCGACTATCCGGACTTCTACTACCGCTTCGATGTGTGGCAGTATGACCACGGCGCACGACTGGACGGCGTAAGCGAGATCATCGACCTGAACCTGGAGTTCCGGCCCGTAACATGAGAAAAGAACCGGCTCACGCCGGTTCTTTTCTCACCTGAACAGCCTGCCGCAGACCGGGCTTCCATGCGGCTGTCCCACAGAAAGTCAACGGTTCGGAAACAGAATGCATACGTTATGTAAACCGTCATTCTCCCCTTTTCCCATATTTTTCCCACAATCGCAGGATGGGGTAGTAAAAGATCGTCCCTATGCCGCCTGCCGCCAGCAGCACCATGAACACCGTGTTCAGCACAGACAGCAGCGTATATCGCTGCAATACCGGCGCTACCGAAGCACCCACCATATCCTCCGCCCAGATCAGGTCCATATCGACCGAGGTGAACTCGCCGATCATAGCGGCGGCCACGGCGGCCCAAATGAACCGCACGGCGGCCACGCCCACCGCGCCGACGATCGCGGCGGCCAGCAGATACCTGCGGGGCTTCGGCCACGCGGCCCGCGGCGCTGCCTGGCCGGTGTCCCGTACCTCATCCAGCAGCAGATAGTCCGTGGTCACGCCGAACAGCCTGCTCAACGCGATAATATTCTCCGTATCCGGCACAGCCCCGCCGCTCTCCCACTTGGACAGCGCCTGCCGGGACACATGGATCTGCCCTGCCAGCTCCTCCTGACTCCAGCCCCTGGCCTTCCGCAGTTCCTGCAGCTTTTCTCCGAAGGTCATAGACGTATCTCCTTTCGCTTGGTAGCTACATCATAGCAGAAACGCCCTGTAAAGTCCACCTATCATAGCTTACAATCACCGCAGCCAGACGTTACATCCTCCCCACATAAACCAAAAGACCGGCTCACGCCGGTCTTTTGGTTTACATAATTTAGTTTTTCTTCCCGTGCTGCGCCTTCATGCGCCGCTCGTGGTTCAGGATGGTCTTGCGGATGCGGAGGTTCTTGGGGGTGACCTCCAGCAGCTCGTCATCCGCCAGGAATTCCAGGCACTGCTCCAGGCTCATCTTCCGGGGCGGCACCAGACGCAGGGCGTCATCGCTGCCGGCGGCACGGGTGTTGGTCAGCTGTTTCTTCTTGCAGACGTTGACCACGATGTCCTCCTGCTTGGGGCTGATGCCCACTACCATGCCCTCGTACACGCCCACGTTGGGGCCGATGAACAGCACGCCGCGCTCCTGCGCGTTGAACAGACCGTAGGTGATGGACTCACCGGTCTCGCTGGCCACCAGAGAGCCGGTATTGCGGCGGGTCAGCTCACCCTTATAGGGGGCGTAGCTGTCAAACACGCTGGCCATAATGCCCTCGCCGCGGGTATCCGTCAGGAACTCGTTGCGGTAGCCGAACAGACCGCGGCTGGGCACCAGAAACTCCACCTTCATGCGGCTGCCGATGGGGGTCATTTCCTGCATATCCGCCTTGCGGGCGCCCAGCTTCTCGATGACCGCGCCCACACTCTCGGCGGGCACGTCCACCACCAGGCGCTCGATAGGCTCGCACTTCTTGCCGTCGATGGTCTGGTACAGCACACGGGGGGGCGACACCTGGAACTCGTAGCCCTCGCGGCGCATGGTCTCGATGAGGATGGACAGGCTCATCTCGCCGCGGCCCGCCACGTTGAAGGCGTCCATAACGCCCTCGATCTCGCTGACGCGGAGGGACACGTCCTTCAGCGTCTCGCGGAACAGGCGGTCACGCAGCTGGCGGCTGGTGACGAACTTGCCCTCCCGCCCGGCGAAGGGGGAGTCGTTCACGGAGAAGGTCATCTCGATGGTGGGGGCGGAGATCTTCACGAACTCCATGGGCTGCAGGTTGATCGGCCCGAGTTTAATCCAGCGGTGGGCACCGTTGATTGAGGGGGAAAGCGGCGAAAGCGTCACGAGGAGCAGGAGTAGACAGAAGAAAATGAAGGGGTACTGCATCTTGTAGAGAAAGCTTCTCGGCAGTACGGCAGCCACCCAGAGCGCAACGCCGCCCACAAGGGCGTAAACAACCTGACGCTTGAAGAAGTAATATTTGTCCCCGTACGAGGATTCTGCCACGATGCCGCTGGCCGAAAGGACCATGACAAGGCCAATGGAGAGCAGCATGCACATAATGGCAAAAAGCCACCAGTCCACGCCGCCCGTCCTGCGGTGCCTTCCGGACACCGCGGCCCGGGGCCCGGCGGCGCCTGTTACGGAGCCAGAGCCGGCCGTCTGGGCCTGAGCTGCAAAAGCCTCCGTTTTACGGCGCTTGAGCAGATTCCTCAGCATTACGCAAGGCCTCCCACGATATTTTTAAAATCCTGGCCCCTGAAAGCCATGCCCTTGTAGAGGTCAAAGCTTGCCGTAGCCGGTGAAAGAAGGATGACGTCGCCGGAGACGGCCTTATGGTAAAGGCTCTCGACGGCGGGTTTCAGGGTCGGATACCATTCCATGGGAACCACACCCTTCCACGCTGACTCGAAAATTTCACGCGAGGCGCCGAAACCGGCCACGCAGCGCACTTTCTCCCTGACCAGGGGAATAAGCGCCTTCAGATCGCCCCCCTTCCATTTGCCTCCGCAGAGAAGGAGCACGGGACGATTCATGGCTTTGAGAGCCGTTTCCAGAGAGGAAACCGTCGTCGCCTTGGAATCATTGACATACAGAACGCCGTGCTTCTCACACACGCGTTCGAGTCTGTGCGGAATAGGCTTGAAAGATTCGACAGCGCGCTCCGCAGCCTCCAGATCCACGCCGAATTCCCTGGCCACCTGCCAGGCGACCTCAGCGTTTTCTTCGTTGTGCCTGCCGATAAGCTGCATCTTTCTGAACCGTCCGCAGGCCTCGAAATACATGACTCTGGACCTGAGGTGATGCCGTTCCGCTTCCTCCCTGAGGGCGGGCGAAAGGATGGCCAGATCCTCTGGCGTCTGGTTGCGGAAAATTCTGAACTTGGCCTCAGTGTATTCGGCCATATCCTTGTGATAGTCGAGATGGTTAGGCGTGATATTGAGGATGGCGGCCACATGCGCATGAAAATGCGTGCAGGCCTGCAGCTGGAAGCTTGAGAGCTCAAGAACCACCACATCAGCCTTCTCTCCGCCAAGGATGTATTCGGAAAGAGGAGTTCCGATATTTCCTCCGAGAAAGACCTTCTTTCCCCCTTCCCGCAGCATGGCCGCAATGAGACTCACTGTCGTGGTCTTGCCGCTCGTACCGGTGACAGCGGCGATGCCCTCGCCGCCGAGGTGCCTGTAGGCAAATTCCGTCTCAGCCATGATTTCCGGCGCGTCAGGCCCTTTGGCCGCTTCGCCCATGATTTCCAGAAGCTTCAGGAGCGGCATGCCGGGGCTGGGGATAACAAGAGAGGCGCCACTGAACTGCTCCCTGCTGTGGCTCCCGGTCATGACCTCTATGCCGGCATTCTTCAGATCGGCAGCCAGAGCGGCGTCAATGCGATCGGGGTTGGACTCCAGAAGCCTGGCGTGTACGCCGTCCGCCGCGAGCAGACGGGCTGCGGCAAGACCGGATTTTCCGGCGCCGACGACAACAGCGGTGCTTCCGGGCACCGGACGCCATTTCAGATGGGCAGCCTGATTTGACATAACTCTCTCCTGACTAGCGGAGCTTGATGGTGGAAAGCGCCACAAGCCCGAGAATAATGGACGTAATCCAGAAACGGATGATGATTTTCGACTCGGGTATGCCTTTGAGCTCAAAATGATGATGCAGGGGAGCCATGCGGAAAATCCGCTTGCCGTGCGTCCACTTGAAATAACTGACCTGCAGGATGACCGAGAGGGTCTCAGCCACGAAGATGCCGCCCACCACAACCATGATGAGTTCCTGCTTGCAGAGAAGGGCAAGAAAGCCGAGGGTGCCGCCAAGGCTGAGGGACCCCACATCGCCCATGAAAACCTGGGCGGGATAAGCGTTGAACCACAGGAAGCCCAGGCCTGCACCGATGAACGCGCCACAGAAAACTGTCACCTCGCCCACCCCGGGGATATAGGGCAGGTACAGGTACTGCGTAAGCCGGGCGTTGCCAGTGATGTAGATGAATATGGCGAAGACCGCGCCGGCAAGCACCGTCGGGCCAATGGCCAGACCGTCCAGGCCGTCTGTCAGGTTGACCGCGTTGGAAGAGGCCACCATGACGAAGACGCCGAAGGGAAAATAGAAGACGCCGAGATCGGGCGTCCAGCCCTTGGCAAAGGGGATATAGAGCTTCGTTGTGTAGGACGGATCCGTCTGAAGGAGCCACATGGCCACGGAGGCCACGATGATGAGCCCCAGCATCTTGGCCTTCGGGGAAATGCCCTTGTTCTGATGATGCCTGAGCTTGGTCATGTCATCCCAGAAGCCGATGATGCCGTAGCCCAGGAAAACCAGCATGCACTGCCAGACGTAGCGGTTTGAGAGATCGGACCAGAGCAGGATTGAAACCAGAACAGTCAGCATGATCAGCAGGCCGCCCATGGTCGGAGTTCCGGCTTTGGCCGCGTGAGCCTTGACGTCGGACAGGATGTACTGACCGCACTTGATCCGGTGCAGGAAACTGATGCACCAGGGACCGATCAGAACGGAGATGACCATGGCTGTGATCAGCGCACCCATGGAACGGAAAGTGATGTAGCGGAAGACGTTGAACGCTGTGAAGACGTCCGCATGCGGCAGAAGGAGATGATAAAGCATCAGAGCGCCCCCTCTTCACCGGTCAGACTTCTGAAGACGGCAAGAGCGTCCTCCAGCCGGTTGAGGCGCGAGCCCTTGAAGAGGACGACAGCGCCGCGGGATTTGTTTTCCGGGCTGAGCCAGGCGCCAAACTCCTTCCTGCAGGAATCGTCGCCGCCGATGAGGGCAAAGCTTCCCTCATAGCCGCCCCGGCGGAGTCCGCTGAGGACTTCATGTTCGCGGCCGCCCTTCCAGAACACTGCAGAGGGGTGCAGCGCAGCCAGCCGGGAGCCGAGCTCCGTGTGCGATTTTTCAGATTCCTTCCCGAGTTCGCCCATGTGCCCCAGCACGCAGACCAGAGGCAGTCCTCTCCGGGAAGCCTCCCGGGCGGCGGCGTCCAGCGTCCGGCCCATGGAAAGCGGGTTGGCGTTGTAGGTGCTGTCAATCAGGACGAAGCTGCCGGACTTCTGCACGGCGCTGCGCTGTTCCTGGGGAAGCGGCCTGGCAAGGCCTGAGGCGATGACACTGTCACTGACACCAAGCCTGCGGCAAACGAGAGCGCAGGCTGCGCAGTCCTCGGCGCCGGAAGTGCCCCTGAGCCCCGTCCGGCAGGTAATCTGAACGGCAGGACGGCCTTCGTCCGCGGCAAAAGAAATCCGGTAGGTGTCGCCCTCCGGGCCTGCATCCACAGTCTCAGCGTGGCAGACGCAGACTTCCTGTCCCCGTCCATTCTTCACGGAAGCGTCCTTTTCCGTGGAGAAGAAACGCGCATCCGGGCAGTTTCTGAGCGCGTTTTCTACAAGCTCCGGATAATCCGCGCTGGCCGTGCCCAGGCCCTCCTTCGAAAGATAAAGAAAAAGACGGCTCTTGTTCCAGGCCACGCCCATTTCCCCGAGCCCCTCGGTATGGCCGATGCCTGCGTTGACGACGAGAGCCGCGTCAGGGAGCATGACTGATCCGAGATCGTCCATGTCGCCCTTGTGGCTTATACCGGCTTCCATGATCCAGAAATCCTCGCTGCCGTCAGCAGTCAGCATGTCCAGGGGCATGCCCACCTGGTTATTGTGGTTCTCGTCAGTTTTGTGCGTCTTTCCGACGAGGGAAAGCACATTGAAGAGAAGCTCCTTCACAGTTGTTTTTCCGGCTGTGCCGGTCAGGGAGACAACCCTGCCCCGGAAGCTCTTCCGCCAGGCACGGGCCGTGGCGCCGAGGGCCTTCACCGTATCGTCCACCATGAGCACGGGCACCTCAGGATGCCGGGCGGCGAGTTCCGGAATGGGACGCTGCGCCAGCACGGCGCAGGCTCCGTTTTCAACAGCCTTCACGGCAAAATCGTGTCCGTCCACCCTTTCTCCGGGTATGCAGACGAAGAGCGAGCCCAGAACGGCCCGGCGGCTGTCCGTGACTACAGAGGTAACGACAGTGCTCTTCGCATCCGCCGGGATTCCGGACCCGCAGGCCTCGGCTATGGTTTCCAGACACAAACGCATTTGAGAATTCCTTGTTTTTGCTGATGAAAAAAAGATTTTTTCGGATGGGCTTATTCCCCGTCGGCGCCGAGAATATCCCTGACAACTTCCTGATCGCTGTAGTGGTGCTTCACGCCGTTCACGATCTGGTAATCTTCGTGCCCCTTGCCGGCTATGAGCAGGCAGTCATCGGGACCGAGCATGGCGCAGGCCTTCGCGGTGGCGCTGCGCCTGTCGGGATCCACGACGAGTTCTTTCGCTCCCTTGAGGCCGGGCAGCACGTCGCTGATGATGGCTTCGGGATCCTCGAAGCGGGGATTGTCTGAAGTGAGGACGGCTGTGTCGGAAAGCCGGGCCACGGCTTCACCCATGAGCGGTCTCTTGAGCCTGTCGCGGTTTCCACCGCAGCCAAAGACCGTGACGATGCGGCGGAAGCCCGCACCGCGCAGGGCCTGCAGAACGTTCACGAGAGCGTCCGGTGTATGGGCGTAGTCCACAAAGACATGCAGCCCCTTCCTGTTGAGGACGCGTTCGAGACGCCCGGGGACGCCGCGGAATCCGGCCAGGGCACCGAGTTTTTCCGGCTCCACGCCGAGAGCCAGCGCCATGGACTGGGCGGTCAGCAGATTGTCCGCGTTGAAGCGGCCAATCAGGGGCGAGTGAAATTCCCAGCTCTTTCCGCGGAAGGTCATGCGCAGGCGTATGCCGCTGGTTCCCTGCTCCAGGAGTTCGCCATGAAGATGCTGTTCCGGGCTCACGCCTGCAGGACAGCCACCGAAACCGTAGGTCACGCAGCCTTTGGCGAGGCCGGCTATCCGCACGCCGTACACATCGTCGGCATTGGTGGCCACGGCCTTGTCCGCGCGCGGAACATCCGTGAAAAGATGGCTCTTAGCCCTGAAATAGCTCTCCATGTCCTTGTGATAGTCGAGGTGATCCTGCGTCAGGTTGGTGAAGCAGGCCCCGGCAAAGGGCACGTGCTGCACACGCTTCTCATCAATGGCGTGGGAGGAGCATTCCATGACACAGACATCACAGCCGGCCTTTGCCATCTCGGCGATATTTTTGTGCAGGCTGATGGGATCGGGCGTAGTCAGGGGCGCAGCCTGCGTATGGCCGGGCCAGCGGTAGCTCACTGTCCCCATGACTCCGACCTTATGGCCGAGCGAGGAAAAGAGCCTTTCCAGCAGGTAGGCGCAGGTGGTCTTGCCGTTGGTTCCGGTGATGCCGATGATGGTCATCGGCAGTTCATCCGTGTGCGCCTGGGCGCAGGCCATTTCCGAGAGGGCGAACCGTGTATCCCTGTGGCGGATGAGATCAACGCCGGTTCCCTTCAGGCAGGCAAGCAGCTCCTCGGGAGCGCTTTCATCAGCGACCACGGCCGTGGCGCCGGCTTTCACGGCCTGGGGCACGTACTTTGTACCGTCCTCGGTCGCACCGCGCACTGCCACGAAAACGCACCCCGGCGCCGCTTTACGGGAATCGGCCGTAACCTGGCGCCCCCCGCGTACCTGGCTCAACAGCTCTTCATAGCTCTGAGACATTGCCCTCTCCTCTCCTAATTATCCGAAAGCCACAGAATAAATTCGGTTTTACTGCCGTCCTTCCCCTGCTGGGGCCATTCCGATCCGGGGGGAGGACTCTGTTTGACAACGCGCGTCCCTTCGCCCTTGAGCGTGGGCACGATACCCGCCCTCGCGAACAGCTCGATCGCGTTCCTGAGTGTTTTGCCCTGCACGTCAGGCACTCTGGAAGGAGCCTTGGCCAGGTGCCCGGGCAGACGCATGGCATCATCGGGATCTTGGCTTCCTGTCAGCACCGCCGAGTGATCCATCTGCGGGGCTGCGGCTTTGCGGGGCTCGAAGGGAGACTCAGGATCCGAGAAAACGAAGCCGCGCTCGCGTATCTTCTTGTCTTTTCCGGACAGGGAAACCTCAGCGTCCGGCGCCTTTTTCACCTGCCCGTTGCCGCCGAGCACGCCGGCGTAGGCCATGCTCCGCTGTGCGATTTCCTTGAACACGGGGGCGGCGAGAATGCCGCCGTATTTGCCGTTGCGGGGTTCGTCAATGAAGACAAGGATCAGGTACAGGGGATCGTCCGCGGGCAGAAAGCCCACAAACGAAGCCAGCCGCTTGGCACCGTACGCGCCAGCCCGGCGGTCGGCCTTCTGGGCGGTGCCGGTCTTGCCAGCCACCTGGATGCCATCGATCTGCGCCCTGCGGCCTGTACCGTCCTTTTCCTCGACAACCTCCGTCATCATCCTGCGGACCTCCCGGGTCACGGGCTCGGAGTAAACCTGCCTGCGGTCCGCCGGAGGCTGAATGGTGTCACTGCGCAGCAGACGGATGGGTTTGGTCACCCCGTTATTGAGCAGAGTGAGATAAGCCTGGGCCATCTGCACAGGCGTCACGGAAACGGACTGTCCGAAAGACGTGGACATGAGGTCGACCTCACTCCAGTCCCTCGGACGGCGCAGAATGCCGCGGCTTTCCGAAACGGGAAGCCCCGTGCGCTCACCGAAGCCAAGCTCATGAAGGTAGTTGTAGAGGGTATGGGCACCCAGCATAAGGCCAATCTTTGCCATGCCGATATTCGACGAGTAGCGGATGACCTTGTTGGCGGGAATCACGCCGTGGCTCGAAGTGTCGCGGATGACAGCGTAACGCGTGGTCCAGCGCCCGCCCTCACAGTTGATGGGTGTGTTCCGGTTGACCTTGTGCTCCTGCATGGCAGCAGCCATGACGAAGGGCTTGAACGTGGAGCCGGGCTCCATGGCGTCCTGCGACATGCGGTTGCGGTAAATCTGGGGACGGAACTGCTTGAAGCTGTTCGGGTTGAAGAAGGGGTACTGTGCCCACGCCAGAATTTCGCCGCTCGGAACATGCACCACAAGGGCACCGCCCCAGCGGGCTTCCGCGTCCTTTACTGCCCTGGCGATGGCCTCCTCGGCGAAAAACTGCATCTGCACATCGATGGTCAGGGTCACGTCATCGCCATGCGGATCTTCCTGGCCCTCCTCGCGCATATAGAAGCGGCGGCCCATGGCATCGCGCTGCATAATCTGGCGGGTCGGCATGCACCCGAGATTCTTGTCGAGGGAGCGTTCCAGCCCTTCGAGTCCGTTGTCGTCAAAGCCCACGAAACCGAGCAGCTGCCCGGCCATGTGCTTGAAGGGGTAAACGCGTTCGTACTCTTTGCTCAGGCCGATGCCGGGGAGGCGGGCCTTACGGATGGCCTCCGCGGTATAGTCATCGATTTTGCGCTTGATCCACAGAAAGTGGCGGCGCGTACTTGAGAGCCTGTCAAAAAGTTCCTGGGGCGCCAGGCCGAGCAGCGGTCCGAGGGTGTTGGCCACGGTCAGGTAGTCACTTATCTCCGCAGGTTTGGCGTACACGGAAAAGACCTCGACGCTGCGGGCCATGACCCTGCCGTTGCGGTCCAGAATCATGCCGCGCTTGCCGGTCACCATTTCGCTCGTGGTATGCTGGCGGCGGGCCTTCTCGGCCAGATTGGGACCTTCCATCATCTGCAGCTGCCAGGCCCGGAACCACAGAGCCAGAAAGGCAAGCCCGAAAAAACAAAACACGCAGGTGATACGGAACCGGCCCCAGTCATAGTCGGCGAAGAAACGCTGCCTGACCATGCTGGCAAAAGTATTTCTGGAAACCTGGGCCGGCGTTTCGGGAGCGTGTGTTACGCGGGAGTTGCGTGCGGCGGCTCCCCTCCGGACCAGGGGCCTGGTCTGGGAGGACCGCTGTGCGGGCTGCACACGCCTCGTA
>OLGE01002124.1_pt1 | contig 18182 bp, 12 predicted proteins | sample 1605151 | NCBI WGS metagenome assembly OLGE01 (sample SAMEA3888912, study PRJEB22519) | human gut metagenome | biome: human gut; feature: human-associated habitat; material: faeces | place: Denmark | collected 2010
CGCGTTCGTCGTCGCGTCTGCGGCCTCGGCCGCGCTGCGCGCGGCGACGGACCACAGTTCGTCGCCCAGGGCGCGCCGGGCGGCGGCAAGGGGATCCGCCGCCGCGAACGACGTCGCGGCGCCCCACAGGACGGCGAAGACGAGAAGGCCCTTCATTGCTCGGCGCCGAGATAGCCCATCTCCGTCAGCAGACGGCCGTTCTTCATCCAGTTCGGGACAACCTTCACCCACAGCTCCAGGCGCACCCGCACGCCGAACATGTCCGACAGCTCGGGCTCGGCGCACTGGCGTACGGCCTTCAGGAGGCGTCCCCCCGGGCCGATCACGATGCCCTTCTGCGAGGGGCGGTTCACGTAGACCGTCACGTCGACATCCCAGCCGGACTTCTTCTCGGCGAGGTTCGCAACGGCCACGCCCACCTCGTGCGGCACTTCGTCGCGCAGACGCTGCAGCAGCTTCTCGCGCACGACGTCCGCGATCGCGAGCTTGCGCGGGTAGTCCGTCACGATGTCCTCCGGGAAGAGCGCGGGGCCGGGCTCGGCAAGGCCGAACAGCGCCTCCAGCAGCGCGTCGCCGCCGCCGGGGCGCACCGCGCAGACCTTCACCCAGACCGGCTCGGGCAGCGTCCGGGGCGCGCCGTCCTTCCCCGTCCGGGGCGTCCCGTCCACCACCTCCTTCCAGAGGTCGCGGAACATCGTCTCGTAGAACGGCGCCCGGTCGCACTTGTTGAGCGCGAAGACGCACTTCGCCGGCGCCTCCTTCGCAACGCGGCGCATCCACCCCTCGTCCTCCAGCTGCGGCTCGTGGGCCGCGTCGAAGACGACGAGCAGGACGTCCACGCCCGCCGAGGACGCGCGGGCCATGCCGTTCAGGAGTTTCCCGAGCGGCCCCACGGCCTTGTGGAGACCGGGCGTGTCGAGCAGGACGAGCTGTCCGCGCGGATCTTCGACGATGCCGCGGATCGTGTTGCGCGTCGTCTGCTCCACGGGGCTCACGATGGAGACCTTCTCGCCGACGAGGCGGTTGACGATGGTGGATTTTCCGGCGTTCGTGCGACCGACGACGCCGACGACCGCCGCCTTGCGCGCGGCGGTCCCCGATTCTGGAGATGCGTGTTCCGTCATGATGTGTGCGCTAGTTTACCAAATCCGGACGCGCCCCGCCACCGTTCGCAGATGGGCCCGGGTTCAATTCGCGCCGTAGAGGACGAGGCCGCCGTAGGTCCAGTTCGGCTTCGGCATGCCGGGAAAGTTCGCCCGGTCCATCGAGAGCATCAGGTAGCGGAACGGGAAACCGTCCGGCAGCTCCGCGACGCAGGGCCAGACGCGCCCGTTCGGGCACCCCGCGCTCCACGGCGGAAAGTCGAACTTCAGCCTCCCGCGCATCTTCAGGTCGGGATAGGAATAGACGTAGCACGCCCGGTCCGCGCTGCCCGCGAGGCAGTACCGCACGCCGCCGATGCGCGTGATCGTCGTGCCCGTCGCGTCGCGCGCGACGGGCCCCGCCACGTTCACGAACGGACCGTCCCACGCGCGGGACTGGAGGAGCGACGCCCGAATGCCCTTCGGCGTGAACTCCGAGACGAGCAGCGACCACCGCTTCGCCTCCTCGTCCCACGTCACGCAGGGATCTTCGTTCATGCCCTTCAGCTCCAGGCTCTTCGCCCGCATCACCGAGAGGCCGTGGAGCGGGTTCCGCTCGCTCCAGACGGCGTTGACGCCCCCCTCCCGCCGCGCGCCGAGCGCGTCCGTCCCCGTCGAGAAGTTGCTCGCGTAGCCCTTCCAGAAGCCGTCCACGTCGTCGTAGAAGAGATGGCTCGCGAGGTCGTTCCGCAGCTCGCCGTCCCCGTAGTCGAAGAGGACCACCCCTTCGAGGCGCACGTCGAAGAGCGACGGGTTGAAGCTCGCCACCGCCTGGTACGCGCCGTAGCCGCGCGCGCTGAAGGTGAAGAAGACCCGATCCCCCTCCCAGTAGAGCGCATTGTCGCGCCCCGTCGTCACGAACCGCACGTCCGCCTGGCCGATCCCCGCCGAGAGCGAGGCGCGGGCGGCGGAGACCCCGCCGCCGACGCAGAACTTCCAGTCCTGCAGATGCGCCTGGAGGCGCGGGTTCACGCCCTCCGGGATCGCGCCGGTCTCCACGAGGCGCGTCGCGCCGTCCTTCGTCACGAAGGCCGCCGGACGGTGCCCCCCGGTCATGAGGACGGAAAAGTCGAACGGCGGCGGCGGCAGGTCCTTCCCCCACACGGGGAAGCGCAGCGCCACCGCGCCGTCCTTCGTCGCGAACGCGAGCTCCGCCGGCAGACGTTCCACGCGGAGGCGGTAGTGCGCCGCGGGCCAGTAGCCGCCCACGACCGTAAGGCCGTTCGTCATCACCGGGTATTGCACATCCGCCGCGACCGCCGTCTTCGGCGCGTATTCGCAGAGCGTCAATTCGTTGTCCAGCATGAACCGCCGCGACGCAAGACGCGCAAATTCAAGCGAGGCCGGGTCCACGCCCGCCCGGACCGCCCCCCCGAGGATGCCGCCGGCCAGCAGGGCAACGACGCCGCACAACGTCTTCACTTTTCCCACGCAGTCCCCTCAATACAGCGGCTCGTACTCGCCCTTCGTCACCTTCTTCAGGCACTTGAAGCCCGCGCGCTTGGCGCGGTAGTGGAGGTCGGTCTCGGAGCGGCCGAGCCCCGGGGCCTGGATGACGCGGTAGACCGCCGCGCCGCAGACGGGGCAGGCCGTCAGCTTCGGGTCGTGGATCGACTGCATGACCTCGAACCCCTGCGCGCAGTGCGCGCAGCCCCGCGCGGGCTCCCGCGCCTCGTAGACGTACATCGGCATGCTATTCGTACCTCGTCAGGTGTTTTTCGAGCATCTTCGCCAGGCGCGTCTCCAGCCACGGCGTGACGTGCCAGAAATCGCGCAGGTTCAGGTACTCCGCCACGGTCCCGCCCTGGCCGGGCTTGACGCCGTATTCCGCGCGGAGGAGGACGTTGCGCGCCGTCGCGTCCGGCGAGACGAACTCGACGACCTGGGTCTTGAAGCCGAGGATGCGCAGGATCATCGCGCGGAACGCATCCGTGAGGATGTCGCAGAGGCGCTCGCGCAGGATGCCGTGGCGCAGCACGCCCGCAAAGGCCGTGTTCGCGCTCGCGCCGACCGTCTTCTGCAGCTCGTGCTGGCAGCAGGGCGCGGAGAGGATGTAGCGGGCCTTCCACTCGACGCCCTTCGCCAGCGCCTCGTCCGTCGCCGTGTCGCAGGCGTGGAGCGAGATGACCATGTCGACGCGGGAGAGGGGCGTGGAAGCCGGGGCGTCGAGCGGCCGGGAGAGTTCGGGCAGGCCGCAGGACGCGAGGTCGCTCTGGATGAAGCGCACCCGGTCCGCGACGTCGAGCTGTTCGGCCATCTTCACCGCCGCCGCAATGACGTCCGGACGGCGGTCGACGCCCACCACGCACACGTTCTGGAAGCCCAGCCCCTGCGTGAGGTGGAAATAGAGCGCAAGCGTCAGGTAGGCCTTCCCGCAGCCGCAGTCGACGACGGTGAACGGCTGGGCGGACGCCCCGCCGCCCGCGTCCTTCACGACCTCCTCGATGACCTTCAGGAATTCGTTCACCTGGTCGTACTTGCCGCGCATGGAGGCGCGGATCTTCCCCTCGCCGTCGGCAAGGCCGGTCACGCGCAGGAGCGCGGCGGAATCGAACGAGGTGAGCGGCGTCTTCTTCACGCGGTCGTGCGGCTGCACCTTCACGGCGCGGTCCATCGCGGCGCTGCGCGTCGCCATCACGCGCCCCTTGCGCGTCACGCGCACGTGGAGGTCGCCCGACGCGGTCATGAGGTGGAGGTCGCGCGCGCCCTTCTGGGCGATGATCTCCTCCAGGCCCTCCGCCGCGCCGTTCGCGTCGAGGTTCTTCACGCGCACCTGTCCGCCGTCCACCATCTCCGCCTGATAGCGCATCTCGCCGCCGAGGACGATGGGGCGCATCGAAATGCGGAACGTCTGGCCGTTCCGGCGCACCGTCTGGACGATCTTCATGAACCCTTCGCCCAGCACGCGCCCCCGGATCTCCTCGGCCAGCGTTGCGTCCAACTCTCCTTTTTCCATTTTCTTCTTCCTTGTTTGAAAACCACCCGGTCCGAGCGCGCCTCATGTCCCGGCGGCGCCGCACACGCCCGCGCCGTATTCGACCACCGAGGCGACCGCAAGCGCCAATTGCCACGCCAGCGAAACCACGGCACTCACAATTGTTCCCATGTGTCACCTCTTTTCCGGTTGAACGGCAACCCTGCGCGTTCGATGGAGGGTATTATCTCAAAACCCCCGTTCCTTGGCAACAGACCCAACGCGCGAAATACCCGTTCGGTGGAAGCGGACGCGGCGGCCGTCCTTCACCTCGCAGTCGATCCACCGGCCCTTCCCGTCGGGAAGCCGGAAGGCGTAGTCCCTCCACGTCTCTGGCACCGTGCCGCGCACGAGCATTTCGTTCACCGCGAAGACGCAGTTGCCGCTCGCCGTCGTGAACCACGGATGGATGCGCAGCCCCGGCTCGTTGATCTCCCACGTCTCGCCGAACGGGCCCATCGCCCCCGCCGCCTCCAAGAGCCAGCGCGCCGTACTTGCCGCGCTTCGTGTAGTGGCTCTGCCGCGTGAGCGCACGGTGCATGACGGCGTAGCGCCAGTCTGGACACCGCCGCGCGACTGAGAAGTGGCCGGACGAGACGAGGCCGTCGTGGATGTACATCTCATCGAAGCCGAAATACTTCCCCTGCCAGTGGAACGGGAAGATGCCGACCGGGAAGCCCCAGCGCGTCGCGTTGCACCGCAGGTGATACTGCTGCACGTCGTACATGCGCTGGAGCTTCGCGTCCGGGAGGCGCACGAAGCTTTCGGCCCAGTAGCCGGCCCAGAGCTTCGCGTGCGTGGCGAAGAGGCCGTCCCAGTCGGTCTGCGGAATCGCCGTCGGCGTCTTCTCGTAGGTGTCGGAGTAGGTCACGAACCAGGCGTGGGAGGTCTTCGCGCCCGGCGCGAGCGCGACGTCGCGGCGGATGAGCCCGCCGTCGCACGCCGTCACGGCGATGTCGAAGCCTATCACGTTCTGTCCATAGGTGAGGCCGTGGAAGACGCGGCGGACGTCGGTGTTCGGCTCCTCCCAGATGCCGCGCATGCGCACGTAGGGCGAGGTCTCGAAGTAGCGGTCCTGCTTCGTCCACGCGCCGACGAGGCGGCTGTGCGGTTCGATCGTGTAGGCGAGGTCGAGCGTCAGGTTGAGCGGCTTCCCGCTTGTGTTCGCGACCGTCCGGCGAATCGCGACGACATTGCGGTCGAGCGCGCAGAAGACCTCGGTCGTCGCCTCCAGTCCTTCGGCAAATTCGCCCACGCACGTGACGAGCGCCTGGCGGACATCAAGTGTCTGCGACCACGCCGCCGGGAGGCCGACCGCCTTTCCCTCCACCACCATCGTCGGGTTGAACCGTCCGAACGCGAAGAGTTCCGCGTCGCGCGCGGGGCCGCGCCGCCCCTGCCAGTAGACGGTCGTACGCATCTGGTTGTAGGCTCTTCCGCTCTGCCCGCCCGTCCATTCGACGAGCATGTTGAGGTCGCCGTTCGAGATGAGCGGCGGCGAATAGCCATCGGGCGGCGTCGGACCCTTTCCGCAGAGCCGTCCGGCGAGCGGATCGGACACGAGTGCCAGCGCGAGACAGAGTGAAGCCATCATCGTTCGTTCCTCCCTTCCTTGAGAGGTGTTTCAACGCCCTTCCACACGAAGACGCCCATGAGGCCCGGCGGCAGGGTGATTGTGCCGGAGGCGTTGCCGTCCGCGAACGCCAAGTCAACGGAAATGTCGCCCTTCGGGGAGGGCATCGTCGCGCGGACGAACTTCAGAGACCCTGGCTGCGGCGCAATGCGCACGCGCGCGAAGCCGTCCGCGTCCGGCCGGATGCCCGCGATGCCCGTCTGCAGATGGAAGAGCGGATGCGCGCCCCAGGCGTGGCAGTCGCTGCGGCCGCGCAGGCCCGGCGCCTCCGGCGGCGTCCTGAGGCCGTCCCGCACGAAGCCGCGCCAGAGGTCGAGCCGCGTGAGGAAGAGGTCCGGGCGGTTGAACTTGAAGTACGTCTCGAAGAGGTAGTGCGAGAAGTAGACCGTCACCGGCGCGAGGTCCTTCGCCCGGACAAGTCCGTCGAACGCGCGCGCCGCCCGGTCGGCGGGCAGGGCGTCCGCAAGGAGCGCAAGGCACTGCGCGTGCTCCGAGAAGCGGTCCTTCGCGCGCGTGTCGGCGACGAGACCGCGCGCGTCGTCCCAGAACGCCGCGACGACGGCCCGCGCGACGGCTTCCGCCTTCGTCTGCCAGTAGGCCCCCATCGCCGCGTCGCCGCAGGCGCGCTCGGCGCGCGCCGCCTGGCGGAGGGCGTAGACGTAGAGGAGGTTGTTGACCGCCGAGCAGCCACGCCGCCCGTCCGGCGCGATGCCCAGCCAGCCCCACGGCTCGCTCCAGTCCACGAAGCTCCAGCCCGGCAGGTCTTCGAGGAGGCCGTCCGCGTTGCGGTACGTGTCGATCTGCGAAAGCGTCTGGCGGAGACCCGGGATCCGCTGGCGGAGGAACTCGTTCGCCCCGTGCCAGAGCGCATAGTCGCCGAGCTTCATCGCCCAGCACAGCGAAAACGTCGTCGAGTCCTGCTCATGGACGGACGGGAAGTTCATGCGAATCATTCCGTTGGCGCGCCGCGAGGCGTCGAAGATGCCAATCCCGTAGCGCAGGAGGCGGTCGTCGCCTGAAAGCGTGTTGAGAACAAGCATTTCCACGCGCGTGTCGCCGGGGTACATCTGCTGCTCGAAGTAGGGGCAGTCCATGAACATCTCGTGAAGACAGTTCTCCATCCCGCGCACGGCGATCCGACAAATGCCATCAAGAGATGCGTCATCACACGCAAACGAGGACTTGACCTCAAGGGGATACCGCGACTCGACGAGCCCGAGCCGGGTGAGCGCGAGGGGCGCGTCAGCCGTCCGGACCGCGATCTCGATCCAGCGGCCGCATTTCCACCACGGCGTCGTGAACGACGCGGACGCGCGGCCGTCCGGCAGGAACGTGTCGTGCATCGCGCGCAGCATCCGCTTGCCGAGGAATTCGTCGCGGTTGCCCTTGTGGAGGTAGAGTTCGCCCGTTCGCCCCGTCTCGGCGAACGGCGCATAGAGCGCCTCGGCCCAGCGCCAGCGGACCTGCGCGCCCGCGCCGCCGGACGTGCCGAGGTCGGGGAAGGCGCAGTAGTAGTCGCCGAGATCCCAGAGGAAGCGGACGGACGTCCGGGCGGGGATCTCGACCCGCACGCCGGCCTTGAGGAGGCGGTCGAACCGCACCGTCCACGCGCTTGCCGTGTCCGCCGCCGTGTAGACGGCGTTCGTCTCGTCGAAGAGCGGCTGTGCGGCCCGCACCGTACCCGGCGTGCAGGGCCGCTCCTGCTCGTCCATGCGCTCGGTCGGGAAGAGCGCCCACCCCCGGCGTGGATTGCCGTAGTCGCTCTCCCGGACAGGTTCGCGCACGACAAATGTCGGCTGCCATGCGAGGTCGTTCCAATCGAGGAAGCCAGTACCGTGTACGATGTTTTCACGCCCCGTCATTGTGTCCGGATCGGTCACGCCGCCATACGTCTGGCACGGCACGCATGCCGCCCGCCACGCCGTCTTGCCCGTCGTCAGCCGCGTGTCGTAGACGCCCTCGGCCTTGAGGACGAACCCGCCGCGCCCGCTCGTCAGGATCGAGGGCGGACCGTTCCTCCCGAGGTGGAAGACGACCGCCTCCAGCGTGTGCGCGCCGGGCGCCAGCCCCTCGACGGAATAGCTCTGGTAGTACCAGCGGTCGAGGAATCCCTTGTGCGGCCCACGCGAGACAACGCACCCGTCAAGAAGGAGAACGTAGCGCGGATCGGCCGAGACGTCGAAGACGAGCGGCGTGCCGTCCGCCGTGAAATCCCGCCGGAAACGGATGATCGGGAAGGCGTTTCCGTCCTCGAAACCGGCCCCCTTCGTCCAGATCCAGGCGGCTTCGTCAATCGCCTGGAGCGGACGCAGGTTCACGTCGCCGCGCGTGACGCGCTCCTCGCGGAAAATCTGCCGGGTCTCGAATGCCTCGGCCGATAGAACAGCAAAACACGCCGCAAGGACATGTGCCGCCGTTGTCATCACCTTTTCAATCCTACCTCTTGAGCGAATCATATATCCTCTCATGTGCAGTACGCAAGATGGCGGGGTCGAACTTCAGGACCTTGCGGTCGTAGGTCATGAGGCCGTTGACCTCGGCCTCCACGTCCGTCGTCTGCGTGTAGACCGCGCCGCCGAGCCCCTGCGCCGCCAACTCGGCGATGCGGCCCATCAGCGCGACATACCGCGCCTCGACCGCCTTCGGCCCGTTCGCCGCCGCGTCGGCGCCGCCCGTCGCGCCATAGCCCCACGCCTTCTCCGTCCAGAGATGCCCCGCGATCCGGCAGCCGAGGCCGCCGAACTCGCCGAGGAACGAGACGCGGCGGGCGTTCAGCGGCGCCATGCCGGGCACGCGGTTGTAGTCGTGCCGGTCGATGACGTCCGCCGCCTCGCAGACACCCGGCGGCAGGTGCCGCGTCCACGCCCGCCGCTCCGGCTGGTGGCCCCAGTCGCCGCCCTCGAAGTCCACCCAGCCGCTCGGCCCGTTCACGAGCCGCGTCGGATCATGGGCCTTCGTCCAGTCCAGCGCAGCGTGCGTGGGGAACGCCCCCGGCTGGCTCCACCCCTCGTTGTAGGGCACCCACATCACGATCGAGGGGAACGTCTGCAGGGCGTCCATCATCGCCTTCAGCTCGCGTCGCTGGAGGCCGTAGCCAGCCACCGTCTTCGCCTTGAACGGCGAACGCTCGTCGCCGTTCGCGCTCGGCAGGTCCTGCACGACCATCAGCCCCATCTTGTCGCAGAGGTAGTAGTAGCGCGCCGGCTCGACCTTGATGTGTTTGCGCATCATGTTGAAGCCGAGGTCCTTCAGCGTCCGGATGTCGAACGCCATCGCCTCTTCGCTCGGCGGCGTGAGGAGTCCGTCCGGCCACCAGCCCTGGTCGAGCGTGCCCATCAGGAAGACCGGCTCGCCGTTGAGGAAGAAGCGCAGGACGCCCTTCGCGTCGCGGCGCATCTCGATCTTGCGCATCCCGAAGTAGCCCCGCACCGTGTCCGCGCCGCATGCGGCCGTGAAGTCGTAGAGGTTCGGCGCGTCCGGTGACCACAGACGGACGGGCGAGGGCAGCGCGACCGTCACCTCGCCGTTCGCCGTCGTCGCCCTCACCCCGGCGACCTCGACCGTCACCTCCGGCTTCGCGAACTTGGGGCTGCGGACGTCGAACGCGAGCGTCACCGTCCCCTTGTCGATGTCGGTCGCGACCGTGTAGCCCGCGACGTAGGTCTCGGGCACGTTCTCCATCCACACCGTCTGCCAGATCCCCGACACGCGCGTGTAGAAGCAGCCCTTCGGCTCGAAGCTCTGCTTGCCGCGCGCGTTCACGAAATCCTCCGTCGGGTCCCACACGCAGACCGTCAGCTCATTCTCCCCGTCCGCGACGTAGTCCGTGACGTCGAGCGTGAACGGGCTCTGCCCGCCCTCGTGCGGCACGTCCGTCACCTCGCGGTGTCCGACGAAGACCTGCGCGCGGAAGTCGACCGCGCCGAAGTGCAGGAGGACGCGCTCGCCGGGACACTTCCGGCAGGCGATCGTGCGCGTGTACCAGAGGAACTCGTCGGGCTTCAGGAGCCGCCCGACGCCGGAGAGCGCGGACTCTATCGCGAACGGCACGCGGATCCTGCCGTCCCAGGCCGTCGGACGCCCCGGCGTGTTCGTGACGCTCGTCACGGCGTAGTCCCAGTCGCCGTTCAGGCACGTCCAGCCATCGCGCACAAGCTGGGGACGCGGATAGTCGCGCCAGGCGTTTGCGCTCGTCACCTTCTCGCCCCACGGCGTCGTCAGCGGCACTGCCAACACAGCACTCGCCGTGAAGATCATTCCGCACACGATTCTCATTTTCATTTTATTTTCTTTCCCCGGTTATCACTTCCCTTCGCAGACGAACGTGCCGTACTTCGTCGGGTCGGGCGTGCCGGTGATGCCGCCGAAGAGGTCGTGCGTCTTCCGCTTCCCATCCGTCAAGTCGCTCACCGAGACGGCGATGCCGAACTTCGTGCCGGGCGGCGGCGGGCCGTCCATCCCCAGGCGCGGCCACGTGAGCCAGATCATGTAGCGCGTCTTGTCCGCGCCCACGCGCGTGACGCCGTTGAAGACGACGACCGGCGCGTTCGGACGGATGTCGAAGTCCCAGGCGTTGCGCCGCCAGGCCTCCCGCTTACCGTCGTCCCGCAAGGCGACCGTGTACTCGAACGCGCGATGCCCCTTGAAGCTCGTCATGTGCGCGTTCGGCTGCCAGTCCAGCCCCCGGTCGACATCGACCGCGACCGTGACCGAATCGCCCTCCATAAGCCGCTCCTGCGCATACGGCTGCTCGTGCTTCGGGTCATCCACCTCGACGTTGAAGACCAGCCCCTCGGACGAATAGGCGACACGCACGCGCGGAAGACGGTTCGTCGCGCCCGTCCAGCAGCGGTCGGGAAGGACGGGCGTCTGGAGGTTGTCGCGGCACTTCCAGCCCGTGCCAGTAAGTCCCAGCGGATATTCGTCCGGCGCGACGACGACCGGCTTTGCCTCGTCCACCGGCGGCGCGACCCACGCGGGCCCCGAGAACGTCTCGTCGCCGAAGAGGTAGACCGGCGATTCGGAGACGCGCAGCGTCGTGCCACCCAGCGCAACCGGCGTGCCCAGGAAGTTCTCCGCCCGCACGGTGCGCACCGGCAGCGGAATCTCCCGAACGCCCGTGCGCGTCCAGACGAGCGTGACGGCCGAGCCGTCCGCGCGGCGTCCAGTCGCGAGCCACGTCTCCGGGCCGATCATCTGCGCGCACATCCGACCCTGCACGCTCGACAGGTTGCGCGCGAGCGTCGCGAACGCGGCAACCGCCGGCTTCGGCGAGATGCCGTCGTTGCCGAGCCGCAGCATCGAGAACCCGCCCTCGCCGTAGTTGCGCGCGACGTAGAAGTCGCAGAACCAGACCGCCGCGCGGATGTCCTCGGCGGCGATGAACGTACACGCGCGCGTCAGGTAGCGCGCCTGGGTGAGCTCGCTCACCGGCTCCTGCCACGTGCCGTTCTCCGTCGTCCAGCCGAACTCGGTGACGTAGACGGGCTTCGCGCACGCGAACTCGCGGCGGATGACGTCCATGCCCTCGCGCAGCTTCGTGCGGAACGCGCCCTCCGGCTTCGTGCCGTCCACGTAGGCATGGATGTTGACGGCGTCGATACAGTCGAAGAATCCCTCCTTCCCCAGCGCGCGCAGGTACTCCGGCTTCACGCGGCTGCACGCGGGACCCTGCACTTCGCACGTCGGGTAGAGGCGGTGGACTTCCTCGGCGAAGACGCGGTGGGCGCGCACCATTTCGACGATCGTGCCGCGCCACTTGAAGTCCGGCTCGTTGACGAGGCAGAGGCGGCGGCCCGCGAAACAGGGGTTCTTCTCCAGGAACGCCCGCGTCAATGCGCGCTGGACGTCCCAGTCCTTCGCCGACCACATGCCGCCTTTCCCGACGTGCGCCGGGTCCATCGCCTCGGGGTAGATCGGCGACTGGTGGCCCGCGTAGATCGCCCCGTCGCCGAACTGTGGGCCGACGAACGCGGCATTGTCCCTGCCGTGGAAGAAGAACCGCCAGTCCCAGCGGCTGCCGAGCGCGCGCGTGAACGCCCCCGCGCCGCCGTTGACGATCATCGCGCCGAAGCGCGAGCTCGCCGTCTGCGCGGCGGTGAGCCTGGGCCCGAGGACGGCGGCGGAACCCGTCGTCGTCACCTTCGTGCCGTCCGCGTAGCACGCGGCGACCTCCAGCGTGTAGAAACCGCGTCCCGCGAGCGTCACCGCATCGACGGCGGCGAGCGCGCGCGTCTCGCCGACGGGCCGACCCTCGGCATCGCGCACGCGCACGGCCGCGCGGACGACATGCGCCGGATCGGCGAGCGCGACATGGACGGTTCCCGTCTCGGCGAAGAAGACGTGCTTCAGCACGTTCCCGCCTTCGAGCGGAAACTCGCCGCCCGTGAGCCGATGACGCGGCTTCAGGACGAGCGCGACCGCAAAATCGGCGAATTCGACGCGCCCCGTCGCGACCAGCCCCTCGCACACGACGCGCACCTCCGGTGGCAGCGCGTTCTTGAAGTCGACGTCGAGATCGACCTTCTTCCAGTCTTCAGACGCACCGCAGCGGTAGGTCGTCCCCGCATCCCAGTTCAGGTTGCGGACGGTCGGCGTGAGGTTGTCGAACCGCGCACCGCCGTCGAATACGGCCTGTGTGACGAGCCGCAGCCCCTCGCCCGCAAAGCCCGCCGTGCGGTAGCGGAACGAGTAGCGCACGCGCCACGGACGAAGATCCGACTCCGGCGGCACGGCGAAGGTTCCGACCGTCGCGTTCGTCGCGCCCGCGACCGTGAACGCGCGCGCGAACGGTACGGGACGAACAACGTCGGCGCGTTCGCTCTCGTTTCCCGCCGGCACCGTTCCCCACACTGCACCCGCCACCAACAGGACAACGGAAACAAGAATCCTCACGCGCAGCATCTTCCCTCCCTGCACCTACCGCAGTATGAAGAGCGACCCCGCGCCCGGCTGGAGGGACGAAAGCAGCGTCGCCCCGAGCGCATCGGACGTGAAGGCGAACTCCGAAAGGCCCGTCGCGCCAACCTTGTACCACGTCTCGCTCACGCCCGCCTTCAACGCGACGGCCGGTTCACCGTCCCGTGTCACCGCACAGGCGTTGCCCGCCACCGCCGCTTTCAAGACGTATGTGTTGTTCGCGCGGCCCGCGAACCCAAACGTCGCCGCGAGCGACGCCCCCGCCGGAAGCGAAACGCCGTCCGCGACCAGCTCCACCTCGGGATCCGCCGCCGTCACCGTGACGTAGCGTCCCAGTTTCGCCGAATAGGCCGCCTTCCAGTCAGCTTCCACGGCGCCGACGTCGAGCCGCCGCCCGTTCACGCGGCGCGGATTCCCGTGGACGTCCATCTCGCCCCACGTCGCCGCGTCGTAGCCGTCGGCGTTGGCCGCATCGACCGCCGCGTTCGCGCCGATGACGGGCGTGAGGTCGTCCGCCACCGCCAGCTCCGTCGTCGCCGTGCAGCTCACATCGACGAAGACCTTGTTTCCGTCCGTCTTGGCGTTCTGCTTGTCCAGATACGCCTTCATCTGCGGCGAGAAGACGCAGTCATAGAAGCGCGTCGCCGTGACCTCGCCCGCCGCGTTCGTCTTGCCGATGGCCGAATTTTTGCCGAGAAAGAGGCAATTGCGGATGTCACCGGAATCGGCGATGAGGACCATGCCGTCCTTGTTGCCGTTCTGCGTGTTGTCGGCGCCGAACGTGCAGTTCAGCAGCGTCGGATAGTAGACCGTCGCGTAGCCCTCGTTGCGGTCGATCACGCAATTCGCGAGGAAGCAGTTGCCCGCGCCGTTTCCGCGCACGGCCGGCCCGTTGCCGCCCTGAAGGACGCTGTTGTCGAGGAAGCTGACACGGTTGTAGCCGCCGTGGAAGCCCCCGCCGCCGCGCCGCGCGACGCAGTTCGAGATCACGCAGTCGGTCACGGTCGCCAACGTCTCGACCGTGCCGAATTCGGCCAGCACACCGCCGCCATGGAAGTCGTCTCCGTTGTTGAGCATCGTCGTGCCGACGTCCGTGCGCCCGCCCGTCAGCGTGAAGCCCGACAGCCGCGCCCCCTTCGCCAACGCGACGCAGCGGACGGCGTTCGGACCGCATCCCTTGTCCGCCGCATCCGCCGACGGATCGTCCGCGCCGACGATGAAGGTCGTTTCCGCCCCCGCGCCGACGACCGACACGTTCTCCGGCACGACGGCGCGCGCCTTGTGCGTGTACGCCGGGGTGTTGATGTTTCCGAACTGTTTCGTCTGCGTCATCGTCCCGTTGTCGTAGACGCCCGCCTTCACGTACACGGTCGCAAACGTGCCCGACGGCACGGCCTCCAGTGCCGTCTGGAGGCTCGCATACGGCGCCGTCTCCGTCCCGTCCGGCGCGGCGGCGGTCGCGGCGCGGTCCACGTGGAGGACGGCCGCGTTGAAGTTCGGCGCGAGCGTCAGCGCCTTGCCGACGGTTGGCGCCACGAAAACGAACGTCCCGTCCGCGTTCGCATAGCGGCGCATCGTGTCCGCACCCGAAGCCGTAAACGAATGGAGGCCCTTCTGCCGTGCCGTGTCCGTCGCGACGGACGCATCGTGCGTGACCGAGACGACCGTACGGCCCTCCAGCGTGCGGATGTAGCCCAGCCGCTTCGAAGCGGCAAGCGCAAAGCCGTTGAAGAAGTAAAGTCCACCGTCGAGCTGCGTGCCAGAACTGCCAACGGCGTTCTCCGCGAGCGTCATGCCGCCCTTACCCGCAAAGGTGATCGTGCCGCCGGTTGGCGTGACAACCTCCTGCGCACAGCCGAGGCTCACGGAGGCCGTATCCACCGCATGACCGTAGAAGTCCGTCGTGCGGTACGCCTCGGGGACCTGTTCCAGATAGGTGGCATTGCCCTTCCCGATGACGACCGTCGCACCGTCGTGGAGGCGGTAATCGACAAGCGGCGGCGCCATGAAGAGGTCATAGCCGGGATTGAAGACACAGGCCGCGTTCGTCGTCGAGGTCGTGGTGGCGTCCTGCTTGTTGAACGCGCAGTTGAACCACTGGGCCTTGCCGTCATCCTTGAACCACGTGTCGGCAAAGAGGCAGTTGTAGCCCCGCACGTTCACGCTGCCGCTGTGGTTGCGTCCGAAGCCGTCCGCGAACGTGCAGTTCACGAATGTCGCCGCGTAGGTCATCGTCGCGCTGCTGTAATGGCGCGTGAAGAGGCAATGTGCGGCGAGGCAGCCCCGTACGGCGGGGTCACGTTCAACCGCCTTGTTGTCATGTACCCATGTGCGCACGAGAAGGCAGTTCCCGTGGTTGACCACACCGTCGTTTCCGTAACGGAGCGCGCCCGCTCGCCGGGCGACGTTGTTGGAGACGATGCAGTCCACCAGAACGACGCCCGTCCTCCCGTTCGCCACGTAGACGCCCCCGCCGTTGTTCTCCTCCTTGTCGTTTCCGGCGGTCGTGTTGTGCGTCGCGCCACCCGTGAACGTGAGGTTCGAGACGACGACGTTGTCCGCGTTGATGCCGAGACAGCGCACGGCGTTCGCGCCGCACCCGAGGCCCTTGTCGTCAACCTCTTCCGTCGCGTGCGCACCCTTGATGATCGCGCCTTCCTTCGACTCGCCGACAATCGTGAGGGACTTCGCGAGGTAGACGCGGTTCGACATCGGCGTCGAGAAACCGTCGAGCGCGCCACCTACGTCATGGATTCCGTTTCGAACGAAGACGGTCTCGCCCGCCTCCGCCGCCTCAACGGCCGCCTGGATCGTGTAGTACGGTCCGTGGAACTTGTCGACGACCCGCGTGGCCGCCGGAAGCCGCGCGCCCATCAGCGCAACCGCCACGCCCGCACACGCCTGGAAAAGGGACTTTACGCTCATGATCAACCTTTCTGAACTCTTCGGTTTCAAGACAAGATTGATTCTAGCACGGCCCGTTTCCACACGTCAATCGATTTCGTCTATTTTGCGCAACGATATTCGTCTACTTTACGCACGGTTTTGTCCATTCGTCAGTCATCGCTCAGAAGGATTTCCCCCATTCAAACAGATTTCACAGCGGCTCGACGAGCGGTTCGTCGATCGTGCGCGTTTCCGGGTTGTAGTTGACGCCGACGAGGTAGACGGGACGGCCCCCGGCGGCGTCCGGCCCGCCGTAGTCCTTCGTCCGCGCCTGTCGGACGGCCTCCGCCGCCGACTTCCCGTGCTTGAACTCGAAGACGTAGACCGCCGCCGGCGTCTTCAGCACCGCGTCCGCGCGCCCGCGTGCGCTCTGGCGCTCGCCCGAGATGTCCGCCTTCATGAACTTGCAGAACAGGAGGAAATAGCGCTTCGCCTCCGCCTCGTCCTTGCAGATCCACTCGTAGGGGATCATCGCGAACGCCGCGCGCAGGGCCGCGCCCACGTGGGTAATGCCCTTCTCGGCGATCTCGCAGGCCGTCGAAGCGTCGTGCGGCACAAAGTCAAACCGCCAGTTCTGGCGACCGCGCGGCGCGCCACGCGCGCAGAGACTGGCCCTCGACGGACTTGAAGAAGACGCGCAGCTGCGCGGACGACTTCCAGCCGCAGCGCACCGCAATCGATTCGAGCGGCACGCCGGGGCGGGCCAGGAGTTCCTTCACGCGCTCCAACCGCACGTGCAGGATCTCCTCCTGGACGGAGCGGCCCGTCAGTTCGCGGAAGCGCAATTCCGCAAGCCGACGCGAACAGCCGAGTTCGGCGAAGACATCGCGCGGCTTCAGTCCGTCGCAGGCGCGAAGCCGGACGATCTCCACCGCCTTCGAGACAGCGGCGTTGGCACGCGGCAACCGCCGCGTGGACTGGCGCCGCACGACGTCCTCCGCCGCAAAGAACCGCTGTGCATCGTCTGTGAACGGACCACGGCATGCCAGGCGCTCCCCCAATAGACGGGCCGCCAAGAACCCCGCCGCCTCGAAGTTCGGGCGGATGCTCGACAGCGTCGGCGAAACATGCTCGCACAGGGTCTCGTCGTTGTCGATGCCCAGCACCGCCAGTTCGGTCGGTATCTTGATGTCGAGCGCATGGCCCATGCCGATCACCTCCGCCGCAAGCTGGTCATTGGCCGCCAGGAGCCCGCACGGCTTCGGCAGCGCCCGCAACCAGTCCCCGAACGCACGGGTGAAGCCGTCCGCCAGGCTCCCGCGATCCGCCTGCCAGAACGGACGCGCAAACGTCTGCACGCCCTGCCCCGTCAACCGCAGCGCCGCGCGGAAACTCCGTTCCCGCTCCTCGCTCCAGAAGATGTTGGCGAAGCCGAAGTAGGCGAACGACGCAAGGCCGAGCGACAGGAACTCGCGCGCCGCGACGCGCCCGAGCGACATCGAGTCGTGGTTGACGCATAGGGCGCCCGGCATCCGGCGCGCCGGGTCGCAGACGAGGTAGACGACGGGCGTCGCGCCGAAGACATCCGAGAGGAACACGCCCTTTTCGTCCATCGCGCCCTCGACGATCACGCCGCCGGGACGCCAGAACGCGAGCAGATCCTCAATAGTCTTTCGGTCCAGTTCGTGCTCGGCGACGAAGACGTTCCACTTCCGCGCATGCGCGTATCGGTGCAGACCATCCTGCATCTCGTTCCACGACGAACGGAACGACGTGTGGAAGACGAGGACGGTTGGCGCGCGGCGCGGGTTCATGTCCTCAGAAGCTCAGGCGCAGGCCGGCCGAGACGACGAGGGACGAGAAGTCGGCCTCCGCCCGCAGACCGCCCGCCGAGAGGCGTCCCTCGTCGATCCACTCGTAGCCGACCTCCGCGAAGGCCCCGAGGTTCTCCGTCAGGTTGGCCACCAGGCCCACCTCGGCCGCGAGGCCGAAGAGGCACGCCGTCTCGGACGCGCGGGACGTCCCCGCCTCGAAGTCGAGCGCGGCGAGGTTGCAGAGCGCCGCCGCGCCCGCGTAGGCGTCCAGCCACGGGAACGCGCGCCACGTCACGGTCGGCCCCAGGCCCACCTGGTAGAGGTCGGCCCGCAGGCGCGCGCGCACGGCCTGTCCGGGCGTGCGCGTCACCGTCTCCGGCCCCCACGTCGTCGGCGTCGACGGGTCGCGCTCCGGGTTCGGCGCGTAGGCGAAGTCCCGGTCGTCCGGGTACGGCCCGCCCGTGAAGAGCCACCAGTCCGTCCCCGTGCGCGTCGCCACGCTTCCCCCGCCGGCGCGCCCGGCGGCGGAGGAGCGAATGTTCCAGTAGCCCGCGAAGCGCAGGTCGAGCGCGAACGAGACCGGCCCTGCGTCCCAGACGTCGTACCCCGCGCGCGCCTTCAGCCCGAGCGGGCCATGCGCATCCGTCGCGTTGACGCGCGCCGCGCCGTCGCCCGGCGTGGTCGTCGTCTCCGTGAAGGAGGCCCCGACCGCCCAGAGCGTGTCGCCGGGGACGTCCGGGTCGGGCCGTTCCACGACGGCGGACGGGTCGAAGTCCCCCGCGCCCGGATCGCGGTCGTAGCCCGAACGCGCCGTC
>OLGE01002129.1_pt1 | contig 18153 bp, 14 predicted proteins | sample 1605151 | NCBI WGS metagenome assembly OLGE01 (sample SAMEA3888912, study PRJEB22519) | human gut metagenome | biome: human gut; feature: human-associated habitat; material: faeces | place: Denmark | collected 2010
CACCACCCGATAGTTCGCTTCCTTACCTGCCCTGTCTGCACCCTCCACACAGCCGGTTTCCAAACCTGCCAAGACAAACATTCCGCAAGCCGCTCCACATGTCATACGCATCCGTCCGATTCCTCCACCAAATGAAGCAGACATCCGCAATGCCTGTTCCTCCGTATAGCCATACATATCTGCAAATGCCGCACATACCGACTGCGAACAATTATATCTGGCACGGAACAGCTCCACAGCCCTTTCTATTCTCTCTTCCATCATAACGGTCTGTTTTTATACATATCCTCAAAATTAGAATAAGTGCCGTTGATTTTTTTAGCCTCTTCTCCCTCCGGATTCAGTTCCATCGCTTTTTTCAAATCTTCGAACGAACCATTCTTATCCCCTTTCATCAAACGCGCACGTCCACGTTCGCTATAAGCCTTGGCAAAATCAGGTTTCAATTCAATCGCCTCATCAAACAGCTCAATTGCCTCATCCGGCTGCTCACGCGCAATAAAAAGACTTCCCAATTGCAGATATGCCTGTTCATTGAAAGGATTCAGCTCTATCACATAACGGTAATCCTGCTCCGCCTCTTCGCATTGTTTCAATACTTCATGAAGTTGTCCTCTCACCAGATAGGCCTGTTCCTCCTCCGGCACCAACTCCACAGCCTTCTCTGCATCCTGCAACCCGTCCGTATAGCCACCCGTAGCCAACATCACTTCGGCCCGCAACAACCACGCAGCCGCATAATCTTCCTTACCGGCATAGCAGAACAGGGACAGCCCATTGTCAAAAATGGGGGCGGGCGCAATAATGTTGCCGCTGTGGTTATCCCGCAGGACGCCAAAGTTTCCAAAGTGGCGGTCCTCATTGTAAATCAGAGCGTCAAACACCAGCATACTGCGGATTTGCTCGGAAAACTCCGGCCCCAGCTTGTCGTAGTAGGCAAGGCAGGCGGCAATGCCCCCGGTTCGGACAATGCGCCCGATGGGGATATAGGCTGTGTCGATGTTGGTAAACAGGGCGCACTTAGAGGCGGTAATGCCTTTCCAATTCTCCAGGTCATAATGCACGGCGTTCAGACGCATGGTTTCCGCAATCTGCGAAGCATAATACTCGCAGTACGGCTCCCGGCCCGCATTGGACGCGCCGGTCGTGCCGCCCTTGTAGAGATAAATCCCATCGTGCTCCACATATCGCCACGCCTTGGGCAGCATACCGCCTGTGGTCAGCTCCGGGGATGTGGTAAACGCCTGCCTGCTCCCGCCTGCGCCGGTATAGGCCACCAGCGCCAGTATCTCGGAAAAGCGATTTTCGTAAAGATTGTATTGGGAGAATCCCCCCTCAAATCCTTCCGGCACCACCCAATAGCTGTCGTTGAGCGACAGCCCCTTGCACACGTCGATGATTCCCTTGGTGTCGTTGTGGCTGAGGCCAAGGGTTTTCAAAATCTCGTCCACAAAGGCGCGGTTTTTGGGGATAACCCGCCGCTCCAGCCAATGAATGACGCCCTCGCCGGTGCGCTCCATATCCAAAGGCAGCAAATGGGCCTGCTCCTCGTTGGTGTATAAGATTTCAGCCACAAGGCCGGACAAGCCCTGCTTTTCCATGGAAAAGCGCATTAGCTCCGTATCATAAATGCGGAGACTGTAAACATTACTCATAGGCTCCTCCTTGTCGTTCAGTTCCAGTGAAACATCCTTTCCCAGCGCCGAGGCGATTTTTAAGATCATATCAAGCGTGGGGTTCTGTGTCCCACTTTCCAGGCGGGTAATGCCGGAACGCTGGATTCCCAGCCGCCTTGCCAGTTCTGCCTGGGAAATGCCCTGCTCCAGACGGGCCTCCACAAGCTGGGATATGATTTTCTGCCGTTTGCGCAGTTCATCCATACTCTCACCTCACTGCTTTAATGTTAACATATATGATAACAATTTGCAAGAGGGAGAATCTGTCGAAGCTGCAAAACTGGCAACTCACCGCTCCGGCTCTTTGCTGTGGCTGCCCCGAATGGGAATCCCCAGCCGGTGGCACAGAAAATCATTCACATCCTTTCCACGGGGCGGCGGTTTGTTCTCCACACGGTAGCCCTCCGGCATGACAGCCATGATTGCCTTGGCCGCCAGCCGGCCAGCCGTGTCATTGTCCAAATGGAGATAGACGGTTTTCACATGGGGGTGGTCATCCAAAAATCGGGTGAGGGCCACCGGCAGCTTGCTTTCCTCCATCTTTTTCTTCGGCTGGTACACCCCGGCCAGGGACAGCAGATTGTGCCGCCGCCAGTCAATCCCGTCCAGCTTGCAGAGAGTGGCATAGGACATCACATCAATGGCGCACTCGCACAGATGGACTGCCGGATTTTCCACGCAAGCGGGCAGGGCGAAGGAAAAGTGCTTATCACTGCCGCTTAAATCCCCGTGGAACCGGGCTTCACTGATTCCCCGCAGGCAGCCGAACCGCGCCTTGCCATCCTTGTCGAAGCCCACAAAAACCACGTTGCTGTGGCCCTTGTTCCGGCTCTCATAAATCCGCCCGGTCTGAACGCAGTAGTCCAAAATCTCCTGGTCAATGCCCCGGCCTTTGAGATAGGCCATCATCGCCCGATTATCCGGGGCGGCCTGGGGCAGAAGCAGGTGCTTGGGCTTTTCCTCCTTCGGCGCTGGCACAAAGGAAGGCGGCGGGATGGCAGCCCTTCCGGAGATAGTTTCCATGGCCTCCAAAAAGGAATAGCCGTTGACCTTGATGAGATAGTCCAGCGCACTGTAACCGCCAATCCCGCGGGAAAACCAGCACCATTTGCCGTTGGAAATCCGCAGGCTGTCATGGGTCTTGGTACAGTAGACGTTGCCGGACACATGGACCAGCTCCTGGGGTTCGCAGGTTTGCAGGTAGGTGAGCAGGTCCACCTGCCTTGCCCGTTCGATGGCTTCTGAATCGTAAAAAGGCATAAAAAAATACAGCCCCCTTCACATAGCCATAGATTAGCCGCCCCATGTGGGGTAGCTGACTATGTAAAAGGGGCTGTACTCTTTTCAGATATGGAAAAAGCCGACTGGATTGCTCCAATCGACTTTCTGCATATACTTTTGCGATTTATATGCAGATATGAATGGGGAATGTGCAGTTTTGGGCGGCAGCTTTAAGCCATATCCAAAAACTCCAAGAATTTCAATAGTTTTTACTCCTAATCCGTAAAAACTTGTTTTGTTCAAGACCTTTTTGGGGGTGCGAATGAATTTGGATATGTAAAAGCGGCATGGATTTTTCCATGCCGCCCAAAAAACTATTCAGTTTTGAAAGCGCCGATTTTCTTCAGATAGGCAAATCCGTCTGCATGGCCCCGGAAGTAGATGTGTTCCCGTTCCATATTATCGGCCCGCATATACAGCCGGATAAATTCTTTCAAGGCTTCATGCTCCTCAGCGGTAAAAGAAAGTTCTCCCTTGCCCTCCAGCAGAGCGCCAATCACAAGATTTTGGCGTTTCAGTTCCTCCATCTGGGCCTTCAACTCGGTATATTCCGGGCTGGCAGCCGCCAAATCCATCACGATGTCGCTGTCGATTTCAGAAAACTGCTCGGAAATGCGCTCCGGGAGCAGGCAGTAGCTATCGTCCATCTATCATCGTCCATCTATCATCACCCCTTATCACGATTTTTATTATACTATACCTGCCCCGCAGCGCAATGGCAAATGTGCAATCACCTTTCTTTCTGCGCTTTGGCTTTCTGTTTGGCTTCGGCGGCCCTGGCCTGTTCCTGGACAGTATCCCATACCGTATCCATATAAGAGGTTTCCTGGTTCTCCCACCTCTCAAAAATCTGCTTCAAGGGCTTGTCAGATTTCAGCAGCGCCCTGGCCTGACTATCCTCCAGATCGTGGTATTCAAGAGACATCAGGATGTCCTCCCGCACCGTGTACTCATAGGCATGGTTCAAAATCTCAGCCGGCGGTTGGGAGAGCAGCCAATCCCGGAACTGCTCCTGTTCCGCAAACATTTTCTCATAGAGCCTGGTATTTAATTCTTCGTTGGTCATCGTATCCTCCTTTACCGTGCCAGCTCCGCAACCCTCCGGGCAGGCACATCCTCGCCCTCGTCTGGGGTATCGTCCATCAATGTTTTGTCCTTCTCATCCATGTTGAGCAGAATATTCAGCTCTTTCAAACGGGCTGTTTTCTCCGCCAGCTCCTCCTCGCGGGCAAAAGGTGTAGCCAATTCCGTGCGGGCGTTTTCAAGCTGGGCCTTGGTTTCCTCCAGGCTGTTCTGCTCGGCCTGCAGGCTGCCTGCAAGGTTTTCCAGAGCGTTGTCCAGGCGGGTGATATTGCCGAACACATCCGCCCCCAGCGTCACCGTATGGGAAAGAGTGCCTTTGAGCGTGATCCGATACTCGTTGCTCCTGCCATCATAAGCCAGCACCATGGAAAAGCCCCGGTACTGCCCCAAAAGAACAGCGTCGGAACCTGTCATACGGGTGCAAACATCAATGATAGCCTTGCCGGCGCCCTCTTTTTCGGTGTAGTGCCTGCCATCCACCTCCATGCCGCAGAAGCCCTCCTGGGCCTTGGGGTGGGCCGCCGCCAGCGCCACATCCTGCTCATAGCCCGCGATCCGTTCCGTGAGCTGGGTGATTTCCTCCGGGTATTTCCGATACACCAGTTCCTCCAGAGCGTACACCTGGTTCAAGTGGCTGGCTTTCAGCATATTGAGCCGCGCCACCTCCATATCCAGGTTGCACTTCTCGATAATAAGTGGGTTGCCGGTGGCCAATGCCTTGATTTCCGAATAGCTGAGGGCAGTTTCATCTACATCATCCGCCACACGGACGGGGGCCTTGCTGGTCATGATCTGGGCGATGAACTTCTGCTTGTTCTCCACAAGCTGGTAGAGGTAAGCGTCAAAAGTGCCTTCCGTTACATACCGATAGATTTCCACCTCCTCATTTTCATTGCCCTGGCGGACGATACGCCCCAGCCGCTGCTGAAGGTCGGAAGGCCGCCAGGGGCAGTCCAGGTCATGCAGGGCAATGAGCTTATCCTGGACGTTAGTGCCTGCGCCCATTTTGGCCGTGGAACCCAGCAGCACCCGCACCTGCCCGGCGCGCACCTTGGAAAACAGCTCCTTCTTTTTGGCTTCGCTGTCTGCCGTGTGGATAAAGGCGATTTCTTCTTCCGGGATACCGGCGTCCATCAGTTTCTTTTTTAGGTCGTCATAAACACTGAAAGAGCCATCGGTAGTAGGTGTGGACAGGTCGCAGAATACAAGCTGGGCAGAGCGTTTTTCTTTAGTCTGTTCCCAGATGCGGAACACATTCCGGGCGCAGACAGCCACCTTGCCATTGGGGTCGTCGGCAGCGAGAGGGTTGATGAGCCGCATATCCAGCGCCAATTTCCGCCCGTCATTGGTAATGCGGAGCATATTGTCCACATGGGGGTCAACCCCACCGGCACGGATTTTCTCTGCCCGTTCCGCCAGCCCCCTTATCATCTCTTTCTGAAGCTCCGAGGGCTGGATCACTTCCGTGTGGAAGTTTGCCTTGGGAACAGGCAGACAAAGCATATCCGCTGTTTGGATGTCGGCAACCTCCTTGAAAGCAGCCATCAGCTCCGGCAGGTTATAAAACTTGGCAAACCGGGTTTTGGCTCGGTAGCCGGTGCCCTCCGGCGATAACTCGATGGCTGTAACCGTTTCTCCGAAGCTCCCCGCCCAGTCATCGAAATGGACAAGGCCCATCTCCTGCAGGAGCCTGTACTGCAAATACCTCTGGATGGTGTAAAGCTCTACCATGGAGTTGGAGATAGGGGTGCCGGTGGCAAAAATCACGCCGCGCCCGCCGGTCAACTCGTCCAGATACTGCGTTTTCATGAACAGGTCGCTGGATTTCTGGGCTTCGGTCTGGGCAATGCCGCCCACGTTTCGCATTTTTGTCGCCAAAAACAAGTTCTTAAAATAATGGCTCTCATCAATAAAGAGCCTGTCCACGCCGAGCTGCTCAAAGGTGACGGTGTCATCCTTGCGGCTCTGGTCGTTGAGCTTGGCCAGCCTTGTCTCCAGCGATTTCCGGGTACGCTCCATCTGCTTGACCGTGTAGCGTTCCGCCTTCTGTGCCTTGGCCTGCTCGATTCCTTCCAGGATTTCTTCAATCTGGCGCTCCAAAATGGCCTGCTGGCGCTCCAGGCTCATGGGGATTTTTTCAAACTGGCTGTGGCCGATGATGATGGCGTCGTAGTCCCCGGTGGCAATGCGGCTGCAAAACTTCTTGCGGTTCTGGGTTTCAAAATCTTTCTTCGTGGCAACTAAAATGTTGGCGCTGGGATAGAGCTGGAGCCATTCCGCCGCCCACTGCTCGGTGATGTGGTTTGGCACCACGATCAGCGACTTGGTGCAAAGGCCCAAACGCTTCATCTCCATGGCAGCGGCCACCATCTCGTAGGTCTTGCCCGCCCCCACCTCGTGGGCCAGCAGGGTATTCCCGCCGTAAAGGATATGGGCAATCGCGTTGATCTGATGAGGCCGTAGGGAAATTTCCGGGTTCATGCCCTCAAACCGGATGTGCCGCCCATCATACTCACGGGGGCGGACGCCGTTGAAGGTTTCGTTGTAAACACGGCACAGCAGTTCCCGGCGGTCGATGTCTTTCCAGATCCACTCGGCAAACTTCTGCTTGATGAGTTCCTGCCGGTCCTGGGCAATCGCGGTTTCTTTTTTGTTGAGGACAGGCTTTTTCTTGCCGTTCTCGTCCTCAATATAGTCAAATACCCGCACATCCCTTTGATTTAGGGTCTGCTCCAAGATGTGGTAGGCGCTCATCCGCTTGGTGCCGTAGGTGGTAATGGCTTTCACATTGCTGCGGTCGGCGTTTTTCTCCCGGATGCTCCATTGGCCGGTGGCTTCGGAGCGCAGGATTTTAATACGATCCCGCACATAGTAATTGGGGGTGAGCAGCTCCACCATGAATTGCTGGTACACCTCGATGGGCACCCAGTTCGCGCCAATGCGCACGCCAATTTCTCCAGCGCCCAAATCCTGGGGCTGAACGGCTTCCAGGGCCTCCACATTTCTGCGGGCGGTTTCCTTCTGATTGTCAGGGGCCACTTCCAGGAATGCTTTTGCCATCCGCAGCTTTTGGCGCACTTTCCCGGAAAGGTACTCATCCGCCGTGACAAGAGGATAGCGGCTCAAATCCGCCAAAGAAGGCAGGATGTCCTCCGGGTTCTCCGCACAGCGAATATCCCGGTAGATCACCCCGGCAAGCTCTTTTTCCAGTTCCTCCGGGGATTTACCCGACAGCTCTGCCATATAGTCCATATCCACACGGGCTTTTTCCGAAATGGACACCGCCAACGCTTCACTGGCTGTATCCACACTGGTGACAGCCACATGGGGCCGGATGGTGCGCCGGGTGAACATATCGGCTTTTCTTTTTAGGTTGCCCTGCTCATCCAGCACCTCCAGAGAGCACAAGAGGCAGTAGCTGGAGTCCTCCGAAAAGGCCAGCTTGTTGCCGCGACTGTTCAGCAGCCCATACTTGGCGGTGAAGCTGTCGTAAAGGGCGTTGAGCTTTTGCTGCTCGGCTGCAATATCCTCATCCGGGTAGCCTTCGGTCTGGTACTCAATAAGCCTGCGGGTACATTCCCGCAGCTCGATCATGCCACGGATACGGTTTTCCGCCGTGACGGAGACTTCCACCGGGTGCATGAGACTGTTTTCTCGGTAGTATACTTGCCCATCTGCAATCGTGTAGCTGAAATTCTTCACTGTGGGGTCGGCAGGGATGGAGCGATCTTCCTCCTCGTCCAGCTCCTCCAGCTCATAGGGCTTGATTTCCGCCTGCAAAAACTGGATGGCATTGGCAAGCTGCTCGGATAAATCTTCCCCCTCGCGGGCTTTGCAGGCGCTGTCCGGCCCGAACCGTGTGGATTCCATCACCATGTCGCCCAAAATCATCTCCGGGTGCTGCACGAAATAGCGGTTCATGCGGATTCCGTTTTCATCGGTGTCCAAATGCACCCAATCCTGGTCTAAATCGGTGATGTGGTCGCGCTTTTGCAGGAAAATGATGTCGCTGGTCACTTCCGTTCCGGCGTTCCGCTTGAAGGTGTTATCCGGCAGGCGGATGGCCCCAATGAGATCGGCGCGCTGTGCCAGGTACTTTCGGACGCTGGAGTTTTCCTTGTCCAGAGTGCCTTTGCTGGTAATGAACGCCACAATACCGCCGAGCCGCACCTTGTCCAGCGTCTTGCCGAAGAAATAGTCGTGGATCAGCCAGTGGTGCTTGTCGTACCGTTTATCCAGCACTTTGAAATCCCCAAAGGGGACGTTGCCCACGGCTACATCAAAAAAGCTGTCGGGCATTTGCACAGTTTCAAAGCCGTTTACGGAAATGTTGGCATTCTGGTAAAGCTGGCCCGCAATCCGCCCGGAAATGGAATCCAGCTCTACGCCATAGGCTTTGCTGCCCGCCAAATCTGTGGGGAGCAAGCCAAGGAAATTACCGGTGCCGCAGGATGGCTCCAAAATGTTCCCTTGGGTAAAGCCCATCTGAGCGAGGGCCTTATAGATTCCCCGGATGACCACAGGCGGCGTGTAAAAGGCGGTGAGGGAGCTGGCCCTGGCCGCTGCGTATTCCTCCGAATCCAGCAGAGATTTCAGTTCCTCATAATGGGGGCTGGTTTGTTCAAAGCAGTTTGCAAGGCCGCCCCAGCCCACATAGCGGGACAGGATTTCCTGTTCTTCGGGCGTGGCCAGCCGTTCCTCAGCTTCGATCTGCTTCAAGGTGCGGATGGCGGCAGCATTGGCCGCGTATTTCTCGCTGGGGGTGCCGTGGCCCAGGGCGTCATCGGTGATGTGGAAATCATGGCGCTGATCCCTGGGGACCTCCGGGTGCAGGGTTGTGAAAGTAATGCGCTCACGGCGGGGGTGCTTCGGCGGCAGTGGGAGTGCTTCTTCTTTTTTAGGCTGTAAATCGGCCTGCTCTGGGCTGGCTGACGGTTCCTCTGCGGCAGGGGCTTGTTTTGCCTGCTCAATGGCTCGTTCATCAGGGAAGTTCCCGTAAACCCGCAGCCATCTGTTCTCCTGAAGGTCATAGATACCCGCGCCATCATAGGCAAAGCCATCCTCGCCCTCCATAGTGCCGGCCACATATTTCTGCGCAGCTTGTTCGGCCTCCGCCAGCGTTTGGTAATCCAGCCGTTCATCAAAGCCATTTTCAAAGTGGTGGTACACCACCACTTCGTAAGGCGGCTCCATGCGCTGGGCATAGCGGTCGATGTCCTCCATGGTGAGCCATTCCGGTTTTTCCGGCAGGGCGTCATAGAGTTCCCGCATTTTGGCGATTTGCTCTCGCACGTTCCCAGCCCACAGGTGCTTTTCTGCCCGCCCGCCAGCGCCCAAGAAATAGTCGCAGTCGGCTTTCAGGCGGCTTAAAAGCATATAATCATTTTGTGGTGGTGTACTTTGCTGCAACAAGGGAAGGATGTCTTGGTACTTGGGATATTGTGCGAGGAAGTCCAGAACGCCCCCGTCACCGTCCCCAATATCCTGGCGCTCGGTGTAGGTGGTGCCATCTGGCATGACCACGGTAAATTTCACCTTGTCATACCCCAGGAACCGAGCATTTTCTGGGTCATCGGATTCGTACCACACCTGCCAAGTGCCGTATTTTTCAAGAGCAGCCTTTGCACCGGCCACCTGCTCCTCATCCGCCTGTTTCATCAGGGTGTCAAATTCACGGATACCGTAGCGTTTTCCATCTTCAAACACGGGGCTTTCGCTCCACTCGCAGAAGATGTATGGCTCTATGTCGGGAGGGTATTTTCCATTGAAATAGTCCTGGTCCACAGAGGTGAGTTGGTCAAAGTCCAGTTCGGCCAGCTCATTTTGGATGAGTTCATCCAGGCTCTCATACTGCCTGCGCTCCAAAAACTGCCCGTCCAGATAACGCTCAATGCGGTAATGGACCAAGTCGGCATTGACCTGGATGGGAATTTCCTCATCCGTAACAGTGGTGTAGGCAATGCCCACCTTTTCCAGATCACTGAAATCGGCTGGACTGCCATACTCGGCCTCGCAGAAATCGTTGATAAATTCTTTGGCAATCTCCAGTGAAGCAGGTTCCGGCTCCTCGGACAAAAACTCGCGCTCAATGAAGTCGGCAACATCCTGGCTGTTACCTTTGCCGCCATGGGCACGGTAATCCATCAAACCTTCTTCGACCAGTTCGCTGGATACCGCATATCCGGCCTCCTCCAGATAACCGGCGATTTCTTCTATCTGCGCCTGTTCCGGGGTAAGGGCCGGGGGCAGCTCCGCGATCTGCTCCATACAGAGGGTGATGTCCACCGCGATTTCTTCTTCCAGGTCCGCATGGTCCAGGAAGGATTGAAGCAGTCTGCGGATTTCCTCTCTCTGAACGGGGTCATGGAGCTGCCGGGCGATATTTTCCACCGCCTGGGCGTCATCCTCACCATAACCCATGCGGGAACCATCAAACTCTCCCACAAAACGCAGCACCTGGGCGGCCAGCTTCGGGTAGGGGTCTACCGGTTCTTCTTTTTGGGGTGGTTCCTGCGCCCTGGGCGGCACGGTGAACACCGGCGCGTCCTGGGTGGCGGAAATGGTCATTTCCGAAGTGTCAGCAATCCGCTGGATTTCCTCCCGCACTGCCTGGGGCATTTCCTCCTCGTAGAAGGTCACCGTGCGGTCTGGGGCGATGTGGGCAACCGTTTTGTAGTCACCGTGTTCCTCCTCCAGCCGGTTCCACACCGTGACGCCGTTTCCCAAATAGCCGTAGCCCAGGTCGTAGGCTTTGGCTTGCGGCATGGTGGGAACCACAGGCTCCTTGTGCTCTGCAAAGAGCGTGAAGGTTCCCTGCCGGAAGGCAGTGAGGTTTTCAAACGCCTGCTGGCGCAGGGCGTACATCCTGTCATCCTGCGGGGTGGCCTCCCAAATGGGGACCATCATCTGATAGATTTCTTCCACACGGGCCGGGTCGTCAAGCTGCGGCTCGATGAGCTTCACCGCGTCCCAATAGTCAAAGCCAAAGGGATAGGGGTGGGGCTGCTCCTGGGGTACGTTTTCAAAGAAAGTGCGGATATTCCGGGCAAGCTGGTGCTTCTCATACTGCGGCATGGCGGCGCGGTCCTCATCGGTGAGGAACCGCCCCTGGGCGATCATGGCGCTGACGCGCTTTTCCACGGCGTTCCATTTCAGCTCCACCTTGGCGTAGGGGGCGGTGATACTGCCGTGGCTGAAAGAAACGCCTTTACTGAGCTGGTAGGTCACATCGTCATTCCCACTGGAATGGCCGCTGTACTCGCCGTGGTAGTGCTTTAAGAAATTCTCCCGTTCCTTGCGCTCTGTGTGGTTGCGATAGAAAGAATACACGGCCAGCCGGTAATCGGTGCTGCGTTTTCCGCCGCGCAGAAGGTTGTCGATCTCGTCCCCGGAGATGAAAAAACGCCGCTGGGGGGCGTACCCTTCGGCGGCGGTAAAGTGCAGCGGTTCCCGCTGCAGGTCGGAAAGCTGCTCCAGCAATTTTTGCGGACGGTGGAAATGGAATCGCAGCAGTTCCCGGTTCTCTCTGTATGCCTGGACAAACTGCTCCAGCTCATCCCGCAGGTTCTGCAGCCCCTCCGGATGGCCTAACAAATCGCTTATGGCGGCGCTTTCCTCTGGAAACCCATGATTTTTACCGTAAATGGTATTCACCGTGGGAAGATAGCCCGCGTCGGCAGTGCCTTCTGCAAAATCCTGCCGGAGATACCATAGCTGCGCGGCCCGTTGCTGGCGCTCATACTCATCCACCCGGTCAAGCTCGCTCTGGGGCATATATCGGCCCAAGTCCAGCAGTTCCCGGATACGGGCCGCCGCCTGTTCCCAGGGGATGAGGGTGGCGCTGGAACGCTGGGCGCTTTCGCCCTGGGCAATGCGGATTCCCTCGGCGTTGTACCAGATGGCATACTGTCGGCCATCCAGATAAAAGCCAGCGCCGTTCTCTCCATAGTGCTCTGCCAGGAACCTGGCATTGTCCGGCTTATCCTTTTTGAAATAGGCGCAGATGATGAGGCGGCTGTTCTGGTCGTTAGCACCAATGCACAGCGCCTCGTCGATTACCTGCTGAGGCAGAGCCGGGTGAGGGAAAATGGATGGTTTGGCCGTACCCTCGGCCTGGGTTGGCTGCTGAAACGCCGCAAAATCAAAAAGGGACATCTGCTGGCTCTCTTGGGTAGGGAGCTGCGGGATGTCCGTCTGAATGAAGTATTCTTTTTTGTCAATAAGCTGGGCGGTCCAGCCTGCCACCACTTCCCAGGAAAATACAGATTCCCTGGTGCGGGATGGGTAAGAGCCTTCCCACATGAGCAGGCCATTCTCCTGGGGCTTATATCCCAGGCGCTGCCCGTCAGCGATGATCTCAGTGTACCGGTCCTGATAAGCGGATTTCAGGTAGTCGGCCCGTTCCTGAACGTCGCTGTGAACCGAAAAGAAAAGCTCGATCTGATTTTTCTTATATTTCAGGTCATCATCTTTGTTGGCGATGATGGCCATGATCTGCTTTTCATCCAAAAGCGCAGGGAGCTGTTCGCCACCTGCGCTTTCTTCCGGTTCATCAATTAGCTGTAAATCAGCTCCGCCAGCACCGTTTCCTCCGCCGCGTTCTGCAGGTTGCTCATCATCTGCACCCACTTCATCTGGTCGCTGGCTTTCAGTTCCTCTGTCACGCCCTGGTTCTTGGCCATCTGCGCCACGATCTGCTCCATCCGGCGCTGGGCGGTCTGCTGGATCTCCGCCAGATGGCTGTTCAGCTTGCCGCTGGTCAGCAGGTTGGTGTACGTCACCCTGCGGTGCTCCTTGAGGAATTTCTTCCGAAGCAATGCGTATTTCCCATGGGGAACCGGCTCCTCCTGGGGCGGCAGAAGGTTCGGCAGATTGTAGTCGCCCTGCCTGGTGTAAGTGATCTCGGTCATATTCAAAACTCCTTTCCAGCTGTGTGTTTTCCTGTTCAGTTACAGCATACTGGTTTTTCTGCTGGGGTTCAAATGTGCGATTTTCTTTTTGGGGCTGTCTTTGCAGGGCAAGAACCGTGCGGGAAATGGCGGAAAGGCACATCTGGGAGATGTCCCCGGTGGCCACGCCTAAAGCGTTCAACGTCTGCGGGGTGTTAAAGTCCGTCACATCCCGGAAATCCATGTCCTCAAAATATTCAGACGGGTCAAGGCCGCAGCGCACCAGCAGCATATATCCAATGCTGTTTTGCACCGCCCTGCGGTATTCCACTTCCAGGTTCAGCTCATCCAGTTCTTCCAGAAAGCTGCCTTCCGTGAGGGTTTTCAATTCTGCCAGGTAGTCGGGCATATTGTCCTCCACGGCGTTCTTTGCCGCAGAGAGCAGTGCTTCACCCAAATCCTCCTTGCGCTCCAGCTCTCCAAAGCTGTTTTCCAGCGTTTCAATGATGTCCGGCGCATATTCCTCCCGCACCGTCCAAAGGGGGACGGGGCGGGGGAACCGGGCCTCATGGGTATCGGAAATATCAAAGTAGTATTTCAGTCGGGGTTTTCCATTGTGTTCACCGTCAAAAACGGCAATGCCGTTTGCGCCCCGGTTTACCCAGCGCCCAAATTGCCGGTTCCATCGCTCGATCTCCAGGACGGCGGTGGCGTCTGGGCGCTGGGCGTAGACAAGCAGTTGTTCATCGAAAGAAAGCCGGTAGTTGCGGCAGGCAGAAGCCAGAAACGCCCGCCACTGGTCAGGAGCTGTCACGCTGCGCTGCGTTTCCTGGTACAGCTCCGTCAAGGCTTTATATCGTATCGCCATCGGTTGCCCCTCCTTTTCTTATTCTTTTTTCGCAGCTTTCAGTTCTGCGCTGTAATCCTTATCAGGGTCATATTGATTGCACAGGGAGAGCAGCAACAGCCAGATGGTATTTCCGGCCTCCTTCGGGTACATCCGAAGCGCCACGCAGGGCGCATGGTCACTGTCAACAAAGGGCCTCCCATAGCGCATAAACTGGTCGATCAGCTTTTGAGCCATCTCCCGGTATTCTTCATAGGGGTTCTGTTCCGCCTGCTGATGGAGAACCGTCATCAGCAAGTTGAACCAGTCCTCATGCGTATCCAGTTTTACGGGCGGTAAAGACGCCATTTTTATCACCTCATCTTTCCATGGCGACGGCCTGCCGCTGCCGGGGAATGGAAAACCCGTAGACTTTGGCGATGTCGTCGCCCAGCCTGCGGGTCACTCTCGTAATATCGGCGCGGGTTGCAATGCCGCGATATAGTTTTTCTTTCAGCAGTTCAATTTGAGAAGGGCTGGCGCTGTCCTTGTAAACGCGGTAAAGATAAAAGTTCGTGCCATCATGGTGGATGGCGTCGCACCGCAGATCACCCAGCCGGTCCACATACCAGGTGGAATAATCCGTATCGGAATACAGGCAGTCCCGGATATTGCCGCTGGGGATTTCCTTATATCCCATGCGCCGACCATTCCACAGGCCCAGGTCGCCTACGACTAAAATCGGTTGGGAGAGCTGCACATTGAGGTTGGCGCGTTCATCATCCAGGTAATCCCCATTGATCTCATACATCAGGGAAATGCGCTCATCTTCGGATAAATCCGGGTAGTCCGCCTCCAGGTCATCCCTCCAATCCTCATAGTCCAGGCCATAATTGCTCCAGATAACGTGTCTTTCCTCCTTCATCGGGCTTCACCCCGGTCTTTCTGCCTGGGCTTGATAGGCTGCCCCTGCTCGTCATAGTTTCTGGGATCGGCGGCGGGAGTCTGCCAGCCAAGCATGGAGCCGGCAAGCATGGCGGCCTCCTGTGCTTTGGTAACGCCATTCTTCACATTGCGGTCGTCTGCAAACTCTCGGTTCTGTTGAGCGTCAGGAGTTGAAAAATCATAGCAAGGGCTGTAGCCTTTTTCGCCCCTGGTCAGAAGAATCAGCTCCCCGGATGAGGGCAGTACACTAAAACACTGCACCGGCAGAGAAGAACGCAGCGGGATCACGCTCCCGTGAGTTTGCTCCAATCGCTCCGCAAATTCGCAGATATGCTGCACGGCAGATACAGGGCGCTGGAATACCCGCCGCTGGTTTCAAAATGGGTTTCGTCGATGACCCGGCAGGTGCGGTCGCGGGTTTCTCCGCCGCCAGTGAAAATGCGGATGTGGTCGCCGTCGGGAATGCGGAACAGCTCCTTGTAGCCGGGCGTGATAAACCGGATACCCTGTTTGGCCTTTTCCATGTGGTGTTCCAGGAATCGGGAAACGTAGGCGTAGAGGTAAAAGTTGTAGTCTCCATAATTGGGATTGCACCGGAGCATATAGGTGTGCTGCGGCGTCTGCACCTTAAAACCATACTCGGCGCAGTAGTTTCCCTCAAACTCAGCCTCCGGGTTCTGATAGCAAAACCTGGTCATGCTGTCACGGGTACAGAGCAGCCCATTCTTCTCCCGCAGAGTGTTGACCACCTCATCAAGCTCCGCCTTAAACTCGTCCGTCTTGTATTCCCTCCGATGGTCGAACCAGGAAGTGTAAAACTCTTTTCCAGCGCCAAAATCCCCGCGCAGATGGCCGATACAGCCGGTTTGCCCTTCAAGCTGGCTGCTCTGGTTGTACGCATACAGGCGATCCGCCGGGGTCATGCTGGTAATTGTCAGTTCCATTATCGCTCACGTCCTTTCTTTTTCGCTTGTCGTTTTTGCTCCGATATGGCTTTTTCCCTTGCCTGCCAATATTCGGGGTGGTGAATTTGCACGCTGCTATTGATAACAGCCTCATACGCACCGGGGGCAAAGCGCCCGTTCACCGGAGCCTGGATCATCTTTTTATCCATCAGCTCCCGGAGAGCCACCTGCGCGTCATTATCTTCCTCAAAGCAAAGATAACCGCTCGCTATAAAACCGCAGCCCATCGCTTCTTTTCGGAATACCTTTTCCGCCAGCTCCCGCCGCACCATAACGCCGCCATGCCCTGGGGTAGAAACGGAATAAACGCCGGGGCAGAGCGTTTCGCACTCCTGGACTTTGCCCCATGGGGAATAGGGCGGGGCCTCCGGCGCAATGGTGTTTTGCCGCTGTTCCTCCAGGCACTGCACCTCCTCCTGCGCCCGCGCCACCAAATCCTTCTGCGCGGAAAACAGGTCGCTGAAATAGTGGCCCCAATCGTAGTCCGTCCGGTTACTACATTTCCAGGTGACAAACTGCTGGGGCGCTGTCAAATGAACACCCAAGACAAATTCGCTGTCGCCCACATGACAGGAATCCGTAATGATATATCCGGCGTTTTCTCTGTAATCCATCATCGCTCACGCTCCTTTGCGGTTTTCTTTTTGGCCTGTTCCTGCTGAATCGCAGTAAGGCCATGCTTGGCCCAGCCGGGAAGGTCCTCCGGCTGTATCGTTCCCAGCACGTCCATGCGCTCATAGCGGCTTTCTTTTCCAGTATAAAGGTCAACGCAGTAACAGGCTGACCCCCTGCTGTGCGGGGAAGCCCCAAAGCCTCCCATACAGAGCTTGAGCTGGCGAGTGGCCCTGCGGTATTCCCGGCGCAGCACCTCCGGCTTTATCACCACGATTTTCCCGTGCAGATCATCCTCATAGGAAATGGGGATGCAGCCCTCCGCTGTAATGGGGCGGTCGTCTATGCCCTGTATGCGGGGCTTATTGAGTTCTATGTGGGTTTTCTGCGCTTGCTCGGCAACCCGCTGGCCGAACAGCTCCACAATCTCCGGGAAATCATCACTGGCCATCACTTCGCTGTATTCTGCAAATAAGGCGTTTTGCCGACAAAAGGCGCACATATACTTCATGCCGGTTTCATCCTGCGGATTTTCCCCCAGGACAACCTCGCGGTCGCCAATCTGCACCGCCTGGATAATCTCATAATCACCGGCCATGCGTTTTTCTGTGGAATCATCGTTCATCACTCTGCCTCCAATTCCTGTTTAATAAATACTTTGATTTCCTTTACACTGGCAAAATCCCGTTCATCCCCGGTAAGGTAGCGCACCGTGTCCTGCCATTGAGACAGCGGGTAGCTGTTCTCATCCATCCTGCACAGGTCCAAAAGGGCCGCCCGCCGCAGGATAGGCGAAAGATTTAAGTCGGAGATGAAACAGCCATGCCGAGCCGCCAGTATGTCCAGCAGGTGCAGTTCATTCATGGCAACACCTGCTTTCTTCAGCTTCTTTCAGCAATTCCTCCACCAGCCTGCCGCTGCGGACTTTATTCCGGTCTGCCAGCACCTTGTTCTGGACGCACAGCACCGCCCGGATGTTGGGAACGGTAATGCCGGGGACCTCCACCATCTCCTCCGGGGTGATGGTGAGAAGCTGCACCGGGGAGTAACCAGCCTGGGCAAAGATGCGGAACAGCCGTTGTTCAAATCGTTCTCTCATCTGCAAAGCTCCTTTCTTTTTTGGTATGTAAAAGGGGCGGCCCCGCATGGCCGCCCCTGGCTGGTTACTTCTTCCGGCTTCTGACTTTCAGGAAAATCAGGCCGCCGATGATGAATACCACCAGCGCAATGGCAATAATCGCTTTCAGTTCCATAAAATCATTCCTCCTTACACAGATTCAAACCGCCGTTATTTTGCGGTATGGTTGTCCTTTTTGCGCTTGCCCACATAGGCCGCAACGCCCAGGGCGGCAGCGCCCATAGCGGATACGCCCATCAGGGCCGCCCACAGCCACGGCTTGCTGTCGTCACCAGTTTTCGGGGTGTCGCGCAGCTCATTGTGCATTTGCGCCACAGTGGTCTTATCCGCCAGAATCGTCACCTTTTTATCCGCAGGCAGCACATAGTTGGCGCTGGCCCCATCCGATACCTCGGACACGGTGTAATCGCCTACGCGCAGGCCCTCGATGAAGATTTCGCCGTTTTTATCCGTTTTGAAGGTCTGGTCGTAGCCGTTGGCCCCGGTCACGCGGAAGGAGAAGCCCTCCACCTTGCCGTCGCTGGACGTTTTTTCAATCCGCAGGGAGCCAGTCTGGGCCATGTTGGTGAAACCAATCCCGGCCTCGTTCTCTACCTCGTAAATCTTGCCGTTCTCGGTGATCTCCACATAATAGGCGTTTTCATCCAGCAGGAAGCCCTCCGGCGCTTTGGTTTCCCTTACGAACACGCCGCCGTAGAGGATGTGGGACATCTCGTAAATGCCGGTGCTGGTTTCCTCC
>OLGE01002135.1_pt1 | contig 18105 bp, 20 predicted proteins | sample 1605151 | NCBI WGS metagenome assembly OLGE01 (sample SAMEA3888912, study PRJEB22519) | human gut metagenome | biome: human gut; feature: human-associated habitat; material: faeces | place: Denmark | collected 2010
ATGTGAGATGCCGGGAGCGATAACATCCATGCAAAAGAGGAATTGTGGTGATTCCAACTGGAGATTATATGGAGTATCTGCTAATAGCAGGTAATAAGTTATGTTGTTGTTTGCTATTAGCAGATATAGAAAAGGAATGATATGCGAATGAATGTGAACAAAATCATAAGATATAGTATGCAGTTGGCAATGCTCAAGCAACTAAAGTTAAAAAATATGATTACGGAGGAAGAGTATGAAAAGATACTGCGTGCAATAAGAAAAGATTATCAGGTTATATCTGATATTAGCGTAAAAAAACTTTCGGAAAAATAAATATTGAAAAAGGCAGCTCCTTTGTATAAAGTTTTAAGTGACGAAACAAAAAACGCAAAGGAGAACTGCCCCATGTATAACAGTATAATCGAATTTATCGAAAAAGACACTACTAAAATTGAAAAATTTATCAAAGAATCATTATTATCCGGAAATATGATGCGTTTTGAGGAGGAACTGCTTGATACAGTATTAGAGTTTGGTCGCAGTCTGTATCAGGAGATCCTCGAAAGTATTGAGCAGACAATCCGGAACAGTGAATTCCGTAAACAGAGCTATCATGTAGAGCATAAAGAAGACCGCCGCACTCTGCTGACAAGGTTTGGAAACATAGAGGTCAAAAGAGCTTACTATGCTCCAAAGCATGGTGGAAAGAGGATCTATCTGTTGGACAAATATGTGGGGATGGACCCCAATGACAAAGTCAGCCAGGCAGCACTGGCACAGGCACTCAAAGAAGCTGTAGAGACCAGTTACCGCAAAGGAGGGGAAGAAGCCTGCCTGACGGAAGATGTGGTTACAAAACAGACGGTCAAGAAACTGATCCATGGTCTTGAAATGGAAATGCCGGAAGAGATTCCGCAGAAAAAGAAACAGATAAAACATCTTCATATCCAGGCAGATGAGGATCATGTTGCCCTGCAGTTTTACGAGGAAAAAGGAGATCTGCAGATATCCGAAAACGGCAGAAAAAGCAACACAGTCATGCCGAAGCTGATCCTGCTCTACGAAGACATCGTGGAAGATGGAAAGTCCGGAAGCAGAAGATACCGTTTAACAGGAAAACATTACTTTGGTGGAGTTTATGAAGGTGTCGGGGCAAATGAGGATCTGTGGCTGCAGGTACAGCAGTACATTTATGACAACTACGATACGGAGTATTTGGAGAATGTATATATTGCTGGGGATGGTGCACCATGGATCGTATCAGGCTGTCAGGTTTTGGAAAAAAGTAAATTTGTGCTTGATAAATTTCATCTCTGGAAATACATCAGTGCAGCGACCAGTCATCTGCTGGATAGCACAGAGGACGCCAGAGAGCTGATCTATGCAGCAATCAGAGAGAAGGATCTGGAAGAAGTGCAGAGACTTCTCAGAAAATGTGGAGCCAGTGCTGTAACATCAGGAAAGCAGAAAGAGATCGAAGCCTGCCGGAAATATATCCAAAACAACTGGTTTGGGATCATTGTGCGATATGATGATGCTGGAGCAGACTGGGGATGCAGCGCAGAGGGACAGATAAGTCATGTGCTGTCAGCAAGGGAATCCAGCCGTCCGATGGGCTGGTCAAAGATTGGTGTCCATAAAATGACACAGTTAAGAGTATTTACAAGAAATGGGGGAAATGTAATTGATCTATTGGAATACCAACACAAAAAGGAGCAGATGCAAAAAAGGATCAAGAAACAGGACGAGCTGGTAAGAGAAGTCAAAAGGAATCACAGGATCAGTGGCGAAGAAATCATACGAAAAGAGATACCGGGACTGGAGAGAGCCAGTATGACCTGGATGAGAGGTCTGATCTATGGATACGGAGCATAAAAATGCTGTGAAAGTAATGGAAACAAAAACGGAAATATGTTATGGTGCAGGAAGTTGAGGTTCTTAAAACTATTCAGGAGCTGATCTGCTCATTTTTTTCCGAAGAACAGTTTACACTATCCATAACTAAAGTTTGCTATACAAATGCAACCGAAATATGTATAATTAAAAATGAATGTAACTGTAATTTTGATAGGAATGAATGATATGGGAAAAAAACAAATATACCCACGATCAAGGAAAGAGATGTTACGCATCATGAAGGCGGCTGATAAAAAAGGGCAGCTGCTGGAAGCTGTTCTGGAAGAATTTGCAAGGCATCCGTTCATATGATTTATCTGAATATGACTGGAAAATAAGAGAATATCTTTATGGGGACAGAATATGTAACCGTACCATAGTTTGGACAGGAGGAATGGTATTATGAAAAAATGGAAAGAAAGAGGAAAGAGAATCGCAGTATTGTTGCTTACGGCAGCCCTGATTGGAAGTAGCGTGGACTTATCAGCTCTTACGGTAAATGCAGCAGAGGACGCAGCAGCACTGAAAGTAAATGTAGAACTGGGTGGAGCACAGCTTTTGGAAGCAACCACCATCACACCAACAAAACCGGAAAATGGTAATGGTACAGCAGAAAACCCGTATCAGATTACCTCGGCGGCAGAACTTTACTGGTTCGCCGGACTTGTAAACGGAACTCTTACAGACGTTACTAAAAATAGTTCAGCCTGTGCGAAGCTGATGAATGATATCACGGTAAATAATAATCTGCTTGACAGGATTACATATAAAACAGATGATGACGGCAATCTGACCAATGAAGTAGCAAACGGCGGGAACTTCATTTCATGGACACCGATTGGAGCAGCTAATAACGGCTATCAGGGGACTTTTGATGGAAATGGAAAGACCATCAGCGGACTCTTTTTCAATGATAGCCAAAAAAGTCATGTTGGCTTGTTTGACAATATATATATGGCAACAATTCGGAATGTCGGTGTCGTTGATTCTTATTTTTTCGGAGAACATTATGTCGGAGGCGTGTGCGCATTTGGTGTAGATGGTACGATAACTGGCAGCTATAACACAGGAGTGGTAAGTGGAGAAGGATGTGTCGGAGGCGTGTGTGGAACTGGTAGCAGTGTTACGATAACTGACAGCTATAACACAGGTAGTGTAAGTGGAAATGATGATGTCGGAGGCGTGTTCGGATATGGTGAAAATTGTACGATAAACAATTGCTATTATCTGAAAGCGGAAGGCACGGATTTGGGTGGCATTAACGGCGCAGATGTCGAAGGGCAGGCTGAAGGAAAAACCGCTGCACAGTTTGCATCCGGCGAGGTTGCATACCTTTTGCAGGATGGACAGAAAGTGGGAGAAGATGGCACGATACCACAGGTCTGGGGACAGAACATTGATAATGATGGTGAGAAACAATCTTTTCCTGTTTTTAGTAATGCGAAAGTCTATAAACCTTCAGAAAGTTCTCCTTGTAAGGTTGGATACACAAATAATGCGGAAGGCTTAAAGGAACATGACTTTGGCGACGACAAGACTGGCGAAAGCTGTTCGTACTGTAATATAAAGAACATCAACTATTCTGGTATCAGTATTAGCGGTGTGGATACCCCTTACTACTATACAGGTAATGAGATTAAGCCGGATATTACCATAAAAAAAGGCGAGACATCATTAACTCTTGGTGAAGATTATAACATTACTTATGGAAACAATACAGATGTGGCAGGCAGCAATGCTGAAAACGCTCCTTATGTGAAGATTACCGGAAAGGGTAATTATACAGGAGAAATTACAAAGAACTTTACCATTGCTTACATTACTGCTCCGGATAATTATATAACAGGAACGAAAGGTGCGAATGACTGGTATACTTCAGATGTCACAATCGGCGTAGCAGACTGGCAGGTATCAACGGATGGAAGCAGTTGGAATGACAGCATTTCGGTTACCGAAGAGGGAACACATTCTTATACTCTTTATTTTAAAGACAGTAACGGATACATTACAGATAGCATAAACAAAGAGATTAAGATTGATAAAGCTGCTCCAACCGGAACCATTCAGGTAAAAGAAAGTACATGGGATAAATTTTTAGAGAAAATTTCCTTTGGCTTCTATACCAACACCAAAGAAAAAATTACGATTACATCAGAGGATACCGGCTCCGGTATAGCCTCTACAGAATATCTGGTATCTGACAAGGCATATACACAAATTTCAGATATGCAGAATCTGAGTGGCTGGAAAGATTATGATAATAGCAATAAGCCTAAAATCAAGACGAACAGGACCAACTATGTGTATGCGAGAATCACAGACAATGTCGGAAATGTAACCTATCTGTCCAGTGATGGCATTTTGCATGATGATGAGAAACCGTATATTTTTGATATAACCCCGGTCATGAAGGATCGCTCCGGTAGTGTGACATTTGATATTTTTGAAGATGGAAGCGGTCTTGAGAAGGTTTATTTCTTATATAGTACGGATATAAATGAGGTAACAAGTGCTACGACAGAGAATTTGAAAGCATCTGATTATCACAATGCAACCGGAACCTTTACATTATCAGACCTGAAACCAAATACCGAGTATTACTGTGCAGTTCTTGCAGTGGATAAGGCAGGAAATGAAAGTTATCTTTTAAATAGCACATTTAAGACATTAAAGGAAGCCATCACGGGAACTGTATCCATTTCCGGAGAGGCAGTATATGGAAAAACATTGACAGCATCCTATGAGGGACTTGCGACAGATGCCGGCGAAGTTACAGTTTCATGGTATCGTGGAGAAGATACTACAGCGATTGCTACCGGAGATACATATACTTTAACAGCAGATGATGTAGGAAAAGTGATTACAGTTAAGGTTACCGCTGCAAACTGTTCCGGAGAACTGACGGATTCCACCGCCGAGGTAGCAAAGGCAGAACATCCAAATCCACCGACGAATGGAAATGTGGATGATGAAAACAATACCTTTACCTTTAACGGAACAAGCGGAGTTACTTACGAATACAGTACCGATGGTGGAGCAAACTGGACGGATGTTACGGTAGATTCCGGCACCGGTGTTGGTACTGTTACAGTTGGAAACGTGATAGTCAACACAGGAGATTTACAGGTACGGGCAAAGGAAACAGATGGATATAAGGCAAGTGATGTTATTTCCAATACATCTGCCTATACCGCAACCTTAGAAGGCAGCGTAAGCCTTTCCGGAGCTGCAAAGTATGGGGAAACCTTAACTGCAACTGTAACCGGAGCACAGCAGGGAGCTGTATTAACCTATACTTTCTGTGCGGACGATACAGTGCTTCAGCAGGGAAGCAGCAATACTTATAAGATTGAACAAGAAGCAATTGGAAAACAGATTACAGTTAAGGTATCTGCGGAAGGATACATAGGAACAGTCAATGATACTTCGGATACTGTTGCAAAGGCAGAGGGCGTGCTGACACTGAGACAGACTGAATTTACCCAGACCTTTGGGGATGAGGCATTTGAGCTTGGATGTAGCAGAACCGGAGACGGAACGATTTCCTATAAGGTAAGCGACAGCAAAAAAGCAGACGGTACAGCCGCCGGTGATGACAACAGTGTTATTAAAGTTTCCGATACCGGAGTAGTAACGATTGTGGGAGCAGGAAGTGCCACCGTAACAGTATCTCTTTCGGAAACGAAGTGTTATACCGGTGCGGCTGAGCAGACGATTATGGTTACCGTAAATCAGGCATCTGCACCAACATTAGCTTCCGAAAACATAAGCTATGTGAATACAAAAGGCTCTGGCGGAGCTGTGACCATTGATATTGCAGATAAACTGCCGGAGAATAGAGGAGATACAACTTACACAGTAACGAATACGACAGACAGCAGTGGAATTTTGCAGAATGTGGCGGTAGATACTACCGGTAAGCTGACCTACACTGTAATATCCGGTAAACAAGTAGGCGATAAAGCAAGCATTACCGTAACTGCCCAGATGGCAAATTATGAATCTGCAACATTTACTGTAAATATCAGTATTACGGATAAGATAGTCGTTGCATTGCAGAATGGAAGCAGCGTAACAATTAACGGAAGCAATGCCCTTACCTATGGAGATAAGCTGTCAAAACTTAATCTTGGCAATGCGGTATTTGTAGAAGCGGGAACGAATACGGTTGTTCACGGAACACTTGAGTTTGCAGCACCTGATGATGTGCCGACAGTAGGCACAACAACTGCGGGATGGAAATTTACACCGGATGAAGCAGACACTTATGCCGAGCTGACCGGAACTGTGGAAATTTCTGTAAGCAGGGCAACACCGAATGTAACCATACCAACGGTAAGTGAAACGAATATCGTTTATGATCCGGCAAAGACATTGAAGGATTACACCTTAAATGGCACAGATGGTACATGGGTAGTCGGTGGAACGGAAACTTCCGTTGCAGGTACCTGGAGCTGGAAGACGGATACAACAGTACCGACAGTAAATAACAGTGGATATGTTGCAGTATTTACACCTGATGACACAAACAACTACAATACAGTAACTGGAACAATAACTGTTAAAGTAACTAAAGCAACACCGGTAATTGCAAAAAATCCTACAGCAACCGCCCTTACATACGGGCAGAAACTTTCAGACAGTACCCTGACAGGCGGCAAAGTAACATACAAAACAGCCGATGGAACAGAGGTAGCAGGAACATTTGCATGGAAGAATAGCAGTATCAAGCCTACAGTGGCAGACAGCGGAAAGATAGAGTATGATGTGACATTTACGCCATCAGATACAGATAATTATAATGCTGTTGATATGAAAATCAGTCTTACGGTCAACAAGGCAACGAAAGCTCCGAACATGCCGGAAACTGCGATGGCACCGGCACACAGCACAAAGAAGGTTGGCGATATTATACTTTCGGAAGGCTGGAGCTGGCAGGAGGCAGATAAGGACACGGCGCTTGCAGATGGTGTGGCTGTGACGGCGACTGCGGTTTATACAGGAGCTGACAAGGGCAACTATGAGACAGAAAGTGTAAGCATTACGATTACAAGAAGCAAATGTGATCACACACATACTGAAATACGGAATCAGCGGGAAGCGACCTGCAAAGAGGAGGGATATACCGGAGATACCTACTGCGTAGAATGTGGAGAACTGGTTGAATCAGGAACGGTAATCCCTCTTGCAAAGCATCAGGGTGGCAAGGCAACCTGTATACATCAGGCAGTCTGCACCGTATGTGGAACTTCCTATGGCGATTTGGACAGCAGCAACCATACTTATGAAAATGGTGTATGCAAGGATTGCTCCAACATATGGAAAACAACGATAGATGATATTACCTACCAGACTGTTACAAAGGAAGAAAACGGAAAGCCGGCAGGGCAGACCGTAACTGTCACAGTAGACGGACAGAATGTAGAAATGCTGGCTGTTGCAGTAACAGCAGTAGATGTAAACGCACTGAGCCAGAATAATAGTGATATTTTTGCAAATGGTACGCTGACCATTCCTGCCAAAGTTATAGACGATGATGCAAAACAGACTTGTGTCGTGACAAGAATTAATTCGGATGTATTTGTACAGGATACGGAGGCACCGGTGATTTCCGAAGTCGTGATTCCGGATACGGTAACGGAGGTTGGAACAGGTGCATTTACCGGGGTAGCAACGGTTACTTTTGAAGGAGCAACTGCACCGGCAGGTGTCAAAGATGCCATTTCAGAAGGAACAGTGGTTCAGATTCCGGATGGGGCAAAGGATAGTTACGAAACAGCCCTTGAGGGAAAAGGAGTCATAAAGGAACTGCATACCCATCAATATGCAGATACATGGACATATGATGCAGAGTACCACTGGCACGCAAGCACCTGCGGGCATGATGCACAGGATGGCGTTCTGACAAAAGAGAAGCATACCTTTGGCGAGTGGAAAGAGGTTGTTGCCGCTACCACGACAGAGGCAGGGAAGAAAGAGAGAAGCTGCGTATGTGGTTATAAGGAGACGGCTGACATTCCAAAACTGGATGTACAGACACCTGAAACACCGTCAACGCCAGCACCGGGAACACCGTCAACACCAGCACCAGAAACACCGTCAACGCCAGTACCAGAAACACCGGCAGTAAAGACTCCGAAAAAAGGAGATAAGGTATCGGATGATAAGAAGACCGGTAGTTATATCATCACCAGCAGCGAAAAGAAAGAGGTTGCGTACAAGGCACCGGCAAATAAGAATGCAAAGACCATAACGATTCCTGCAACCATCAAGGTGAAGGGTGTCACCTATAAAGTAACAAAAATTGCAGATAACTGTTTTAGGAATAATAAGAAGATTACCAAAATTACGATAGGTAAAAATATCGTAAGCATAGGTAAGAATGCATTCTATGGTTGCAAGAAGTTAAAGACAATAACGATTCGTTCTAAGAAACTGACTTCCAAGACGGTATCAAAGAATGCCTTTAAGGGACTAACCAAGATAACAACCATCAAGGTACCAAGGAAGAAACTTACCGCATATAAGAAGTTGTTAAAGAAAAAAGGACTTTCATCCAAAGTAAAAGTAAAGGGATACAAATGATTCGTGAGAGGGACTGTATTTTACAGTCTCTCTTTTATTCTGCGTGAGAAAAAAGAATGTCCACCTCATACTATGTGAGATGGAGTAAAATAACGGAGGCTGTCCTCCGTTATTCGTATGTCTGTTATTCCTCTGTCAGGATAAAAAGTTCTTCTACCGGCACCTTGAAATACTTTGCCATTCGGAGTGCTGTTTCCAGAGAGGGGTAATACTCGCCCCGTTCTATATTGCTGATGCTGCGAGGACAGATTCCGGTGGCAAGTGCCACATCTTTCTGGTAGCAGTGTTTTTCCTTGCGGACATTTTTCAGATTGTTGGATATTGGCATGGTTATCACCTCTTTTCATGATTCTGTGACATTGTCTGTGGGGAGTGTCAGTTTCTTACATCAAAAATTATACTTTGTATGCAGTACCATAATCTGGACTCTTACCCAACCACACGACCAAAAGTATAAAAACTGGAAGTTTCGGAAATGACAATGGGTGCATACTTGGTATTCAGGGATATAAGGCTGGTGCTGTCTGCAGATTCCTGTAGTTTTTTGCAGTAGGCATTGCCGTCAAGGAAAAAGATACCGATATCTCCGTTATTCAGTTGTTTGGTCTGTTCTACCCATACAATCTGTCCGTTTATAAATCTTGGTTCCATGCTGTCACCACTGATGCGGATGCCGAAGTCGGCAGTTTCCGGAACTTCTGCTCCCACGGTGATTTCTTCATAATCGTAACCATCCAGAAATTCTCCGGGACCTGCCGATGCCGGAATATCAAATAAGCGAATGGTACGGGCAAAGGGAATGACCTCAGCTGTTGGTTTCTGATATCTTCCGGATTGTACCAGCAAATCTATGTATTCCAATACTTTTTCCTGACCTTCTTCATTCAATTGGGAGATTTTGTTCTCAGGATTCGTGCCGATAAAGGTGGAATAGATGTCTGTAATTCCCAGTATCTCGCAGACAGCCAGAAACTGACCGGCACTCGGCATATTGACATCCTGTTCCCATGAACTGATAGCAGACTGTTTTATAGGATAATTATGTTTTTCTAATGCATGAGAAAGCTGACTCTGACTGAGTTTTCTCTTTTTTCTTTGTTCTTTTATGATATTTCCAGTTTGTTGAATTAAGAAAATCGGAATTGACCGAATAAGTTAATCGTGCCATATGGCTTGATTATAAATACAAAGATAAAAACGCAATGTACATTAAAAATGTACTAGAGCTGGTAGGTAGCCCAGCCGTCCTATGCAAATAGGGTAAGTAACCTGCCCCTCCGGGTTGTCCATTCTTTGTTCAATTCATTTTAGGAGGGATTCTTATGGACAAAGCAAGTGGAAAACTGACGGTATATTTTGAAGAACCATTTTGGGTAGGTGTATTTGAACGTATTGAAGATGGTAAACTATTTGTGGCGAAGGTAACATTTGGTGCAGAACCAAAGGATTACGAAGTGCAGGAATATATTCAAAAATACTATTTTAGTTTGAAATTCAGTCCGGCTGTTGAAACTGTTGTAAAGGATATAAAAAGAAATCCAAAGCGTATGCAACGAGTAGCAAAAAAGCAGACGATGGAAACAGGCATCGGCACAAAATCGCAGCAGGCATTAAAATTACAACAGGAACAGAACAATCAGGAGCGTAAAGAGAGAAGCCGCAAGAAAAAAGAGGCTGAAGAACAGCGAATATTTGAGTTGAAACAGCAAAAGAAAAGAGAAAAGCATAAGGGACATTAAAGTCTCTTGGGCTTTTGCACAATTCGATATTTAACGGAGGAATCATTATGTGTGGAATGACAACTGATTTATAAATAAAAATAAATCGGAGGTTTATATGAATTATTTAATAAGAGAATTAAAACGAGATGAAAATAAGATATTAGATACTTTTTTATACGAGGCAATTTTTATTCCTGAAGGTATTCCAGCACCGTCCAAAGATATCATTAACAAACCAGATTTGCAGGTATATGTAAAGGACTTTGGTGAGAACAAGGGAGACTTATGTTTGGTTGCTCAAGTTGCGGATGAGATTGTTGGTGCTGTATGGGTTCGGATTATGAATGATTACGGTCATATAGATAATGAAACACCGTCTTTTGCAATTTCACTTCTTAAAGAGTATAGAAACTATGGTATCGGAACAGAATTAATGAAACAGATGCTAATGAAATTAAAACTAGAAGGATATAAACAAGCATCATTAGCTGTTCAAAAGATGAATTATGCTGTCCGTATGTATAGGAAGGTAGGATTTGAAATCGTTGATGAAAATGATGAAGAATATATTATGATTTGTAATTTATAGGAACTTTCAACTTCCGGTTTGCCTGGGAGTTGTTGTAAGTAGATATAAGAGAGCTAACAATGATTATAAAGATTTATGATGAGATAAAGTCATCAGTTGTGTTACATTCTATTGGCATGTAGGCAGTTCGAGAGGGCTGCCTATTTTTTTGCGCAAATTTTTCTATCAGTACCAGTAACTTACCTTCTGGGTTCTCTTTATTAAACACCTGCATTGATATACTTGAATTGTCCGTAAGAGACAACCACTTGCAAGTGATACAAGAAGATTTAGTCGCGTGATACAGGAACCATATTACATAACGGCAGATAGAATCAGGAGGAAACAGACAATGACGAATGATAGTAGAAGATTTGGATTTACCTATGGTTATGACGATGCTGTTACTGCAGCTATGCAGGAAAGAACATATCAATGGATGGATATTGTATTTGTGGACTTTGGTGAGATCAGCGGTGACTGTTTGCTTAGAAAGTCCAGACCGGCAATCGTATTGAGCGGAACAGAATACAATGAGAGTTCCCCAATTCTTACCGTTGCACCGATGACGAGAAGCCTGAAGGGGCTTGATAGTAAGTATCATGTTTTTATTGACCGGGAGGATTGCAATAATGAGCTGAATACATCAGGAATGTGTATGCTGGAGCATTGTCAGGCAATCGACAGACGGCAGATCAAACATAAGATGGGACATGTTTATGATGAACGGCTGCAGCAGAAGATCTGTAATGGATTGGCATTTCATTTACAGCTTATGGACGATGTGGAAGGGGCGTGAAGATCATGTTTCAGTATGATGGATTAGTGATAGGACAGAGGATTCGCAATTTGCGTGTTGAAGCAGGCTATGAATTGGGTGAGTTCAGTGATGAACTTGGCAAGTCGGAATCCCATATCAAGCAGGTAGAATTAGGGAGCCGCAAGATTTCATTGGATCTGTTGATTTCTTTGATGGAGGTTCTCCATGTCGATGCAAACAGTATCTTAGGGGAGAGTTCTGATCATAAGGACAATTCGATTGATGCCAAATTGCAGGAATTGCCGGAACCACAGAGAAAATATTTTACGACAATGTTTTTGACAATGCTGGCAAATTATCCGGCGGCAGCGTAAGGAGGTACAAGTTATGAGTAAGAAGAATAAGAAGTTGATGTGTGCTGTTTATTTATCCGTGGATGCTCCGGACAAGGAGATTCAGGAGAAAGAGGAGAAGCAGTTTCGGTATATTAAGGATTACTGCAAAGGCAATGGATTGAAGATAGTGAAGTCGTATCATCGGGCAGGGCTTTCCAGATGCGAGATGCAGAAGCATTTTGTGGAGCTGGCGAGACAGATTGAGGTCGGTGAACTGCAGGCAGTTGTCATTGCCAATTCACGCTATATTTTCTGCGGTGTGTATGATCTGTATATGAAAGTAGGTCGGATTGCGGCAGCAGGTGGCAAGGTATATTCCGTAGATGAAGGTTTGCTGGAGTTGCCAATACAGTAAGAGATGACAAGTAAATAGATGGATAGCTGCTCCCAGTGTGAGGGAGCAGCGGAAAGGAGAGATTTATGAACATTATGAGAGGTAATGTGATCTATGCGGATCTGGGACAGCATCCAAACGAATGTGATTCCAGACAATCCGGTGTCAGACCCTGTGTGGTTGTCAGTAATCCGAAAAGCAGAATCTTAAATGTTTGTCCATGTTCGACCAGAACAGATAAGAGGTATAATCCGGTACATGTGGAGATCTTGGCAGAGGATATCAAAGGGTATCCAATGAAGAAATCCGTGGTAATGATCGAGCAGATCGTACCGATTGACCGCAGACTGGTAAAGAGCAAGATCGGATATATCTGTAATAAGGAAGTAATGAATGCGATTGATGCGGCAATCCGTATTCAACTGGGTATTAAGGAGGAAGCAGATGGCAGTGAAGAATAATAGAGAGGGAGCAAAGCCTGCAAAGATAAAAAAGCGTTTTGTCAGATACCGTGAAGGTGCAGAACTCTATAGTATGAGTGAAAGAAAGTTCATGGATCTGGCAAAGGACGCACAGGCAACCTATAAGATCAATCAAGTGGTTTTAGTGAATTGTGATATTTTAGATGAATATCTGGAGTCATTCCGGATCACCGATTGACGGAAGTAATGGATATAGAATTGATAGGAAAGATTTTTCTATGCAAATGTCAGAAAATGCTTGCAAACATATGTTCGATATTGTATACTGTAGTTAGATTGAATAACAAAAGTGATTTTTTCAATCATTGGATACAAATCTGGGAGCAAGCAGGATATTTGTATTTAAGATTCTTTCCTATTTTTATGTAGATAGGAAGGAAGTGGATGCTATGGCAGGACGGAAGGATAGCAGAGGCAGAGTACTTAAACAAGGGGAATGCCAGAGAAAGGATGGTCGATATTCATACGCATATACAGATCCGTTTGGTAAGAGGCGTTATATTTATGCGAATGATCTGATGAAGCTGCGGTCAAGAGAGCAACAGCTTCAAAAGGATCAATTAGATGGATTGGATATTTATACTGCGGGAAGAGCTACAGTAAATTATGTTTTCGACAGGTATCTTTCGATGAAATCAGAACTGAGATCCTCTACATATACCAGTTATGTGTATATGTATGATCGCTATGTGAGAGATACATTCGGGAAAAAATTGGTGGCAGAAGTGAAGTATTCAGATGTTATGTTTTTTTATGAGCGTTTGATGCAAAACTATAAATTGCAGGTTGGAACAGTGGATAAGATTCATACTCTTATTCATCCGATCTTCAAACTGGCAGTCCGTGACAGTATTATTCGTATCAATCCGGCAGATGGCTGTATGGCAGAGATTAAAAAGAAAAGCACTACAGGTGCAAACAAAAGAAAAGCTTTAACAATACCACAGCAGAAAGCGTTTATTGATTACACGCAGCATAGTGAAGTCTATTATAGATGGGCTCCATTATTTACGGTGTTGCTGGGAACCGGATGTAGAGTTGGTGAGATTATTGGTTTGCGTTGGGAAGATGTTGACTTTGCAGAACGCACGATCAATATTAACCATAGTGTTTCGTACAGAGCCGATGCAAAAGATGATTTCAGATGTTCGTATTCTGTATCTAAGCCTAAGACGGAGGCGGGGATTCGGAATGTACCTATGTTGGATGCAGTCTATGAGGCATTGCAGGATGAAAAGCGATACCAGAAGATTGAAGGCAGTAATGAAATGACGATTGACGGAATGAGTGGATTTATCTTTCGAAATCGTTATGGAGCTGTTCATAATCCGCAGGGAATCAATAAGGCGATCAAGCGGGTATCAGATGCATACAATGCTGAGGAGATTATTAAAGCGAAGAAAGAAAAGAGAGAACCGATACTGATTCCTCATTTTACCTGTCACCATATGCGGCATACATTTTGCACAAGATTGTGTGAGCAGGAGCCAAATGTGAAAGTGATTCAGGAGATTATGGGGCATAAGAACATTCAGACAACACTGGATATTTATGCTGATGCTACGGAAGAAGCCAAGAAGGAGTCGATGGTTCGGTTATCAGAAAAACTAGATGTATTTTAATATGTGTGAGCTAGGTTGCAGTTTTGATGGTGTTATGCTATATTGTAATGGTAACCGAAAATGAATTTTAAGTTGTCATATTTCTATAGTATAGTTTTGACACCAGAATATGGAAAATGACATCACTTTGACATCTTTTTTGATGTGATAGATGCAGTTGTAGGCGGTTATATGCATTATTGAAGAGTTGACAATATAATATGCAGATAATTGACTACAGAGGAATTATTTACGCTATGCTTGTATAATCAGGAAGGCTGGTTCTGGTCTTCCCGACAATGAAGAGCTTGGATTCTGACAAGAAATCCTCCAAGTCTTCCAAGGCAGTTTCTGCAGAGGCAGATAAGCCGGCCGAGAAGATTGATTTCTCTAATGTAAAGATTGAACCTTTATTTGAGGAAGAAGTAGACTTTGATACATTCAGCAAGTCAGATTTCAGAGCTGTTAAGGTTAAGGAATGTGTTGCCGTACCAAAGTCAAAGAAGTTATTACAGTTTACGCTGGATGACGGAACAGGCACAGACCGTACAATTCTCAGTGGTATCCACGCTTACTATGAGCCGGAGGAGCTTGTTGGCAAGACATTGATCGCAATCACCAACCTGCCACCGAGAAAGATGATGGGGATTGATTCCTGTGGTATGTTACTTTCAGCAGTAAATAATCTTAAAGATTCAGAGGATGAAGAACTTCATCTTCTTATGGTTGATGATCACATTCCAGCAGGTGCAAAACTGTACTAAAAACGAGATGTACCTTATTGGCGGAAATTTGTAAAATTACAAAAATACGCCAATTTTACGCCAAACGATGTAGAGAATGAGCAGATTTGATGCTTATGGAAGTGGCGATATGATATAATAACCTCACTGGTAGAAAATACTGGTGAGGTTTTTTATTGAATGCGTAATAAAAGGTGCTACTTCGTAATCAGAAAAGAAGGTGTAATATGAGAGAATAATTGTTGCTGTTGATAAGAATATCGAAGCCTGAATATAATAAATGTTTGTATGATGAATATAAGTTGTATATGAACCCACAAATGTCATTTAATAAAGTAGGGTTAACAGATGGACAATATGATAAATATGAAGGAGCCATTACAGATATACCTTGTAAGATTTTATATTCTACAGATGGATGCTTTATTTGGTGTACCTGTTTTCAGCTATTCAGTACTTGATACAATGAATGTTCATGCACTTTAGCACTTGTTATGAGGTAACTGTTTAAAGAAAAAGTCCAAAAATCAATGATTTGGGGCTTGAAATTATAGGAAGGAATGGAAAAATTTGATGAATACATAAATGGAGTCCCTTTCTCATTAGAAATCCCGAGTACTTTGACAACTAGAGATGCATTATCAAAAGAGAAATTTGATACCATTATGCAGACTGGTCTTGCGCAGGCAAAGGCAGATGACTCTTTGGCTATGGATGATGCATTTAACCAGTTAAAAGCGGAGATTTAATGTGTATGGATAAAAAGTACGAAGTAAAGGTAACTCGGCAAGCGATGGCACAAATGAAAGAGATTGTGCATTATATTTCTGCGGAACTTCTAGCGCCAGAGGCTGCCAATAAGTTGCTTGATAAAATGCGTGATGCAATCGCTGCATTATCTTTTATGCCGAAGAAATATGCGCTTATAGAAGAGGAGCCTTGGAAGCATGAAGGAGTGCGAAAGATTATTGTAAAAAATTTCCTAATATATTATTGGGTGGATGAAGAAAATTTTAAAGTACAAGTTATTGCAGTGATTTATAATAGGAGAGATCAGTTGCGAGCATTGATGTATATGGATTATAAATCAGAGTAATGATGACTTACGCCCAAAAGGAAAAAAGGGTGTAGAATTAGGGTGAAATATGAAATGCTGTTGTATAAAATATAAAGTAATATAGGTGCATAAAGGGCTATAAAATAGATTTGTTGATCTTCCCGACAATGAAGAGCATCGGTGGCGTAAAAGCTGAAAATGGCGTAAGTTCTAAGCCTTCAGAAGAGGTAAAAGCTGAGCCAGAGAAGATTGATTTCTCTAATGTAAAGATTGAGCCTTTATTTGAGGAAGAAGTAGACTTCGATACATTCAGCAAGTCAGATTTCAGAGCTGTTAAGGTAAAAGAGTGTGTAGCAGTTCCTAAGTCAAAGAAATTATTACAGTTTACTTTAGATGACGGAACAGGCACAGACCGCACTATTTTAAGCGGAATCCACGCTTATTATGAGCCAGAAGAGCTTGTTGGAAAGACACTTATTGCCATCACAAATCTTCCACCTAGAAAGATGATGGGAATTGAATCTTGTGGTATGTTACTTTCAGCAGTAAACAATCTTAAGGATTCAGAGGATGAAGAACTTCATCTTCTTATGGTCGATAACCACATTCCAGCAGGTGCAAAGCTCTACTAAAAACGTGATGTACCTTATGGTGGAAATTTGTAAAATTACAAAAATACGCCAATTTTACGCCAAACGATGCAGAGTTTGATGTAAGAAAATAATATAATGATGTGGAATCAGACGATATGACATAGAGGCCCCATTGGATAGAGAAATCTGTCTGATGGGTTTTTCTTGTTATTGCAGATAAAAACAAAATGATAAGGAGGTACTCAATGTATAAGTACGGTGCGAAAGTTGAAGTTGTTGATACTGTGGATATGTGTACTGATTTTATTTTCCAGGTTGTTCTTAAAGGAGATATGCCGTTTAAGATAAATGATTGTTATTTTGTAATTAAAAAGAATCATGATTACGCTTTTAAGGAATCAGATTATCTACAGGTAGCATATTATTCACAGAATAAGAATTTGTGGGAGGCAAAAGATAAAATTAAAAGGGCAATCGAGTTGTTTGTTTATATGACAGATATACCATTTGATGTAAATAGTGTGGTGATTGAAAGTACAGAAAATGATATGCCTGCTATCAATATGCAGCTTAGTCAAAGAAAAATGCAACAGATATCTGAAATTAATCAGAGGTATAGTAGGGTAAGAAAAAAGAAGGAATTGCTTCAAAGTGTGTTACAAATGTATGCTGTAGCGACGAAGGAAAATTATCTGCTTACTGAGAATAAGGAGGATGCATTCTTCGCTTTTTTTAAAATAATCGAAATTATTGTCAAAGATGATTTTATGATTGAAAAAGCTAATATTGATAAAGGAATGTCTTATACAAGGCGATATGTAGAGCAGATTTTAACAAATGCATATGGTGTTTCAACGCAGGAAAATCGTTTAGATGATTTATGTGGTAATGTGGGTGGTGCATTATTTGAAGTGGTATTTGAAAATATTTATCATAAGATAATGTGGTTTTTAAAACGTCATAATATTGCAGGAGATAAAGATATCATTTCAAATATGGTTTCGTTGAGAAACGATATTGCACACGGAGAAGTGGTTTTGATGGATAATTACATGCAGGAATATGAGTGCGTTATGAAATTAGCAGACAAGATTATTGAAGCTAAATTTTTTGGTAAGAGTATGAAAATAAAATGCCGACAAACACTTATAGAAATTTAATATGCAAATACAGATTAAAAGGTATAGATAGGAAAGAAGGTTGAAATATACCTTCTTTTTTTATGTTTATTTTTCGAAAAGGAGGTGGTTTCAAAAAGTGTACATTTAGGAACTAGAGAAAAACGATTGGTAAACAGTGCCAAAAAGTAGGAACTTCCTGTTATGGGAAGTCTCATTTTTTATGTAAACATTTCAGGACTAAGGAAGGAGCAAATAATCATGAAGAGA